>JAEEGL014267645.1_pt1 | contig 16988 bp, 13 predicted proteins | sample 9134231 | NCBI WGS metagenome assembly JAEEGL01 (sample SAMN16246548, study PRJNA631951) | gut metagenome | biome: gut microbiome; feature: rumen; material: fiber-attached | host: Bos | place: Iran: Karaj | collected 2018-10
ATCTTTGTCCGAATTACTGGCTCAAATTGAAGTGCGTTTGGACGACGTGGACGAAGAAATGACTCCATTAGCTCCATCTGCTATGGCCGAAAAATTAACCATCGTACTCAAACATATTCAAGCGTTAGTTGCCACTTTTTCTGTCGGCCGCTTAATTAAAGAAGGATTAAAAATCGCTATTGTGGGGGCTCCCAACAGTGGCAAATCCAGTTTACTTAATACGTTAGTCGGATTTGATAGAGCTATTGTATCGGACCAAAGTGGCACTACCCGAGATACCGTCGAAGAATTTTTGGAAATCAACGGACAAAAAATCATACTTACCGATACCGCCGGCATTCGCGACCATGCGCTTGACCCCGCCGAACAAGAAGGAATGCGCCGCAGCAAACGCGCCATGGAAATTGCCGACGTTATTTTACTGGTATTAGATGGCACACGAGAAATATCCTGTGAAGAAAAATCACTTTGGAAAGATATTCAAAAATATCAAGGAAAGCGTGTTCTTATCGTGCACAACAAAGCCGACAAAGCAACCGGCGTTTGTACGTTAGAAAATAGCATTGACTATCCACAAGTTACAGTATCCTGCAAAACAGGGGAAGGAATAGACACTCTTAAAAATTTGCTGACACAACCAATCAGCCAAATTCAAAATTCTCAAGATTTATTAATTTCTAACCTTCGTCATTATGAAGCGCTTTTACGTGCTCAAACGGAATTGGAAGCATCCCTGCTACAGCTTGAAAAAAATGCAGGGGGGGAAATTTACGCAGAACATATTCGCGCTGCCTTGACCTATCTGCAAGACTTAATAGGTGAAGTAACACCTGATGACGTGTTGGGTATTATATTTTCAAAATTTTGTATGGGGAAATAAATGTTTGTTTGCAAAGAAAATTTTGATGTAATCGTTATAGGAGGCGGTCATGCCGGTTGTGAAGCCGCTTTGGCAGCTTCCAAATTGGGGGCCAAAACACTACTCCTTTCTCAAAACTTAGATACCATTGCCCAAATGTCCTGCAATCCTTCTATCGGCGGGATTGCCAAAGGTCAAATCGTAAGAGAAATTGATGCGCTTGGCGGGGCTATGGGACAAGTAACCGATTATGCCGCTCTCCACTATCACATGCTCAATACCGGCAAAGGACCGGCTGTTCATTCCCCACGCGTTCAGTGCGATAAAAAAATCTATCAGTTCCGCTTTAAACATTTGCTGGAACTGCAAGATAATTTACAAATCATGCAAGATGAAGCCGTTAAAATTTCAACGGATGATAATGGTATAAACGGGGTACTTACCTTACGTAACACGTTCTATAATACCAAAACGATAGTATTAACGGCAGGAACGTTCTTGGCAGGAACTATTCACATTGGTACCGTTATGACGCCGGGAGGACGTTACAATGACATGCCTTCTAATGCGTTATCTAAAAATTTACGCGACGAACTCAAATTAAATATCTTGCGTTTTAAAACAGGTACTCCCATGCGTATTAATGCACGAGGATTGGATTTTTCTAAATTCCGCTTACAACCTTCGGACAATCCCCCGTGGGCCATTTCTCATTTTTCCGATTTAGATAAACTTTCCAAACGTTCCTATGGTTGTTGTTATGTAACACACACTACCTTGGATACCGACAAAATCCTGCGGGAGAATTTCCAACGTTCCGCCCTTTACGGCGGAAATATTCATAGTCAGGGGCCTCGCTACTGTCCGTCAGTAGAAGATAAAATTAAGAAATTTCCGGAAGTAACTTCTCACCCTCTTTTCTTAGAGCCGGAGGGCTTTCATACGGAAGAATTTTATATTCAAGGTTTTTCCACTTCTATGCCCGAAGACGTACAACGTGCTTTAATTGCCTCTGTACCCGGCATGGAACATGCCACTATCACACGTCCTGGATATGCCGTAGAATATGATTTTTCAGACCCAAAAGACCTGCTTCCTACCCTAGAGAGTAAACGCGTTACGCGTCTGTTTCTGGCAGGGCAAGTAAACGGAACTACCGGGTATGAAGAAGCCGGAGGCCAGGGGCTAATGGCAGGCATCAACGCCGCACTTAAAGTACAGGGAAAAGAACCTTTTGTTTTAAGAAGAGATGAAGCCTATATTGGCGTCTTGATTGATGATCTGGTCAATAAGGGGGTAAATGAGCCATACCGAATGTTTACGTCTCGGGCAGAGTACCGTATTCTTTTACGCAACGACAATGCCGACTTAAGGTTAACTCCATTGGGACTACGCTTAGGATTAGTAAATAAATGTTACGAACAACCTTTTAAAAATTATTACGCTTTATGTGAAACATTAAAACAAAATTTGCAAGCAAATATCTCTAACGTAGGCGAATTAGGGCCCTGGAGCATAGAAAAAGCTAAAAACCATGCGGAAATCCATAAAAAATACGAAGGATATTATGAACGCAACTTAAAAGATGCAGAAAAATTGGCTGCCATGGATGCAGTTAAAATTCCGGAGGGGTTTGACCCCGCTTCCGTACGTGGTTTGCTTTTTGAAAGTGCCCAAAAACTCAAAGAAATCCGACCCGTTACATTAGGGCAGGCCAGCCGTATCCCGGGGGTAACTCCTGCAGATATTCAGTTATTGGCAGTACACATTGAACGCTTTCGGAGGCTGAAAAATGTCCGTTAATCCTTTGCGTTCTTTTGCCGATAATCTTTCGCTGTCATTAAGTGATGCTCAATATGCGCAATTGGATATATACGCTTCCTGCGTGTGGGAGAAAAAAGATTCACTTAATTTAACCAGTGTAGATAATTTGGCGGAAATTTATAACCGTCACTTAGCAGACGGTTTGGTAGCTGCCGCCCAAATAAAACAATTGAGCCACCTCAAAAAATGGGAAAATTTTACACTAGCCGATATGGGCTCCGGGGCAGGGTATATCGGTTTTACATTGGCAGTAGCTTTGCCGCAAGCACACGTTACTTGTGTAGAAAGTTTAGAAAAACGTTGTGCTTTTATGAATTGGGCTTTGTTCAAAACGGGTCTGCCCAATTTGAAAATTCAAAAAGCCCGTTTAGGGCAGCAGCCGTTGGGAAATTTTGAAGTTGTTACCGAACGGGCTATGGGGACTTTACCCGATATATTGCCATTATGTATGAGTGCCGTTAAACCTGGCGGAATATTTTTAGCCTACCAGGGGCAGATTCCTCAGCTCACTGACTTAAGCACTGCTCCGGATGTAGTTTTATGGGACGTAAAATCGTATGAACTCCCTTGTCCAGACAACAAAAAACGTCACTTGGTTTTTTTTGAGAGAAAAGCATGAAATTAATCAAAAGAATAATTGTGGCATGGGGTATTTTAACTGTTGCGTTTACCGTCTACGCAATGAGCGGAAGCGATTTTGTCAAAATTTTATTTTCCGATCCAAAACGTTTTTCCAAAACCAAGGAAACCAATACTGTTATAACCTCTCCCGATGAATCTTTTGAACGAGGTCGTGCACAAGAATTACGTCCCGATATTTCCGTACCTCCCTCTCCTACCAAACAACCAAATGATTCTCAAAATACTTCGATGAATAAACAAAAATTCGAAGATTTGATTTCCGGTTTGGAACAAATTGCCTCCTTTGGAGACAAGAATACTCCCGTTCAGGCAAATACAGACATCATCCCTGTTCAAATTTCGCGGCCAAAGAATTTTATTCAAAAATTAAAATGGTTACCGCCTCCTCCCGGGTTTATGACGGCAGATACCTACGCGTATTTAATTTATCGTCAAGGACAACCGGTAACACCTACGCTTAAAACGGTACTGGATAATATCCATGGGAATTTAATGTTGGATTTGACTCCGTTTACACTGGTATTAAAACCCAATAAAATTTTAATCATGCTTTTTAATCAACGAACTTCCTACATGAATTACACCAAACGCCCGGCCTGGAGCGGAGCTTCTTCCGACTTACAATCAGACAGTCTTTACGTCATTGAAGAACCGGGTTTCTATCCACTAACGGTTCATGAATTGACACATCTATATTTTGATGGGTATTTTTTACCTACCATTTCTCCACTTTGGCTATCAGAAGGAATGGCCGTTTACATGCAAGTCTTGGCCAGCAAAAACAAACCTTCTTGGCTTGCCGAAAGTTTGCGACAAATCATCCTTGATGGACAACTAATCCCTTTTGAGGAAATGATGAGTGTCGAGACAATTGAGAATTATTCAAAAGATGCAGCCGCTTTGTGGTATACACAAGCCTATAGCGTAGTTGATTACCTGCTCAACCATCGTTCCAGAGATGAATTCTACCGTTTCTGTAACGAATTAAAAGAGACTGTTCCTGTTTATCAAGCTCTTTATCGTGCATATGGTATGCCTTTTAATAAGCTCAGTTCACTTCAAAATGTGTGGTTGCATGACTTAAAGAAAGCTTATCAGGAGGGAAAAATCTCCGAACTGGAAACGCCAGAACCAATAGGATCCCCTGTAGATAATTTAGCTTCTGCCCAAGCTATTGCTCAAGCTCAACAAATTGTTTTGGGCACAACTCAACCGCAGCCTACGCGCCCTTCCTCTGCTCCTGCACCAAACACGCACATGCCCACACAAGCGGAAGGATTACAACAACCACGGCCTATTCTTCATCGACCGGCGCAACAACGTACTAAAATCAATAAATTGCAACGTGTAGAACCTAATTTTTCGGGAGGCTTCTAATGCAGTGGACACATATTCCGATTATGGCTAAAGAAATTGCAGATTTTTTACTTAAAAACCCAAACGGCCTTTATGTAGACGGTACCCTGGGTCTAGGGGGGCATTCCCGTTATTTTCTTAACTTGCTAGGCCCACAAGCGCGTATTTTAGGATTTGATAAAGACCAAGAAGCCCTTCAAATTGCACAAGAACGCGTCAATGATTCACGCCTAAGTGTATACCATGCCAGCTATAACAAAATCCCCGATGTACTAGAACAACTACACCTACATGGAGTGGATGGAGCCTTATTTGATTTAGGACTTAGTTCGTACCAATTGGACAATCCTACCCGCGGTTTTAGCATTTTGCAAGATGGCCCTTTAGATATGCGTTTTGACTTATCTGCGCCACTTACCGCCGAAACAATCGTCAATACGTGGCCCTTAAACGAATTGGAGCGTATTTTGCTAGAATATGGGGAAGAACGTCAAGCTACTGCAATTGCCTTGGCAATTATGAAGCAACGCCGGGAAGAACCAATCCGTACAACGGCCCAACTAAAAAATCTAGTAGAGAAAGTATACCATGGCAGGAGAGGAAAGACACATCCAGCCACTCAAACTTTTCAGGCTTTGCGTATTGCCTGTAACCAAGAATTAGAAGCAGTAGCGCAAATGCTTGGCATGTTGGATCAAATTATAAAATCTGGTGGGCGGGTAGCCGTTCTAACGTTCCATTCGCTGGAAGATCGTTTAGTAAAGAATTGTTTTAAAAAATTAGCACAAAATGGGGATTGGGTCTTGCTTACCAAACATGCCCAAAGTCCTCAGTATGATGAAATTCGCCAAAACCGTCGAGCACGTAGCGCTAAATTAAGAGTAATTGAACGAAAATGACCAAACGATTGATTTTGCTTTTTGTATTGTGTTTATGGGCCTTTATGGTAACGGCATTGCACATTGCCATTAGCCGTTCCGGCCGTGCCATCACACGTTTACAACAAGAAGTGTCCGTTAAAGAAGCACGCAACCAATACCTTCGGCTGGAAATTGCCCGGCTTTCCAGTCCGGATACCGTTACTCAATTTGCCACACAGAAACTGGGAATGATCCCCGCTAAACCTTATGAAGTGATACTTTTGGATAAACCGAAATGATAAGACGAGGCACGACTTTTTCTTCTCCCAATGTATTTAACATCAAACGGCGCATGAAAATTGCGTTACTGTTTGTGATGCTAGCCCCACTTACCATCATTGGCCGTTTGTTTTATATGCAAACTTTTTTACACCAAGAATTTACTTCTAAAACTGAAAAAGCCATCTATAATGCCATTAACGAAGATCGTCTGCGTGGAAAAATTTTTGATGTAAACGGAAGATCGCTGGCGGAATCTGTACGCACACATTCTTTAGGTATTAATAAACGCTACATAAAAGACAAAACAAAAACGGTTGATTTTTTATCAGACGTATTAAAAATGCCACCGGCCGAAATCTTATCCAAATGGGACAAATCACGGAATTTCTTTTTCTTGGCTAAGAAAATCAAACCGGACAAATACATTCAATTGGCCTCTGTCATGCGCAGTCCATTAGGCCAAGGAATGGAACTTTCTCCGGAATATGAACGAATTCATCCCTACGGTCAAAGTGCTTTGGACATTATTGGAGCTTCCAATTCAAAGAATTTGGGCCTTTCCGGCATTGAACAAATGTTCAATAAAGAACTAAGCCAAGACATTAGCAAAAAACGCGCTAAACGAGCCAGAGGGGGAGATGTAATTTATGACCGTAGCCTAAAAGAAAAAGTGTCTGTTTCCAACATTTACTTGACGATTGATGAAATAGCACAGTATTATGTAGAAAAAGCATTACAAAAGGCTGTGGAGAATGTAGCCCCCGAACGTGCTATCGCCGTTGTCCAAGAACCGGCTAGCGGAAAAATTTTAGCAGCGGCTTCTTATCCCGTTAAGGATGGGCAATCGCAAGCTTTTCAATTTACATATGAACCCGGATCAACATTCAAAACCATTGCCATCGCCTCTGCTCTGGACTCGGGATCCGTTCGCATTACAGATAGTATCGATATGTCTGGCCGCAACTGGGAAGTGGCAAAAGGAGTAATTGTCCGAGATAAACAACACAATAAAGAGTATCTTTCCATCCCAGAAATCATGCAACTTTCTTCCAATATCGGTGCGGGCAAAATTGCGGTAGAAACCGGAGCAAAAAAATTATTTTCTTATATAAAGGCTTTTGGCTTTGGGACAAAAACGGATATTAATTTTAACGGAGAGTCTAAAGGAAATGTTCCGCCTTACAATACTTGGACAAAAGTAGATACAGCCGCTCATGGTTACGGATATGGAATTGCCATCACTCCTATTCAGTTAATTACGGCCTATTCTGCCATTGCCAATGACGGAGTATTAATGCAACCCCATTTGATAGACCGTATTGAACATGCTAACGGGAAAATAGAAAAGCTTTCCAAACCGATAAAAATACGCCAAGTAATTAAAAAAGAAACGGCACAAGCCATGAAAAAAGTGTTGCAAAGTGTAGTAGAACACGGCTCTGGAAAACGTGCTCAAATTAAAGGATACAATGTAGCCGGTAAAACGGGAACGGCTGAAAAATTAACCAAAGAAGGGGGATATGCCAAACGCAATCACGTTGTTTCTTTTTGCGGAATGGTTCCCGTTTCCAATCCTCAGTTTACTATTTTAATTATTTTAGATAATCCGGCTAAATATACTTTCGGGGGAACAGCTGCAGCCCCTGTATTTAAAGACATTGCGGAGCCTTTATTGACCCTCAAAGGGATTGCTCCAGATCAAGTAGATTTTGATTTTAATTAGTAAAACAAGGAGAAGTGTATGAAGTTGCATTTAACCGTAGCAAAAATTGTGGATATTACAAAGGGAACTTTGGCAAAAGGGAGTGCGGATAAAATCGTTTCATCCTTCGTAACCGATTCTCGCATTATTACCAAAGGAGATGCTTTTATAGCTCTTAAAGGCTCTAGATTTGATGCCCATCAGTTCATTCCGGATGTTTTAAAAAAAGGAGCGGATGTGATTATAGTTCAAGAAGGATTCAAAATCCCGGCAAAAACAACTGCTTCTTTTATCGTTGTTCAAGACACATTAAAAGCTTTACAGGCCCTTGCCAAATATCACCGCTTAAAAAGCACTCTTAAAGTAGCGGCAATTACCGGTTCTAACGGAAAAAGCACCACCAAACAAATGTTACGGTCTATTTGCGCTACCGCCGGAGAAACCATTGCCAATATGGGGAATTTCAACAACCAGTTTGGCGTTCCGTTTTCTTTATTGGAAATCCAACCCAAACATAAATTTGGTGTATTTGAATTGGGCGCCTCTCATCCGGGAGATATTGATGAAACCGCTGCCTTGGCCGTTCCGGATGTAGCCATCATCACTAATATTTCCGCTGCCCACTTAGCCTTCTTTCATGATGAAGAAACCGTCTATAAAACAAAAATGGAAATTTCTCATCATCTAAATCCCGGAGGAACATTGATTTATAACCATGATGATAAATATCTTTCACGCGTGCAATTAGAATTCAAAGGAAAATCATTATCTTTTGGTTTTAAGCCGGGAGCAGATCTGCAAATTTTGGAAACAAAGAATTTTTCTTTTATTTACAAGGGCGAGGCGTATATGTTGGATTTGAACCTAGAACGCCACGATAAATTAAATGCAGCCGCTGCGGTAGCAGCCGCCATTGCCATGGGATTATATATGGACAACATTAAACAAGGCTTAGTCTCTTTTACTCCTATGCCTATGCGCATGGAACGTATTCACAAAGGAAAGGCTAACTTTATTTTAGACTGCTATAACGCCAATCCGGCCAGCATGAACAACGCCTTGTCAATTTTAGGCAAAGAACACAATTCCCCACGCATTGCCGTATTGGGAGATATGAAAGAATTGGGAGAGACTTCCAAAGAATATCATCGGCTTGTTGCCCGTCAAGTATTAGACAATCGAATTGATTATGTCTTTCTGGCCGGCCCTGAAATGAAATATGCATATGAAAAACTAAAATCGGCTTCTGTCGTTAAAGTATATTATTCGCTGGAGCCGAACGGGTGGACCAAAGATCTTTCTGCGTTGGTAAAAAAAGGAGGCACTTGCCTTATCAAGGCTTCCCGTTCTATGAATTTTGAAACTATTTTCAAGGAGATATAACTATGTTTTACTACCTCTCGCTATTCAAAGATGATCTTTCTTTCTTGAATATTTTTAGTTACATTACTTTCCGTACAGGAGCAGCTATTTTTACTTCTTTTTTGCTGACATTGCTCATTGGCCCTGCCATTGTCAAAAAACTACGGTCCTACAAAATTCAACAAATTGAACGGGAATACGGCCCAGCTTCTCACCTCTCTAAAAGTGGCACTCCCACCATGGGGGGGATTTTGATTTTCATCAGTCTCATAGTCAGCGTTTTATTATGGGCAAAATTGGATACCAATTATATTTGGCTTCTCCTGTTTACGACTGTTTCTTTGGGATTTGCCGGCGTTATGGATGACTATACAAAACTTATCAAAAAGAACCCGGAGGGGATGAAATCTTCCATTAAATTAACCATTCAAGTTATTACTGCACTAGTAGTGGTGGGATATTTGGGAATGAATCCACCCAATGGAGAATTTTCTACTTCCTTAATTATTCCTTATGTAAGTAAAATGTTTATTGATTTGTCCGTGTTCTACTTTGCTTTCGCAATGCTTATTATCATAGGATCTTCAAATGCTACTAATTTGACGGACGGCCTAGATGGTCTGGCTAGTGGTTGTATGGTCTTTACCACCATCACTTATGCTATTTTAGCGTACGTGGCAGGTAATATCAATTTCGCAGATTATTTAAAAATTATTTATGTTCCCGGGGCAGGGGAAATCACCGTATTCATGGGGGCTTTAGTAGGATCCTGCGTGGGATTTCTATGGTTTAATGCTTACCCGGCACAAGTGTTCATGGGTGATACCAGTTCCCTCTTTTTAGGGGGAGTAATTGGCACAGCTGCCTTATGTATCAAGCAAGAGTTACTTTTACCCATTGCAGGGGGATTATTTGTAATAGAAACTGTCTCAGTCGTGTTGCAGATGGGATATTTTAAATTAACGCACGGCAAACGCCTGTTCAAAATGGCTCCTATTCACCACCATTTTGAATTATTAGGTATTCCGGAACCGAAAGTAATTGTACGGTTTTGGATTATTGGAGGAGCACTTATGCTCCTGGCATTAGCCTCATTAAAAATCAGATAATTATGGCATATCCTTTACCCAAAATATCAAAAAGAACAACTAACACACTGGTACGGCGCACTGCGCCGCTACGGCGTACAAAAACGACAAAATCTTCTATGGGGGAATGGAAACCTCTTAGATTAGACGGACCTATTGCTTTTATTGCATTGGCTTTTGTACTGCTGGGGTTAATTTTTACTTATTCTTCCAGTGCGTTTGAATCTACCTCTTATTTTCAGCGTCAGTTGCTTTTTGATATGGTTGGATTAGGAGTAGCTATTTTCCTTTCGCAGACTTTCGACCGTTTACTCAAAATTAAACTTTTCAAACCGATTTACCTCATGTATATCACTTGGGGGTTACTGGTAATCGTTTTATTTTCGCGTGAACAAGCCAATGTGCACCGTTGGATTGACCTGGGAGTATTCAAATTGCAACCTTCGGAAATTGCGAAGGTAACATTGGTTATCTACACGGCCCATTATTTGGATGAATTTTCAGGCCGTTTGGCAAAAAATTGGAAATTACTTATTAAACCCGGTTTAGTGGCGGGAACTACGTTAGCTTTGATTCTGGCAGAAAAAGATATCGGGACTCCCACCCTGATGGGGGGAGTGTGGTTATTTATGATGTTGGTTGCGGGGGCGCGCCTTAAACACTTTGCTTTACCCGCTATTTGTATGTCTCCGTTAGTTATCCATCAGTTCTTCTTCGTAGGATACAGAAGGGAACGTATTTTTTCTTTTTTAAATCCTTTTGCCACGGAAGGTTCTTCCGGCTACCAATTGGTACAATCTTTCTTGGCGGTAGGATCCGGGGGTTGGTTTGGAAAAGGATTAGGAAATAGTGAATTAAAAATGCAATATTTACCTGCGGCGCACACTGATTTCATTTTTTCCATCATGTGCGAAGAAGTGGGAATGTTTGTTGTTTTTATTATCGGTGGATTTTGTTGGTTACTTATCCGAGGGGTAGGTTTTGCCAAAGTGGCCAAAACACATTTTCGCGGTCTCGTAATTTTTGGGCTAACACTTACTATTTGTTGCCAAGCTTTTTTCAATATGGCCATGGCAATTGGACTATTGCCCACTAAAGGGATTGCTTTGCCGTTTTTTTCATACGGAGGATCTTCCGTTATCATGACTTTAGCTATGATTGGTATCATCTTGAATATGGCAGCAATAGACAACACTCAAAACAATTTGCGTGAAGATATTACAAATTACAAAAACAGGAATAAATAATGACTCAAAAACGTATTATGATAGCCTCCGGTGGAACGGGGGGACATTTTTATCCGGGGTTAGCTGTCGGACGTGCACTAAAAGAACAGGGCGTTGAAGTATTGTTTCTGGTGCGCAGAAAAGATCCCGCCATTGATGTCTTAACTTCTTATCAGCTCTCTTACCAAGAGATTGATCTCATTGGGTTTCCACGTTCTATCAACCCGATTAGACATATTAACTTTATAATCAAATTATTTAAATCTCTTTTCCATACGCGCAAATTAATGAAGGCCTTTATGCCGGATGCCGTCTTCGGAACCGGAGGATATTTAACTTTCCCTTTGATTTGTTGCGCTTGGTGCATGCACATTCCTACCGCTTTACATGATTCTAATTCGCGATTAGGATTGGTCAATCGCATTTGCGGACATATTGTCAATTTGTTTTTATTGGGGCTTCCTATTAACACGCCTTTCAAGAATACCCGTTTAGTCAGTACTCCGTTACGACCAGAATTTGCCCAACCTGTAAATCGAACGGAAGTCCTCTCACAATTGGGACTAAAACCCGAACGCGCTACCGTCTTGGTAATGGGCGGAAGTCAAGGAGCCCGAGGCTTGAATAATAGCCTGGTATATTTGGTGAAAAATACTCCTAATTTTCAATTTATCCATCTTACCGGCACTCGTTGGTTTGAAACTCTAAAAGAACAGTATGCAAATGTTTCTAACGTTTGTGTATTGCCTTATAGTCATGAGATTTATAAATTGATGAAAAGTGCCGATTTGACCATCTGCCGTAGTGGTGCTGGCACTATAGCAGAGCTCATTGCCTGCCGATTACCGGCAATTTGTGTACCATTTCCTCACGCAGCGGCCGATCACCAATACCACAACGCCTTGGTTTTGGTAAATGCTGGGGCTGCGCAAGTAATTAGAGAAGGGGATCAACTGACCGATCAACTACAACAACATCTCTCGCAAATGACACCGCAACGTTTGCAGCGGATGCAAGATAATTATGCGAAAGTTCCCGTGCCTAATCCCCTGACAGCTACTTCGACAATTGTACAATTACTGCTTAATCTGTAATGTAAAAATGGCAATAAAAAACCCGCTGTTTTAGCAGCGGGTTCTTTACTATTCAACAGTAGGTCTCAAATTTATATAGGACTGACAAATACGCTTAATATCATCATCATCATCACTAGTGGGATTGCACTCAATCTTAAATCCGCGATCAGGATCATAAGTATATACAACCGTGTACAAAATAGTTGTTGTAGTTCCTTTGCGATTGATGCGCTCAATAGTCAATGCATCTCCTCCAAGCGTATATCTAAAATTATCAGTCACATAGCCATTGGAAGCGCTAACACTTCCTCCCGTCATTTGCATATCCGCAATTTGGGAGAATCTTCCAACTGTTCCACTAGGGTACATTTGTTTATAACGTTGGATAGCATCCATAACCGCTTTTGCATTTACCATTGCTTCTGACGAACGGGCCCGTTCTACGGATTCCAAATACTGCGGTAAAGCAATGGCAGATAAAACACCAATAATTAATACCACTACCAGTAATTCAACTAAGGTAAAACCTTTATTCATAGCATTCTCCTTTTTAAATTTCTACCAATAGTATAGCAATTTTAAAGCTTTTCTCAAGCTTTTTGAATTTTTCTAAAAATTATGTTAATATATGAACATGTATTCATATATCTGTTTAGGAGTTATCATGATCCCTTCCAAAAATACAAAATTCTCTCTGGCCTCCCCAATTACTCAAACAACTTTTTGTGATTTGGCTGATTTATTCAAATTATTTTCAGATAACACCCGTCTGCGCATCTTATGTTGTCTTTTTCCGAAAGAACAATGTGTTAAAAATATTGCAGCCGCTTTACACATGACACCTTCAGCGATTTCACATCAGTTGCGTTTACTAAAACAAGGAAAACTTGTTAAAACACAACGCATTGGGCAAACCATCATCTATTCTCTGGCAGATGAACACGTGCAATCTATTTTCAACCAGGGATTGAACCATGTGCAGGAGGGGAAATGACACATCATTGTTCCACCCCACAATGCAAAAAAGAATCCTCCTTTTCGTGGAAAAAAGAATGGGGGCTTTTGCTTATTGCGCTTGTTATCTATACGGCAGGATTCCTCCCTTTCCCGAGCTGGATAAAAAATACACTTTTTCTATTCTCTTACCTTATAGCCGGAGGAAAAGTGCTAAGGACTTCCGTACTTAATTTTTTTCACGGAAAAATCTTTGATGAAAACTTATTAATGAGCATTGCTTCGATTGGCGCATTTATGATTGGAGAATATCCGGAGGGAGCTGCCGTAATGATTTTTTACCAAATAGGGGAACACCTGCAGGAAAGTGCTACCGATAAATCACGCAATCGTATTCGCGCTTTAATGGATTTACGCCCCGATACAATACGGATCCTTACATCTTCCGGTGAAGAAATCGTTTCCCCGCAAACAATAAAGATAGGTCAATCTTTCCGTGTCCGACCGGGGGAACGTATTGGTTTAGATGGAGAAGTAATAAATGGAAGCGGTTTTTTGGATATGTCCTCTCTTACGGGGGAATCTAAACCCGTATCTATTCATCAAGGCCAAACGGTAATGGCTGGCAGTATTTGTCTGAATAATTCGTTGGATATTCGGGCGCAAAAAGATTATCAAAATTCAACCCTCAGCAAAATTATTGAATTGACAGAACATACCGCACAAAAAAAATCAAAAGCGGAATCTTTCATCACTCGCTTTGCTCGTATCTATACACCCACTGTAGTATCAATGGCTATTCTAATAGTCCTTCTTCCTCCATTATTGTTCCCGGCCACTTCTCTCAAAGAATGGGTTTACCGAGCTTTAATTTTTTTAGTTATTTCTTGTCCCTGTGCATTGGTATTATCTGTTCCTCTCGGTTTCTTTGGAGGAATCGGAGGCGCTGCACGGAGGGGAATTTTAATTAAAGGAAGCACCTATTTGGAACAATTGGCCCATATTTACATGCTTGTTTTTGATAAAACCGGCACTCTTACCCAAGGAACATTTGAAGTGTTATCTATTCATGCAGCGGAAGGCTATTCTAAAGAAGATGTATTATCTTTTGCCGCCTCTTTGGAACAATTTTCCAATCACCCCATTGCTTCCGCCATTTTGAAACACTATGAAAAAATTCCACCCACTTCGCCCACTCCCACAGAAATCCCGGGAGAAGGCTTACAACTTGATAATTGTTTGGCTGGAAATACACGCTTGTTACAACGCATGGGAATAAAACCTTTATTTAACAGTCCCAATACCCATGTCCACTTGGTAAAAAATTCTATTTATTTGGGAATGATAGAATTGGGAGATCGTTTAAAACCGAACACGCAGACTTCCATCAAACAACTGCAACCCCTCGTGCATAAAATAGCTTTATTAAGTGGAGACTGCCATTCACAGACTCAACAAATTGCACAAGAATTATCCATTCCTCTAGTATATGCGGATCTTTTACCAGCAGAAAAGGTAGAAACATTAGAAAAATTAATTCATAAAATGCCCAAAGGAACCATTACGGCTTTTGTAGGGGATGGTATTAATGACGCTCCTGTACTTACGCGCGCAGATGTAGGTATTGCTATGGGTGCACTTGGTTCTGATGCCGCCATTGAAGCGGCAGATGTGGTACTTATGACTGATGATATCGGAAAAATCGTTACAGCTATTGAAATTTCAAAAAAAACCCTTCGTATCACAAAGCAGAATATTCTATTGGCGCTAGGCGTTAAAGCGGCTGTATTATTATTAGGAATATTCGGCTTTGCAAACATGTGGGGTGCCGTATTTGCAGATGTAGGCGTTTCCCTGCTGGCCGTACTCAATTCTCTTCGAACACTCTACCATAAAAAATAAAAGTGCAATAAAAAAATTCAAACAAGTGTTTGACTTTTGTAGTACTTTTATTGTAAAAAATAAGAGTAACGTACTTGTAACCGATTTCATTACACGAACAAGACGTTATCTCAAATAAGGAGGAGCCAATGAAATTGTTTAAGAAAACAATTCTTGCAAGTACTCTAGCGGTACTATTTCCGGTAGGCGTATTTGCACAAACAGAAGAAATCATAAGCAATGATTATCAAAAAAATATGATTTCTTACTGGGCGCAAAATAATGATGCAAGCCTTCGGGCGCAGTTTGACACTCCGTTGCTTTGGAGTGCTTATGTAATGGATGTAGCTGAAGAAGCCTTCACTACCAATTACAGCGCATTATTTCACGCGTTCACAATGGACTTTATCAACACTTATGGATTTCATCCGCAACAAGCGTCCATCGGTTATTTCCGCGATTACTATGCCAAACGCAAAAACGATTTTGGCGGGGAATTACTCTTGCCCACAATGGCTATTTGGTACAAGCGCCCCTACAGCAGCATTGTTCCCATACCCGATAACGTAGATGCTTATTGGGAAAAACCGGAACAAGCCGCTGAAACTTACGATCTTATGGCCGCCATTGACAGAGAAGATACCATTCGTTTTATGGGCACCTACATGGGAGCTTATTACGGACACCCAACCAAACAAAAGGTACTCAAAAATTTCTGGAAAAAATGGCTCAAACGCGACGATTCCTCCGCTGCCAAGCAGGATATTGCCCTGCTCAAAAGAGGTATGTTGGCGGAAATTTTCTCGCATGATCCGGAATATGCAGTCTATGAATTGGCCTCTAAAGAAATGGATTTGTGGCCACAGTTGGCTGTTGACCCGGTAACGTTAGAAGAACAAAGCCAAGTTCAAAATATCTTGTCGGCTGTTTGTTTAGAAGACAATCCTACGCAAGATTGTGCACGTTTTTTAAATTATGCCAATAACTATAGATATACCAACAATTTGACGAAAGAAATTCAAACTCGTTTGGTCTATGTCTATGGCGGAAATCCTTATTATGATGTATATTGGGGTTTTTATGGCTGGCACATTGACTATCGTCGTTTTCACCGCCGGCTAATTTTAGCTCCTTATCCTTATCCATGGTGGTATCATCCGTATCCTTCTCGTCCACACTGGAGAGACCCGTGGTTACCTGGAGACCATCCTACTCATCATCCTGGCGGTCCTCGCCCGCCTCGTCCAGGTGGACATGGCGGTCATGGTGGCCATAACCCTGGTGGTCATGGTGGCCATGGCGACAATCCAGGCCATAATCCCGGTGGAAATGGTGGACACCCCGGCGGCAATGGCGACAATCCCGGTCATAACCCCGGTGGAAACGGTGGACGCCCGGGTGGCAGTCACGTCAATCCCGGCGATAACAGTCGCCCCAGCAATTTTGACACAGGAAACGGCATAAAGCCTTTCCCAGGTAAAGGTTCCGTCTCTAACGGTACCCGTCCGTCTAACAACGGTGTAAAACCAGGCAACATTCGCCCCAGTGGAAACACCGGCACAAGACCTTCGGTTACTCCAAACTCCAGCCGTCCTACCACGGTAACACCGTCGAAATCTGGATCTAGACCGACTGTTCCATCAAACACTAGCCGCCCTACTACGGTAACGCCTTCCAACTCCGGAACAAGACCCTCTGTTGGATCACACACAAGCCGTCCTTCCGGCAATACCAATAGCGGAAGCAGGCCAACCGTAACGACTCGTTCCAGCGGTAGCTTTTCGGGAAGCAGTCACTCTTCTTCTACGCCACGCTCTTCCGGCAGCTCAATGGGGGGCAGCCGCTCCTCTTCTTCCGGTCATTCGTTTGGCGGAGG
>JAEEGL011465135.1_pt1 | contig 16987 bp, 12 predicted proteins | sample 9134231 | NCBI WGS metagenome assembly JAEEGL01 (sample SAMN16246548, study PRJNA631951) | gut metagenome | biome: gut microbiome; feature: rumen; material: fiber-attached | host: Bos | place: Iran: Karaj | collected 2018-10
AAAACGGTCTCCGTTTTCAGAACGCTTTAATCTTTTCAGTGATAATTTTGTTCTCTTAAACAAATCAAGGACACATATAAGGTCGTCGGTCCGGATATCTCCTGTCAAATGGTCCGCGGGATATTCGTCAAGAAATGCATTAAGCATTTCATCTGTTGTTTTCCTGCGGTGGATAGGTTCCTGCATACAAGGGTACGGCGCATATTCACATAACCATACATATTCCCTGTATCCCTGCAGCAGAAGCTTCGCATTATACAGAGACAGTCGTTTTGCTTCCCGCAGAATCTCCTCTGCCTGCTCAATCCCAACGTCGATATCGCAGATTTCGCCGCGGGCGATCAGATCGGATAAAAAGATCCTCGCTTTCGGGGAAAACCATGGATCTTGCTTTATGATTTCAGGCAAACCGGCCATAGTCGTTCTCCTTTTCATACTGATTTTCGGTCTCATTTTATATTATACAGAGCACGATATCCGATGGAAGGGACTCTGAAAGCATATTGATGGATTTTCGCGTGAAAGGAACAGACGCCCCAAGGGGAGGGCGTCTGCATATACTTTTTGACGATAAGATTCTAACACACAAGAAATTTGCGGACAAGGGGGTAATTTTGTCCATTTTTTTTGATAATAAAAGTCTGATTGTAAGTCCGACGATAATCCGATCGGAGATAAACACTATTTCACGATACAATTATAACAGATTGCGAATCCAAAGAAAAGGGGTAAAAAATTCCAAATCTATTCCATAAAAAGTCCGGTCGCAAAGATAAAGCTCTCACCATCAGAGAGCATAGTACGGCCACCGGATACAATTTCTGACGATACAATTTTATCATGGTCTGAAATCAAGCACAAGTGGAAACCTTTTCCGAAAAAAATCCGGAAAAAGTCCGATGCAGAAGTCCTGACGGCTGTTTAAAACAAAAACCCGGAAAAGCAAGATGCCTTCCCGGAGAGAAACCTTTGGTGTTATTCGGCTTGTTTATCCAGCCCTTCAAAGAAATCATCGTAAGAACATTGGTAAATCTTTTTCAGCTCGATCAGAACGCTGACGCGGATATTGAGCTCTCCGAACTCATATTTGGCATAGGTCGTTCTGCCGATATCACAGCCGCGCCGCTGCAATTCGGCGCAGAGCTTTTCCTGCGAAAGATGATGTTCCGTGCGCAGATGGCGGAGGTTGTCTCCCATGTTCCGGTCACGGCGTAGCTTCTGCTCCATTTTTACACACTCCAAAAACAAAAACTGACCAGTATTGGTTGCAATTCTGTTTTATTGTATGTTATACTGAAGCAAAATATTGACCGCGATACTGGTCATTTTTGCGGAGCAGACGATGGAATTTATGACTTGTACCTTCTTCGGGCACAGAGATACGCCGCAGGCAGTCAAGCCGGTACTGAAAACGGTTTTGAAGGAGCTCATTGAGCAGGGAGTCAGGCAGTTCTACGTGGGCAATCAGGGCAATTTTGACGCAATGGTGACAGGGGTGCTGAAGGAGCTTGAACAGTCCCAAGGAATCAGGTTTGAAATCGTTTTAGCCTATCATCCCAAGGAGAAGGACCCTTTCTACGAAACGCACTCCATCCTGCCGGAAGGGATTGAAACCGTCCCACCCCGCTTTGCCATAGAATACCGGAACAAATGGATGATTGAGCACAGCGATATCGTCGTTACCTATGTCCGCCGTTCCTTTAGCGGAGCGGCCAAGTTTAAAAAAATGGCAGAAAAAAAACATAAGCTGATTATCAATGTTCCAATAGAAAATAGAATAATTCTATTACAATAAAAGTTCCTTTTTTAGTTCACCATATGTCACAATGGGAAAACTTACTGGCTTGTAATATGATGAAAACACTTTGTTAACCACCATATATGGCTGTATTACGTATTCCTCCGTAATGGAATATCCAAAACTAGAGAAAAAAGAAACCATAATCGATGAAAAATAGTCAATTCTCTTCTGGAATTTTTCATCATATTTATCTTCAATAAAAAACCGTTTTTGTTGATTACTGTGCTCAAAAACTGAACCTATTGGTTGAAGCACTTTGCATTCTATAAGATAAACCTTCTTTTGAACAACACTTAGCCCGATAACATCATAATCCCCCAATTCATTTATTATAGGATGATTGCCCTTTCTATCCTCTCTTCGCAAATCAACATCATGTTTTGTATATTCACATCCAGCTTCTTTTAAAAGTGATTCAACAACTGAAGAAAAAACTTGCTCCTGATTTTTCTTCCACTCTGAAAGACTGAAACATGTTCTTTCCAAGCCTATTTCGAAAGGAGGATAAAACTGCCAAAATCCACTTATCCACCTTTTCTTTAATTCTTCCAAAAGAATAGGTGAATAAATATAATCTTCATTACAGCAGAATAAAGGTTTAACAACAAAACAATTATCCCGTTTTTCTCTTTCCCAAATCGGTAGAATTGGGTATGTCTTATTATCAATTGTTTTTAACTTATTAGAATCAATAGTTAAAAAGCGGAATCCCTTTTTCACATCTTCGCAGGAATAGTTATCAATCACACAAGAAAAATAATCATTAATAGCATCCGTTGCATTAATCCTTATTACATTTGGAACAATCTCTTCATATTTAGTATTAAGAGAATAGTCGTTTTTTGATAGAAAATTGAGAATTGAGATTAACAGCCCAAAGTCTACCCCTGTGTCTTCATAAAAGGCATCTTGAACCTTCTTAAAGAAGTCTTGATCTGTGTCGCCATTCATTACGTCATAAGGCTGCTCAAGAACACGTCTTTTATAATCATTATCTTGAATTTGCGCATAATTTGAGCCCAGTTCAATTTCTATTCTGTAATCATCTAATACTACCAGTTTTGTTTCGGAATCAGTATGATAACACAGATCGGAACTGTTTTGCAGAAAAACAAGCCACATCGCAAATGATAAGAGTTCCGACAGTTTGTCCTCTTCTGGATCCTCCTTACCTCTACATTCTTGAAGAAAGAGATTCGTTTCCAAAAGATATACTAATGCTATCTTTCGCGTCAAAGACTTTTCTGTTAACAATATAGTATTATTTAGAGATTTGTTCTTTTCGGTTTCATCTATATCTTCGGACAACACTGCCCCTGATTTGTTTAAATTAATCGACAATTGTTCTGTAGCTAATGCAGAAAGAAGAAAGGAGTGTAGCTTTTCTCGATCTATCTGCTGAATCATATGTTCTAGTTGATTAACAGCCTTTTCTTGTATCTTCCTTACTACGCTTGTAGCCTTCTTACGTGCATAGACTCCAGGGTGCACATCTGACTCTGTACAGATTATAGCAATCTGCTTTCTTACAGACAAATCTGATGTTTCTGTTTCTTTTATTTCATAGGTGTTAGGGTTAAAATAGTGCTCAATTTCTATAGAAATAGAACTTATAGTTTTCTTTCTCTTCTCCATCAATGCCATCTTTTCAAATAAATTTGAAAAAGAGCATTCAGACAAACTTACTATCGGATAAATAATTTCCTTTATAATTCTTTGTTCAACAGTTCGGTCTTTCGATTCGGCTATGTCAGCCATGATTTTATCACAGTTTACTTCAAAATCAATTGTTATGTTATTTGATGAAATCATCGGTTGTTGACAAAAAATATAGTGATCATTGTTTTGATTCGATACAGATTGGCAAACAAATTGAACTAGTGTGTTTTCCAGAATTACAATTGTTGATAATTCATCGTGAAACTCTACAAAAAACCTCTCAACTATACCTCTGAACAGATTAAGGCTGAGTCTGACCTGTGTAGTGTTTGTTCCTTTGAGCAAACTAAGAATATTATATGACAAGAAAACGGTACATCCATTTGAGTATTTGAACAATGCCCCACCGGTCAATTCTTTCGGTTTTCGAAATAATTGATATATGGAGTTATCATCAGATATTATATTCCAGCATTCAGGAACAGCAAACAATGTACTAGACAGGTGGAATGGAAACACTTTGCTCAGTTTTAAATATTGTGATAAAATATAGGTTGCTGCAGTGTCCACCTCGGTATATATAATATCGTATTCACAAGCGCCTTTTGAGATAACTCCTTTTTCGCGTAAATAGAGTGTAAAATAATCTGACATTCCACCCCACGAGAACACCTGTGACTCTACATTGTCATCATACAAATCAAACTCCGCGATTTGTATAATCTTTGATGCAAACATAACCATATACATCAAGTCTATAGCTGTATATACTCGTTTTTGCGCCCTTTCAAAGAAGTGAAAACCTGAATCCTCAACAGAAATACAATCATTGTAACAGATAATATATAAATTAGTTCCTTTATCAATGTGATATGCTTTAACTCCTTTGTGAGGGTCAATATCCTCACAATCTGCAATGCTTAATTCGTTATCTTTATAAATTACAATTAATTGATTAACTATTTTATCGATCCCTTTTATATTCTCACAATTTAGAAAAATGATTAGGGTTTTATTATCCAAATAAGCAATACATTTATTTTTTTCCAAAAAGACTTTCTCTCTCTTAAGCAACACACCATTACGTATAATATGACTTCTTGGTGTTACTATATTATCGAATACTAATGCAAGTTTGTCAGACAGAGCTGAGTTAACTATTCTATGGAGATCGGCGTTTGAACATTTTGAAAGGATACTAGTTTGGAAATCAATTACAAGCGAAGGATTAAAAAGTGGGTAGTAATCCCCATTAAACATAAAGAAATGACTATGAACAATATCATTATTATCTGTGGAAAGCCTTGAAAGAAAAGCCGTTCCCAGTTCTCTCCATTTTCCTTCTACAATAAACCTTTTAACAGATTCAAAGTATTCAAACGTTGGTAATTCAAATTGCGGAGTCATCAAAATATCATCATTAACCAAAGCGTTAGTATCTTTTAAGCAGTTAAGTGTATAATCACTATACTCCAGCAGTTTAACAGTATCAGAATCCATACTCGTCAACTCGCTGATTTTTTCTAAAAACTGAAGTGCAGAAAAAACAGGAACAGTATGCCCCGTTCCCGTAATCACAGAATAATATTTACCACAATAATTCAATCTAATCTCACCAAAATCAGGGAGCACAGGATCATCATAGCATGAACATTTTAAAAAGGGAAATATCTTATCAAATAATACTTTAAAGTCATCAGCTGATTCAATTTTACTTTTCCCCCACTCTTTAATATCTGCAATAGCAGAATTCAACGCCAGGCAGCTTTCCTGTGCCCCTCTATTATTTCTCCATGATGTTATTGAGAATACTACCGCCAAAATAGATGAAAAATCATATTCTGCGAGAATTGGAAAGACTAAGTCTTTCTTTTCTTCCAACATCATAAATCCGCTAAAAAAATCCACTCTAACTTCTCCTCTTGTTGATATAATAGTAGAGTCTTGACTCGATGAATGCTTCCTATTTTGCCATTTTAGTTATTTCATATATATAACCCTTAAACAAAAGCATGAACATCTGATTTAGACTTCTCAATCCCCAAACTCTTGCTTTTAATTAAAGAATCCCCTTTAACATTGGGCTGCAGCGAGTAAGTCAAAAAGGCAAAGACATCCTTGAACGATTCTTTCGACAACATCATTTTAGCATGGTTTGAAATATAGGGCAAGTTCTTATTTTGTCCGTTATGATATTCATTAGAATTACAGTAGTGCATTTAATCGGCTGTTCGTCCTTTACAATGTAAAAGGCCCCCCGGGAACGGATCTGATACGTTCTCGGGGCCCTTCGTTTATTTGACAACTGCAAATGACAGAGCATTGGGGCGGACTCGGTGCGCGTCTGCTGTTCCGGATCCCCTTTGCTGAGTGTTGACACTGTACTCACGTACCGGAAATATGACTCTGCTTGTTACTGTTATACCATAACCGCAATCCGCAGTCAAAAAACCGTCGAAAGCCAGGTGCAGAGACCGTTTTAACGGACTGCCATCTGTTGACGCAGACTGATATTTTTATTATTATATAAACAACGTTTATAATCGGAGGAATATCGTATGAACTCAATCAGCATAAAGAAAATCGGCATCACACACGTTGGCACGGACGCAATCGTCAATGCCGCGAACTCCGCGCTTCAGGCGGGAGGCGGCGTATGCGGCGTCATCTTCGCCGCAGCCGGCAGAGCTGAACTGCAGGCGGCCTGCGACGCCATCGGTCACTGTGACACCGGTTCGGCTGTAATCACACCGGCATTTCATTTGGAAGCGAAGTACATTATCCATGCAGTCGGACCGATCTGGTACGGCGGCGATAACGGCGAGCCCCAGAAGCTTTACGGCGCTTACCGCAGATCTCTGGAATTGGCTGTAGAGAACGGCTGCCGTTCCATCGGATTCCCCCTCATCTCCGCAGGCATTTTCGGCTACCCGCACGACAAAGCCTGGCGCAAAGCGATCCAGGCCTGTCGCGACTTCTTCCAGAAGAACCCGGACGCGGATCTTCAGGTTGTGTTTGCGGTGATAGATGATTCAATTTTCGCCCTGGGACAGCAAACGCTGGCGGAGATCGCCCCGGAATACGCTGACTGAACGGAGGCTGTTTTATGATTTGGAATAATGATGATTTCTTCGGTGGGATGTTCGATTTCAACGGTGACGGTCAGACCGACGCCGTTGAAGCAACTATCGGTCTCCAGGTCCTTGACGAAATAAGCAGGGAGGACAAAGACACCGATGAGGATGACAAAAGCTGAAGCGGATTATTGCGTCATTTTGATCGTTGAAATTCTAAAATTTTTTTTGAAATATAAAGATCGCCGTTGAAATAGCACGAATCCTGTATTATAATGGACAACAGATACTTTGTTATGGACGGTGATCTTTTTTGGCTTATTCTTATAACAAACTCTGGAAGCTGATGATTGATAAAAACATCAACAAAACAACCCTGCGGCAGCAGGCCGGTATTACTTCCAATGCCATGGCAAAAATGGGCAAAAATCAGCCCGTCAGCGTGGAAGTGCTTGCAAAGATTTGCAGAGTGCTGAACTGCACGTTGGATGACATCTTGGAGTTTTCCCCGGATGAACCGAACTGGGATTAACTTTATGGAAAATCATCTGAGTCATCCAATTCACGAAAAAGATCGATGTGCGAATAGTAGTTATCGTCCGCCATTGCGATTAGCTTTTCATACACTTCTTGAAGTGTCTTGCTTACTTCCTCAATAATTAGGATGCAGCAATTAAGTGTAAATCCGTCGTCAGTTTCTCTGGCGGCATTGTAAATTGGAATCAAAGCATCTTTTGCGGCGCGGATCAAATTAAAAGCAGCTTCTGCCTCTTCCATCATGCACAAATGACGAAAATCGTAGTAACGAGACATAAGGTCTTTGGTTTCTTTGTTTGCATCTTTGAGATTTGAATTCATAATTGTTTTCCCTTTCTTATAGTATATATAAAGCGGTGTTCCCGCGATATAACAACAAAAACGCCCATTTCAAGACAGAAAAATCTCAAAATGAGCGTTATATATAAAAAGAGAGCACACTACGGAAAACCCGTTAAAATGCTCTCAGAATTGTAAATTATTAAAACTTATATACCATCCCTATTTACGACGGCGGACAAAACAATGTAAACAACAAAACATATTTTCAATAATATATTATCATATGATTACTTCATTATCAACACCTAAAATAAAAAAAGTTAAAAATTTTTAGGTGGAATTCAAAGTGTTGGCTCAGATAGTTTTTTCGTTTTTATTGCAATAAATACTTCTTTTATCCGTTTACATCTGCATGACAGATATAAACGGATAACCATTTACATGGTTTCATTCTGATTCTGGATCAAGCCCATAAAAGAAATCTTCATAGGAACACTGATAGATCTTTTTCAGCTCAATCAGAACGCTAATGCGTATGTTCAGCTCACCACGTTCATATTTCTCATATGTTGTTCTGCCGATATCGCAGCCACGCCGCTGTAGCTCCGCACAGAGCTTTTCTTGCGATAGATGATGATCCATACGGAGACGACGAAGGTTATCTCCTATATTTCTGTCACGGCGTAGCTTCTGCTCCATAACATCTCTCCAAAACAAAAACCGACCAGTATTGGTTGCAATTCTGTTTTATTGTATGTTATACTAAAGCAAAATATTGACCGTTATATTGGTCATTTTTTTGTGGAGCAAACTATGGAATTAAAAACTTGCACGTTCTTTGGACACAAGGACGCACCACAAATCGTCAAACTGGAACTGCAAATTGTTTTGTCGAATCTTATTGGTCAGGGAGTCAAACAGTTTTACGTGGGCAATCAGGGCAATTTTGACGCAATGGTGACAGGGGTGCTGAAAGAGCTTGAACAGTCCCACAGGATCCATTACGAAGTTGTTTTAGCTTACATGCCGAAAAGAGAAGATTCGCTTTATGATTCTGCCCATACCGTTTTACCGGAAGGAATCGAAGCTGTTCCTCCTCGTTTCGCTATCGACTACCGCAACAAGTGGATGTTAGAATGTAGCGATATCGTCGTAACTTACGTATGCCGATCCTTCGGCGGGGCGGCAAAGTTCAAGGAGCTGGCGAAACGAAAGAACAAAACAGTGATCGAACTATATAACGAAAAACCACAGTTTCCCTTTTGACGGTGGACTGTGGTTTTAAAATAAAAAAAACACGACGGATATTTCACCGTCGTGCAAATAGTAGCATTTACCCTTATATGACGTGTACTCTAAGAAATACTATTATTCGTCTGTGTTTTCTTCCATCTGTTCCGTGAGCAGGCGCTGGAGGTCTTCCTTACGCGGCAGCACCGTTTCATATTTGCTTGCAAAGATCTGCGAATTATCTTCCGGCAGCGTCATTTCAACGACTGCGCGGTTCTTATCTTTACACAGAATGATACCGATGGTAGGGTTCTCATCCTCCAGCTTTACCTTACGGTCGTAATAATGCACGTACATCTGCATCTGGCCGATATCCTGATGCTTGAGTTCCCCGATCTTCAAATCAAACAGAACGAAACAGCGGAGCAGGCGGTTATAGAAGACGAGATCCACACGGAAATGCTCTTCATCAAACGTAAAACGCACCTGCCTGCCGATAAAAGCGAACCCTTTGCCCAACTCCAACAGAAACTGCTGCAAATGGTCGATAATTCGTGTTTCAAGCTCCGTTTCGGAGTATTCCGGCAACTCCTGCAGCCCGAGGAATTCCAGAATATACGGATCTTTCACGGCGTCCTGCGGCGTTTCTATCGTTTGACCTTCCAGCGCCAAACGGTACACTTTATCCTTATCCGTACTTAACGCAATACGTTCATATAATGAACTGTCAAACTGCCGTTTCAGTTCAGAAAGGCTCCACCCGTTTTTTACCGCTTCGATCTCATAGAAGTGACGTTCGTCGACATTGTCGATCCGCATCAGCTTCAGATAATGCGACCAACTCAGATAAAATCGCCTGCCGGTACTCACCACTGGAAGACTTTGGAATTGGCTAAACAGTGTTTCGCCAATTTGATCGTGCGCATAAACATTATAAAACTGTCTGATGTTTTTTAAGTTGCCGACAGAAAACCCCTTACCGAAACGTTCTGTTAAAAATGCAGATAATTCATTTATAATCTGTTGCCCGTAAGCCGCGCGGTTTTGCCCCTGCTGCTCTTCTTCGACGATCATCCGGCCAATTTCAAAGTAGGCGTAAACCATAGCGAGATTCACGGCGGTTTTGGCGTTCTGCTGTGCGGCTCTCAGCACGTTTGAAACGTTTTGAAGAAAATCGTTGTGATCTGCAGTAGGTATAATGTTATCGGTCATTTTCATTCCCTCTCTCCAACCATCTAAGACATATTTTACAGTATTTTCTTTGATCGGTCAATGGGATTCTTTACATATACCCTGTGTATCAATTCATCAGCCTGAACAGATGAAAACAATGATTGATAATACTTTTATTGTTTGAGTAACAATCTTGGTAAGCTTTGCTATATGTGGCCTAAAAATTCATCTCACTCGTATGATTTTCATTCAAACAGATTGATTTACAAATACTTATATGATATCATTTATTAAAAAAGTGTTATCGCATCCTTAACAGGAGGTATTAAAATGGCAGTTAGTTATAACAAACTTTGGCATTTGCTGTTAGATAAAAAAATGAGCAAGGCTGATTTGGAGAAAAAGGCTGGGGTTTCGCATTATTCCATTACTAAGATGGGAAAAAATGAAGATGTTACCACTGAAGTACTCACAAAAATATGTGATGCGTTGAATTGTGGGATTAACGATATCGTTGAATTTATACCGGGCAACAGATAGAGTCCCGTATTTCGTACATTTGGATTGATATAATAATCTGAAATTGTAAATAACTGTTTTTTGTTATATAGAACCTGACAATAACGGAATCAATACAAAAAAACTAATTGTGTTTTTTGGGGAGTGATTGATATGTCCGAGATGGTATTAATGAAATATGTGATAGGATCGAAAGCGGTGACTGTTCTTTGCCCGAAATGCGGTAGGATCAGCCGTCAAATCCTTTCTTCAGCATATGAATTAAATGGTACAGCTCAACTGTTAAGACCGCACACATGTCCGATTTGTGAAACGGTCTACAGTAGTTGTAATCCATTTCAAGCAGAGAATTGGTCTGCTGCTTTTGCACGTTATTTCCGCAACGCAGAAGAATACAATCAAAGCATGAAAGAAAACTATACTGCGATGTCTTCCGCTAATGCGACGCCTGTGCAGAATAATACTGCCGCATCAGACATGTTTCCCATTATTGGTCCCGGCTGGGAAAAATTATTTTCTGAGAATACTATAAAAAACGGAAAGACATATTTTAATGCAGGACGAGTCAACATCATATCACATAGCGATAACAGAGTGTTTGGAACAGTTCAAGGTACCGAATTATACTCTGTTAAGATTTTTGTTTATAAATATGGAATAAAAGGCCAGCTTTGCACTTGTCCGTATGCAAGATCTGGGGCAAACTGTAAACATCAAGCTGCAATGATTTTTGCGCTTAAGGATATCCAGAAGAAGAATGGAATACCGGAAATACCTGCAATTGAAACGCCGAACACGTCAACTGAGAACCCCCTGCAAGACATACTTTTGAAAAAAACAGATCCTGATGCTGCGCCAACTCCATCAACACCGGTTAATGCGACAGTAATACCACAACAACCTTTGCAGTCACAAATGCCGGGGCAATCCTTCAGTTTGACAACAGAATCCAATTCTACTCCTACTGCTGACTCTATACCGTTGAACGGAGATATTTCTCGTAAAATAGAGCGTTGGAAACGTGAGTTGCTTGACACCGGCAAACGGAACAAAATGATCAACTACAGGGAAACCAAGAGGACTACATTACGCATTCTGGAACCGGAAGCATCCGATTTGTTTAACAGACTGGCCTTTTCAGAAAAACCCCTGACTTTTCAGAAACCAATCAGCAAAAACTCCGATTTGAGAACATACTCCATGATTGCTCTCATGGAGACATTGTCTTATTCCCTGAATGTTCAGGTTGGCGATATAAAAACCGCTGGAACCGTTGTTGAAAGAGAAAAAACACTAAAGAATCTGCGCGCAAAAGCAAGACTCGCACAAGAAGAACAAGGTACAAATATACTGTATCTTTGTTTTGGTTTTATATATTACAGACGCGATAAAACGAATTGGTTTAAAGCTCCCCTGCTGATGATGCCTGCCGTTCTGGGACTGAAATCACTGAATGCGCCTTTCACATTAAGCCGTTACGATGATGAAATTGAAGTCAATCCAACCTTAGATTATCTTTTCAATGCCGAGTATAACATCGATCTGCCCGCATTTGAGCTGAAGAATAAAGATTCTTTTGATGAGTATCTTGCCCGTATTGAAGAAATCGTAGATAAAAGAGGCTGGAAGGTTACTCGTGAGGTCAGTCTTGGACTATTGTCCTTCTTAAAAATCAGTATGTACCACGATTTGGAGAATAACGGTGACAGACTGACGAAACATCCGGTTATCCGAGCAATGGGAGGAGAATCTTCTGCCGTCAAACAGATTCCGGAAAATATTGCACAGTTTGATTTCGACAGCGCAAAACCAAGTGAATGGCACGAAGTAGTTGACGCAGACTCCAGTCAGGAGGAGGCAATTCTCCTTTCAAAAGCAGGAATCAGTTTCGTAATGCAGGGTCCTCCCGGAACCGGGAAGAGCCAAACAATTACAAATATAATTGCAGAGGCTTTGGCCGATGGGAAGAAAGTTCTATTCGTTTCGGAAAAAGCCGCTGCTCTTGAAGTCGTTCTCAAGAGACTCGCCGAAGTACATCTTGATGAGTTTTGTTTGTCTTTACACAGTCACAAAGCAAACAAAAAAGAAATCGTTGCCAATATCGGAGCAAATCTCAGTCTGGAGAGAGAATATGTAGATCGTAATGCTGTTAATGAGCTTTCGGAATTATTCCATGACAGAGCTTACTTAACGAAATACGCAAACGACATCCATCTCGTAATAGAGCCTTTTGGCGAAAGCATTTATACCGCTTACGGTAAAGTTATGAAGTTGGAAAACGCTACAATCATTCCTTTTCAGATCGACGATCCAAAATCAATATCACGCGAACAATACTCTTCGTTCCTTTTTGTAATAGATGCTTTCGAAAAAGCGCTTCATAGTATAGAAGGACCGTTGAACGACAATCCGTGGTGCGGAACAACTGTAAAGATTTCCGGCCAAAGCTTTAAAATACAGTTGCTTGAAGAAACGGACCATTTATCACAGAAACTCCGAGAAATTGAGGAAAATATAAAACACATTAATGAAACGTATCATTGTCGAGTAGATCTTACATGGGCTTCCGCCCGAAGGAATCTTTCTGCTCTTTGTACTGCACTTGATCTGCCGCTGTTTCCACAGTGGTGGACTGAATTGGCAAAACGGGAAACGCTGATAGAAAATATTAAACGCACGAAGTCACAACATAAGTATCTCGATACCATTACAGAACGCTGCTCCAGAGTTTTCAATGAATCTGTATTTGACGCTTCAATCGAAGACTGGAATGCTACTGCAAAAGGTATCGTCGGGATCTTTGACGACTTGGGATATAACGTACCTGCTGTCGGTGATACTTATCTGACACTTGCAATCCAGAATGCGGAAAACGTTGAGACTTTGTTTTCTGATCTAAATCGGTTGACTGAGCAGTATTTTACTGTTTCAGTCTTATTGGGTTTGCCAGAGCATAACAGTTTATGCAATATTCGTTTTGCCGGAGTACTTTTTGATTTGGTCAAGACAAAGCCGGATTTTTGTGAAAAAATCTGGTTCGATTCAAAGAAAAACTGTGAAGGGCTTGATTTGCTCAACGATTTTGAAGAACATGTAAAGCACCTGAATTATGAACGCGATATTCTGTATTGTAATTGGGCCGAGCAGGTACGCGATTTGGATATTGAGCGTATACAAAATATCTTTGAAGAGTTTTCATGGATGTTTGACAGAGCGCCTGCAAATTGCGGAATTGCAGATATATTGATCGGGTATGATCGTACGGTGCGTTCTCTGTACGATCATCTGCTTGCGGGTGCGGATGCCCACGAGAAAACATGCAGATTGCTTGGGTTAAACTGCAATGATTCAGTTGACGATTTGCGTTTTTCATCGATTCTGTTATCGCATATTACAGATGCGCCATATATTGAAACTTCTTGGTTCGACGTCAAGAAAACCGATAATGCCCGTCAACTTCTCAGCGAAGCGCAGTCGCATTCCGAACACATCAAAGAATTAACAGACGCCATCCTGACGAAATGGGAGCCTGAAGCGCTTTCAATGGGTGAGGAAGCTGTAAATATGCTTGGTCGTTTCAAGACCGAGTATGTTGGCGCCTTCCATCGAATGAAGAAAGGATATAAAGAAGATATCAAAAAACTAAAGCTGCTTTCAAAAGAAGTCGGCCGTGCGATTGATGAAACCGAAGCCATTGCATTATTACAGATGCTGAAGGAAATTTTCGATGAAAAACAGTGGTTTGCTGAAAACCAGCAAGAGTTACAATTATTGGCTGGCTCATATTTCCGTAAGGAAAAAACAGATTGGAACTCTGTTAATAACGGTATGGACGACGGAAAAAGAATCGCGGAGTGCTTTATGTACAATAACATACCGGAAAGTGTTATTGCTGCTATTCAAAAATCTGCATCCAGTATTCAACTTGCCGCAGAAATCAGAGAACGTTCTGTAATACTGCCATATGCCGGTGTTTCAGAATACATCACCGCAATGCAGGAAATGCATTTCCTTGATGACGGTTTATCTATAAGGAATTCCATTATTCCGAAAGTCCAAAAGTTTATCGAGGTTTGTTCGGCTCTGATCAACATGCTTCAAGATCTGCAGAATATGCACAAAACCACTGCGCCGATTACAATTCAGGAATTCCGTGATTTGGCTGTTTGTTGTAATCGTTTGCATTCTGAAGAGGTTTGGTTTGATGAAAACGAACAAACGCTTCAAACTCATTACGGCGCATATTACGAACACGAACTTAGTGACTTTAAGAAGATAAAAAAAGGACTTGCATTTGCAAAAGCAGTCATTGACCTCTTTAATGCCGAAATTCCACCTGAAACGATCAAGTACTTATCTGAGCCTATTATAACTGAAGTTTCTGATATGGCTTTATGCGGTATGCTTTCAAAAGAGGAACTTGACAGCGTTGTATTCAGGATGCAGATGTTGACGTCGTTTGCTTACAACGAACAGAATTCAGTTTCCGAGGTCATTTTGCCCTGCATCAGCAGATGGATAGATACATCAGCAAGATTAACCGATCTTTATACACAAATGCAGCCTTGTCTGAGAAACGCCGACATTAGTTGTGATCAGGCGGTATCGGTTTTGCCGTTTGTTCTGCAAACAAAAGAGATGAGGAAACAAACTTTAAACCAAGAGGCCATTCTCGCAGAACAATTAGGAGAAAAATACAGCGGTCTGGAAACAGATTGGGATGCGTTGGAAACTGAAATACAGACCGTTATTGATTATTGCAGTTCTTTCAGCGGTGCAGTGACGCCAGCGTTTCTTGAACTCATATGTAATAATAGTGTAATCCGAGAAGAGATTAGAGCGACAGTTGGCAACATAATAAATGCAATATCGACTACTGAAAGCTCGATTTCTGCTTTTGTAGGATACTTCGCCGATGTAGAGCGTTTTTACAATATACCTTTAAGTGCGTTGGCTGACAGATATGATCGTTGCATAAACGATTACGTTGAGCTCGGCAAATGGTTGGATTTCACAGAATCAAAAGCAGAATGCGATGAAAAAGGGCTTGCCAGCTTTACAGACGCAATTGTTCATAAAAATAATTCCGTAAAAGATGTTCAGGCTGCATTTGAACGCGGCTTTTATACGCAGTGGCTTTCTGCTGTAATTAACGATATCCCCTCTGTACGGTCTTTTAGCAAGCGTGTTCATTCGCAGCATTTAGAAAGATTCATAAAACTGGACAAAAAACAATACGATATCGCAAGAGATCAGATCCGCAGCAGTATTATTCGGGCGTTTCCGAATCCAAACGGTATCTATCATGCAAAATCTGAACTTGGTATACTGAAGAAAGAAATGGGCAAGAAAATGAAGATTATGCCCTTACGGAAACTGTTCCAGAGTATTCCCAATCTTCTTCTGACACTGAAGCCGTGTTTGATGATGTCTCCTTTGTCAGTTGCATATTTCTTGGAAGCTGACGCTTATCAATTCGATACCGTTATTTTCGATGAGGCGTCTCAGGTCTTTCCGCAAGATGCAATCGGCGCGATTTTCAGAGCAAAACAGGTTATTATTGCCGGAGACACCAAGCAGTTGCCGCCCACAAATTTCTTCGCAGCAAATACCAGTAATAATAATGAAGAATTTGATGATGACGATGATTATGATGATGAGGTCTATGATTCTATCCTCGAAGAAACTGCAAGTGTTTTACCGAATCGCACACTGCTTTGGCATTACAGAAGTAAACATGAGCATCTGATAGCCTTTTCCAATCAAGAAATTTACAACGGCGAACTTGTTACTTTCCCCAGCAGTAATGAACAAGAACCGGATACCGGCGTTGAGTTTGAATATGTTGAAGACGGGTATTATGAACCGTCTCCTAAAAACTATAATCTTTTAGAAGCAAAGCGAATTGTGGAGCTCGTAAAAGAACATATGGACAAGTATCCCAATAGATCTTTAGGCATTATTGCGTTCAGCGAAAAACAGCAGCAGGCTATAGCGACAGAGATTCAACGTTTTCGCGAAAAACATGCTGAATATGAAACATTCTTTGCTGAAGACAAAGAAGACGCCTTTTTTGTAAAAAACCTTGAAAACGTACAAGGTGACGAACGAGATACTATTATATTCAGTATTGGTTACGCAAAGACAAAAGAACAAAAAGCAAAAGATCGACCGATGTCTATGCGCTTTGGTCCTTTGGGTGTTGCAGGCGGTGAACGTCGCTTAAACGTTGCTATTACACGTGCAAAAATCAATGTAAAACTTGTCAGTTCTATATTGCCTTCAGATATTGATCTGTCCAGAACAGAATCTGAGGGGGTCAGGATGCTGCGTTCCTATATTGAGTTTGCAATGAACGGAGAAGCAACTTTAGCTTCCTCTCGAAAAGTAAACAGATCCGATGATTTTGTAGACGCGGTTGAAAGCTTTATAAAAGACCACGGCTATAACGTATCGAAGCATGTCGGGTGCTCCGGCTATAAAATAGATATCGCTGTTCAGCACCCGTCTGACACGGTTCAGGAATTTGTCGCCGGTATCGAATGCGATGGTTTTTCCTATGCTTCAGCAAGGACTGCAAGAGACCGAGATCGCTTAAGAAGTTCGGTATTGAAAAATATGGGGTGGAATCTATATAGAGTTTGGTCTTCCGAATGGTACAAAAACCCGGAAATCGAAGGTCAGAAGCTTTTAGATTTTATCAGTAATGCAA
>JAEEGL013155417.1_pt1 | contig 16987 bp, 6 predicted proteins | sample 9134231 | NCBI WGS metagenome assembly JAEEGL01 (sample SAMN16246548, study PRJNA631951) | gut metagenome | biome: gut microbiome; feature: rumen; material: fiber-attached | host: Bos | place: Iran: Karaj | collected 2018-10
ATATTTGCAGTCGAAGTGGAAAGAATCCACTCGGAAGAAGCTTCGCGCTTTAGCTGTGTGCAAGCCAAAAGACAGATAATTATTAACATAAACTATTAAAGTATGAGAAAACTATTATTAATGCTACTGCTGAGCCTGCCGATGACATTGTTAGCGCAGACCACCGACCACAAAGAGACACTTAACATCCACGTCACAACACCCGGCACCTTAGGCGACCTCGTACTCGCTCAGACCGAGAACTTCAGCGACGTCAAGTACTTCACCCTCAGCGGCCGCCTCAACGACGACGACTTCTACACGCTGTCCAACCGCATGACCAGCATTGTCACCCTCGACATAGGCAACCTTGACAACGAGACCATGCCGGAAAAGAGCTTCTACGAACACGACGCGCTGACGTCCATCGTGCTCCCCAAGAAGATGCTGGTCATCAGCAAAGACATGTTCTTCCGTTGCGACAACCTGAGCAACATCACCTTCCCGCCCAACCTTCGGAAGATTGACAGGAGTGCCTTCAATGACTGCATAGCCCTCACAAGCCTTGTACTGCCCGAGACGGTTGACACGCTTGAAGACTATTCGCTTCAGGGCTGCAAAAATGTTACTTCCATTAAACTGCCAGCCCGCATGAAGCATTGGGGCGACGAGGTGTTCTATGGCTGGGAGAAGCTGACCAGCATCACAATCCCAGAGGGCATTACAGAGATTCGCCACTACACCTTCTATAGCTGCAATGCGCTCACCAGCATCGTCGTTCCCTCCTGGGTAACAGTCATTGGCGACCATGCCTTCCATTATTGCAGGAATCTGAAAAATGTCAGCCTGCCCGAAGGACTGATAGATATCGAAGGGGAAGCATTCTCCTGGTGTAGTGCCCTCACCGAGATTGATCTACCCTCCACGTTGCGTCGTGTCACCACAGCCTTCTATTGTTGTAAGAACTTGAAGACCATCCGCTGCCACGCCATCAATCCCCCCTCTGCCTCTACCTACTATCGTGACGGTTTGAGTCTCTCGGACTCTGCCACCATCTACGTGCCAGCCATCAGTCTCACTACTTACAAGCAGACCAAGGCTTGGGACAGCCATCCCATCCTGCCGCTCGAGGGCATGCCCGCCGGGCTTTCCTTCTTCAGCGACATGACACTGAACTTGCCTGCCACCCTTCCCGCTGACTATAAGCCCAACATGCTGTTAGGCATGAACTATGACACTAACGGTGCTTACGATAATAACGGTTGGAATAAAAGGTACTATTATTACCCCGCTGTCACCGTCAATGGCAACACCACGCTTTCGCTCAGCAACTTCCACGCCGAGGGTGACGCAAGTCTTTCTGAGGGCTACAACAGTAATGACTACTACTATATCCCCAAGCTTTATAGTTGCCTCATCAACAACGCCCCTATCCGTGCCGACAAGGTGTCGATAAGCAGGAAAGTGAATTACTATGCCAACTATGGTGGTTATTGGCAATTCTTTGCACTGCCTTTCAATGCCCGCGTCTCAGAGATAGAACTGAGCCTGAGCAGCGACTTCGTCATTTACGAATACTCTGGTGCCAAGCGCGCCGCCTCTGAGTTCAACGACACGTGGGTACGTGTCCCTAACGACGGCATTCTGCTGGCTGGCAAGGGCTATATCATGAAATGCTCGAACACACATGAGGTGGCCACGTTCTATGCCATTGACGACAATCACAAGAATGACATCTTCCGTCATACTGAGGCCAATGTGCAGTTAGAGGAATACCTTTCCGAATACGCCCACAACCGCTCGTGGAACTTCATCGGCTGTCCCTATTACTGCTACTACGACACGCGACTCCTACAGTATGACGCACCTTTCGTTGTGTGGAACAAGTTCGATCGCCAGTATGAGACCTATACGCCATACGATGACAACTATATATTGGAGCCTGGCGAGGGTTTCTTCCTTCAGCGTCCTATCGACAAGGCTTCCGTGCTATTCCCCTTGGAGGGCCGTCAAGGCGACAAGAATGTAGTGGAACGCTCTACGACACCAGCGCCATCACGACGTGCTGCTGTCGACCGCACCGTTTTCAACCTGACACTGAACGGCGATGAGGGTATGACCGACCGCACCCGCTTCGTGCTGAGCCCGCAAGCCACCGCCGGCTACGATGACGGTTGTGATGCCACCAAGTTCATAAGCCTCGATCCGCAAGTGCCCCAGCTCTACACCATAGAGAACGGAGAGCGCTATAGCATCAACGAGCGTCCTATTGGCGACGGCATCATCCACCTCGGCCTGACACTCGCCGCCAAGGGCACCTATACCCTGACCATGAATGCCCCGAAGGGCGACAACTGGCAGCAGGAGCCTATCACCCTCACGGACCATCTCACTGGCCAGCGCACTGTGCTCACCACCGATAGCTATACCTTCACCGCTGAGTCGGGTACGCATAACGACCGCTTCACTCTCGAAGTCGGCAATATGACAGGTATAAGTGAAAAGGTAACAGTGAATAGTGAAGAATTTGCTACCGCATCTGTCTATAACCTCAACGGTCAGCGAGTCATGAACGCTACAAAGGGTATATATATAATAGGTGGAAAGAAACACGTGGTGAAATAACGACCACGGATTAAAGGAATTTAATATTGAACGCTTATGAAACGATATATATTAATATTGTTCGTACTGGCAGTGACAGCCTTGACAGGCTGGGCCGAAGCCGCTCCTACCTATACGCTCACGGTGAGCGTGAACAACGAACAAGGCGCCAAGCCCAACGGCAGCGGTCAGTATGAGGCCGGCCAGAAGGTATATGTCTACGTGAACGTCAGCAGCGACTACGAGCTGGTGAAGTGGACGGAAGACGGCAAAGACATCGATACAGACGTCACGAAGACGGGCTTCCAGTATGTGATGCCCGACCACGACGTAGAACTGACGGCCCACGTCAATTACGCCCCCAAGACGCCAGGCGACCCCAGCATAGACCGTCATATCTATCACACCCTTACCGTGGTCACCCAACCAGCTAACGCTCGCGTCAATATGGACACCTACCACTTAGAGGTGGAAAAGAAGCAGACACTGGGCTATCCTACCCCTGCCGACTACCGTTTTCTGGGCTGGTATCTCAATGGAGAGCTCGTCGCCGAACCTGGCAACTATGAGTTCACCATGCCCGACCACGATATCACCCTTGAGCGCCGCTATGTCTATGACCCCACCGTGCCCGCCAACCCGGGAGCCAATACGTGGTATCTGATAGACGACGGCACCGTGGAACTGATTATCGATGACTTCCAGCCCGGCGGTGTTTCTGCTGCTGTGGAAAAGGCGCAGCGCTTACATAAGTTCGACTACGACAATGTGACCAGCCTCATCGTGAAGGGCAAGGTGTACGAGAGCGACTTCAGCTCAATCTATCGTTTGGGAAACCTGCTGAATGTAGATTTCACCCGTAGCGATCTGGAGCATGTCAGAGACCATAGCTGGAACAAAACGGGGCTCACTACCGTAAAGCTGCCGTCATCGGTGAAAAAGATTGACTCCTATGCATTCTCTAATTGTCTCAATCTGAAGAACGTTGTCTGCTTAGCCCTGACACCACCGGAAGTGAACTCAACTGCTTTCCATGGTAATCATGAAGGTGCCTTTCTCTATGTGCCTGCCGCATCAGTAGAGCTTTATCAGGAGGCAGCTGTATGGAAGGACTTCATCATTTATCCCCTTACCGACGAGTTGGCCAGCCTGAATGTCACCCTGCCGCTGGCTTGTGCCGACGGGCGTTGCAAGGATATGCGCTTAGAGGTGGTGAACGCCAAGAGCGGCGTGCGCCAGAAGTATATCATTACTGACCGCATGACCTATACCTACGATTTGGTGTACGACTGCATCTATCACGTCCGTCTCGTCAGCCAGAAGGGTGAAATCCTTAGTCAGGTGGAGAATATCAATCTGGGACACAACACGATTAACGTCACCCTACCTGACTTGAAGCCACTCTATGACGTGGCACTCCAAGTAGTGCAGAACAACGGCACCGACGTTACCGACGAGGTGACGGCCAAGTGGTACGATGCCAACGGTAACTACGTTGCCTCTGGCCAGCAACTGACACAGCTCACCGAAGGCTATCAAATCGCTGTCGATGTCACCCTGCCAGAAGCCTTGGCACGGGTATGCCAGCTGCCGCAGCGCGTGGAATATACAGTAACAGACAAAGACAACAACATCATCGTCAACCTGCAGCCCTTGGCACAGAAGACACTGGCCGCACTCGTGGTGAACGACGACGGTGGCACCTACCTCAACAATGCCTGGGTACAGGTCACACAGACCGTGAATGGCTGCTACAACCATAATGCATCGGGAACTACCGACAGCTATGGTGTCAAAGAACTGACGCTCTACAGCGACGTGCCTGCCACCCTGACAGCTTCGCTCGACGGTTACTATACCGAAAGCGTCAACATCGACAACATTGCCGACCTGAAGGCACTGCCCACGATGCGTCTGAAACCCTTCAAAGGTACTACTATAGCCTTGCTGATGAACGGTTACGATGACTACAAGGATCTCACAGTCAGCGTCTATGACAACACGAAGGAGGCCGCCGTCAGCGATGCCTACCTGCAATATCCTTACTTGGTGCTGCCCGAGAGTGTTGATGAGAGCGACGTATTGGCCATCACCGCCCATAGTCTTGCTGGCCGCTTTGTGGACGTGACGCAGACCATGACCGTCAGCGACCTTAAGGTGACCTTTGACATCGTAGCCAACGGCAGCTTGGAGGCTATTTACCAAAACAATCAGAACGGTACCGTACGGGCAATGATCTACAATGGTAATGGTCACTTAGTGAATGCTAAGGCGTGCGAGGGTCACAAGGCCACCTTCAGCTACCTACCTACAGGCAGCTATACCGTAGTAATGATGGGTAGCAGCCAACTCTTTGAAGGCATCAGCAACCTCAGTGACCTCGGTCGGTTGGGACTGACGGAGAAGAATGACTATGTGAAGCAAACCGTCAGCGTGCAGCAGGGCGAGACCTCTGTGGCCGACTTTGCCTCAGTGCCTTTGTTTGTGGAGGGAAAGTTCTCGTATATCAGCAATATTGCATCGTACATCTGCACGTCAGCTAATCCCCGCAACGGCTATGCTGCTACCTTCCGTGCCGCCATCGACTTCAAGGAGAACTACCGCGAAGGCATTAGCAACCTGCGTCTGGTAGTAGACTATGACGACAGGACGGAGTTCGTGAAGGGCTCGGTGGTGCTCAACACCAAGTTGCACGATTATGCACAGGGTGAGCAGAGCGTGGAAATCGACGGTCTGGTAAATGGCGACGAAGTGAAGTTCTGCCTGATGCCCGTTGAAGACGGTCTGATGACCACGACGGCCTACGTGGAGTTCGACTACAATGGCCAGCACCTGCGCCAGCCATTAGGAACGGTCAAGGCAGAGGTAAGCAGCGTAGTGCTTGTCATACCAGAGGTGACACCGCAGCCAGAGTTGAACATCAACCTGAAGAACATTCCCTATGGCAAATACGATAAGGTGGAGTTCTACGATAACGGCGTACTGATTGGTACAATTCCAAACCTTTCGTCAACGGCTTCTTATTTTGTTTCTTATGTTTACGGAGGCTTTTCTGCGAAGGGTAACAGGGCTACGCTTCGCTGCAAGCTGCATGACCCCTACTATTATTCCTATCACAACATTCAGGCCAGACTGACCGATACGGACGGCAAACTGCTTCTGACGGAGACCAAGACGGTTCAATATGACCCGTTCGCCGCCGTATTGTCTGACATGGGAGTGTATTGTCCTGACAACAAGAATGGTCTCAATATGGGAACCATTTCACGTTCGAACTCGGCAAAAAGGGTCTATTGCGGACGTCCCAAATGGTCAAATGGTGATGGTTATGTTAACCTGACCTATTATGGTCACTTCCTGCACAACGACTACATGCCTAATTTGGTGAAGAATGTCAAGCTGACCAAGTTTATATCAAGTGACAAAACGGAGTCATGGTATATGGGATTATGGTGCGACTTGCCAAATGAAAATCTCTCACTTCATGATGACACAGCCTACGACTTCCGTTATCTGCAATATGGTGAAAAGCTTTACAATGACCGTAAGGTATTCCTGTCAGGAGAAAGCTGCCGTTTAGACCGTACACCCAGAAATATGACAATCACTTTTGAGTACAACGAAGACTTCGAAAGACAAGAAGACGTGGCGAACAACAATCGCTTCGTGAAGGGGATGAAGGCCGCGATGGCAGAGCAGAATAAACTGATTAAGCAGTTTAGATCCGTAACACAAGAAATGAATGCAGAGCTGGCAAAGAGTGAACCCAACAGAAATTACTTTAAGACGTTGGCTGATAAATCCAAAGAAATCATCAAGAAGTTGACAGGCGTCGAAGAACCTGCTATTACGGAAGAGCAGAAACAGTTGATAGACAAATTAATGACTGAATCTACCCCAGATGCAGAACGCGAAGAGATATGGAATAAATTGTTCCCGGACTTGACGCAGACCAAGGAATATTCAGAGTTATTGCAGTGGAATCAGGATATGATGACATCCAACCTATACATCCCGCCATACGAGATAAGAGAAGGTATCTGGACGCCATCCTTCACCTATATTGTCGGCAACCCCGTTACAGGCAACATCCTTGAAGATATGAGCGATGGCAACTGGCATCTTGACAAGAGCCAAATTGACTATAATGTTTTCAAATATGTGTTTGTCAATGACAAGGGTGGTGACCGCTTCATTATTGACTACAGCGATCATGTGTCTCCTAACGGTGTCGTTAGCCAAGCCGGCAGAAGACGTGCTGGTAGTCCTTCTGCTGGGGATTATTTTCAAAGTATTATGGAGGCAGCAGGTATAGATATTGCAAGTTGGGGACTTAGCCATTTTACAGAAAAAGGTGTTTCTTCGTTCTTAACCAGAAACGTTGCTAATCAACTAAATGTTGCCAATTCTATTTATGAAGTAAGCTTAAACACTTATCTTAGTAAGCCCAATACGAAATGGACGGGAAAAATGCTTGATGATGCTGCAGTAAATTTGGTTAAGACCCAAGAGGCAGTGGCAAACACCGAATTAAATGCTGCCAAAAATGCCAAGAATGCAGGTTCTGTCGTGAGCGTAGTAGCAACGATTGGTATCGTAGCTTATAATAGTAATAAAGGTTGGAAAGAAAAATCTAAGAATAATGCAAAATGGGATCAGCTCATTAACTTTGTAGAGAATAACTGCGGTAATGACAAGGATCTTTTAGACATCCTGAAGCAAAACAAAGAGAATGAGGATGACCACGATTTCTGGAATAATATTTATGGTAGTACTGCAACAGCTACGGCAAGTTGTCTTATTTCACTTTTAGTTCCAAAAGCAGGTGATGTTACTGCTCTTGCAATGGGCGGAGTCGATGTGGCACTAGCAAAGAATGATGTAGATATGAAAGCAGAATTCAAGTCTTTGTATGATAGTAGTGTAAGAGCCATCTCCATGACGAAAGGCTGTGAACACATAATAGGTTGCTTGCCCACTAACGATGACTTCACGGTTCAATGGTTGAGCGACCCCTCAGGCTATGTCTATGAGGCCGTGCCGTCGAACCGCATCGAAGGCGCAACTGCCAGCTGCTACTATAAGGACAGCATTCAGAATGAATATGGCGACTGGGAAGTGAAAGAGGTACTTTGGGACGCTGAGAACTATGAGAATCAGGTGAACCCGCAGATTACCAACATCGAAGGCCGTTACGGATGGGACGTGCCACAGGGTTGGTGGCAGGTGCGCTACCAGAAGGACGGCTACGAACCTGCTCGCTCGGAATGGCTGCCCGTACCTCCACCACAGTTAGAGGTGAACATCCCGATGATACAGCGCTCAGCACCTGAGATATCAATGGCCCACGTCTATCAGGACGGCATCGAACTGCTGTTCAGCAAATATATGCAGCCCGAGACGCTGACACCCGAACAGCTGAAAGTGAAGGTGATTCATGGCGGCAAGGAGACGCTGCTCAGCGACATCAAGGTAGAACTGCTGAACGAGGAGGCAGAGGCCAAGAATTCTACCACGACCTTCGCCAGCTACCTGAAATTGACTTCAGAGACGGGCTGGGAGGATGCCGACGAGGTGATGCTCATCGTAGACCACCGTGTCAAGAGCTACTGCGGCGTACCCATGCAGGAAGACTATATGCAGCGCTTAGACGTGGAGATGCGCATCGAGAAGATTGAGGCAGAACAGCAGCTGCAGATGGCCGTGGACGAGAGTAAGGAGCTGAATATTGCCGTAGTACCCGCCGAGGCCGGTGCCGGCAAGACGCTGCGCCTGACACCTTCATTTGCCGGCATGATGGAGCTGAGTGCCAACGAGGTGGTGCTCAATGCAGAAGGTAAGGCCACCATCACCGTAACGGGTAAGGCCATAGGCTCTACAACCATGAGGCTGACCATCGACGACGAAACGGCTGAGGAGATGGTAATAGTTGAGGTGGTTGACCCCGAAAACCTGTTTGTAAAAGCACCTGAGGCCTCACTCGCATCAGGTTCTGTGCTGAAGTCTGGCACAACGGTCATGCTGACCTCTGCCACGCCGGGGGCCCAGATTTACTACACCACTGACGGCTCATGTCCCTGCGACGAAACAAGCGCACGCATGCTCTACACCGAGCCTATCGCCATCACGGGCGAGACGGTGCTGAAGGCCCAGGCCATGAAGGAGGGTTGGTATGACAGCGAGGTTGTCACTTTCGTCTATGACATCGACTCGACAACGGGCATTAGAAACGTCAACAACAGCAATGACGAAGACGTGAAGCAGTTCTACGACCTGCAAGGCCGCAAAGTCGGCGTCGCTCAGAGACACAAGGGTCTCTACATCGTCGTCAATGCCGACGGCACGACGCGCAAGGTCGTGGTAAAGTGACAACGGCTTTGCTGATGATGCCATGACTAACGACCACCACCCGACAATCTGGGTAGGTGGTCGTTATATATATAAGTATAAGGTACGTGCGCGATTTAATTATTTCGATGGATTTGAAGTCCTACGATAGAGATGTGCAAAACACTATTCTCTTGATGTTTTTAAAAGTATGGCACTTTTAAGTCGACCGAGACGTTCCTTCGGGTTGTTCCTACGTCACTTTGCGGTCGTAGTAACGATACTTTGCCCCCTAAAGTATCATCGGAACGGGTCGTAGATGCCGTCGGAACGGATGGAAACAGACGTCGGGACGACCCGAAGCTGCCATTTTCTGTGCCACCCAGCTATTCCAAACTGACGAATCTCTCTAAAGCACCGCTCTTGTCTACGAATACCTTCGGACGGGCGTTTGGGACATATCATAGACTATCCCATCGGTTACAATAGGATTCAAGTATTTTGTGGGATATCTGAAGTTCTGTAGCAGTCTTGCGCCAGTCCATGATGGTGGTACGCACCTCTTCTATGATTTCAGAGGCCTCCCGCTGTTCAAGCATATAGCTTCCCGATGCTTGAAGCAGAGTGTTGACATCCGACTGCTCAGTATATTGGTCGATAAGCAGACATTGATGCGTCTTGGTTCCCGGGTTGATGTCGTAGGCCGGTGAGAGCGTCCAACCTTTCGGGGTGAGCAGGAAACCGTGGTTGCGGAAATGATCGTCGGTATTGCCGAACATCATGTTGAACGCCACTCTGCGGTAAAGTTCCCTTAGATTCGGCTGAACATCAACACACCCTTGGAGGATGAAATCAACGATGTCTAAATAGCCATTACCTGTACTGCTGCCAGCACCATCGTCCAAACCAAGCAACGACATGGCAGAAGCAAAGTGAATACGGCGGCCATCAACGGTTCTGTCAAAACGCTCAGAAAGCAACAGGTCGCGGTCTTTCGATATCTTGATGGTGCGTGTCTGGGCCACGTTGATACCAGCCTTAGCTGCCAGCCGATGCGAGAAATGCTCGATGAGTTCGGTATTCTCCAAATCCTTCTTTGAAGGAAATTTGGCCACATATAGTTTGCCGTCGCTATCTATGACATTGGCTTTGGGACGAGCACCGCCAAGTGATGTTCCTGGGTCAATCAACTGGTCGAGCCAACGCTGCTCTGGCAATTCGTTACGTTCTTCGGCCGACTCAATCTCACGACAAGCGTCGCACAGGGGACGAAGACTCTCAATGGGAGGGACAAGGTACTTTGCAGCGGCGTGAATATAGCCATCATTATCTTCATCTTTGTAGCGTATGCCGCCCATGCGTGTAAAATCCTCAATGCCCGTGAGGTAGTCATAGTTGGTAAGTATCCGCACGGGTCTTCCCTCAGCTTGCGCCTTCAGTCGTTCCCTACGGTCGAGCAACAATCGCCCCCAACGATCTGGGAAAGAGTCCTTGACGAACCCAAACACGCTATCCGTGCCACGAGGATGCTGCAACGAAGGGACATTCATCAGGTCGCCACTCAACACGATTCCCCCATGCAGTTTCAGCCATTCATGCTTATACTCGAAGACAAAGTGATCCTTGCCACGAACACGCTCATAGCCCAAAGTGCCAATCTCCTGCGGTGATGTAAGGAAATCGAAATCTGCGTAAACCGTAATCTTTTTCATTTGCGTAGCAATTCTGCATCCTGAAGCTGACGGCCGAGAGCATCATCGGCAGCGAGCAAAGAGATATCCTTTTCAAGATTCAGCGCAAAGAGCACTCGCGCATAGATCCCCATAGAAACCGTAGGGTCGCCATGTTCTACCTTAGAGACAGTCAGTCGAGTCACCGTAGCCCTGTCTGCTACGTCCTGCATAGACAGGTGCCTGCGCTTGCGTGCCAGCATAATCTGTTCACCCATGAGCTGAAGCTGCTGTGTCAAAGCCCTCGGCATCACCTTTCCGAATGTATTCTTTCCCATAATTGTATCTTATTGGGTGCAAATATAAGTAAAAATGTTTAATATAACAAACAATTTACGAGTTATTTTGAGTTTTTATGCGTTTTTGGGGGCTCGAAGATAAATTTATGTTCACCACTACAACGCTCACCGAACAAACCATCGTTATTCCTCCAAACGGTCAAGTCCTACCTTGCTCAGTTTTAGCTCCACAATCTTTCCCTGCCATTCAAACCTGCATATTCCACGATGCTTATTGACCTCAAAAAGCGTACGTCTGTTGATGATTGTACTACGGTCTATGCGAAGGAACTGACGGGAATCCAGGCGTGACTCCAAGACAGAAAGGCTGTCGAGCAGCATCTCCTCACTGTCAAAACACACCAACACGGAATAGTTACGGGCTGCCTTGATATAGGCAATACGTTCTGGGGCTATCCAAGCCCTACCTGTCGACGTACGAAAAGACATCCCTGCGTCAGGCTCTGCAGCCATCATTCTGCATTGCACCTTCCGGACTGCGGCTGTCAATTCCTCCACGCTGATGGGTTTCAGAAGATAATCGACGGCCTGCAGCTTGATGGCACTCATCAGATAACTGCGGTCATCGTATGCCGTCGTGAAGATGACAGCGGGCAAAGCCATCTGCTGCTCCAACTCATGAAGCAGTGTAATGCTGTTGCGTCCCTGCAACTGGATATCCATCAGCAACAAGTCAGGCTTTTGCACCAATATGCAGTGTTTTGCCGTCTCATAGTTGTCACAGTCACCTACAACCTCTACCTCGTCGCCAAGAGCAGTCCGCAGCTTCTGGAGTAGCGTCAGCCTCGGCAAGCGTTCGTCTTCCACAACAATGGTTCGAAGTTTACTATTCATAGATAAATCCTTTTGGTATTGTCAATTGGAATATTGTCCCCACAGTCTTTCCATCAGCGTTTTTTACATTCCTGACGTGCTCACGGATTCGACCCTTGTTGGATTTGTTATACAACTGAATCTGCTCATTTAAGATGCGCAGCCCCATCTTCGTCGCGCCCTTAGAAAGTTTTTGGGCTTTCTTGCGTCCGATGCCGTTATCTTCTACCGTCACCACCGTTTGGTCGTCGTGTCTGGTGATAATCACGTCCACGTGTCCGCCTTCCGGCTTAGGGCTGATGCCATGCTTGATGGCGTTTTCCACGTAGGTGTGCAACAGCATCGTAGGCAGCATCACCGTCCTGTCCACATCCTCAGCAACACCGATGCTATAAGTGAGTCGTTCACCATAACGCAGTTTCTCCAGCTCAAGATACTTAGTCACATAGTCAACTTCCTCGTCAACCGTCCTTGCAGGCTTGTCAATATCAAGTAGAGTCAAATTAGTGAAGTCGCTATAGAGTTTCAAATATTTAGAAGCCTCATCGGCAGAATTGTTCATGACAAAATATTCGATAGCCGCCAGCACGTTGGCATGGAAGTGAGGAATAGCCTTCAGACGGATGCTGCTGATCTGCAGTTCCTTCTGCTTCTTCTCTCGCTTTAGGCTCAACATCTCACGTGCCTGACGATGTTTTACGTAGGCGTAGGCTGTCAGCCATATAACGATAAATAGCAACAGACCTCCAAGGGCTAACACCCACCAATGCTCATACCAATGCAAGGGCGGAGCAACGTATGTTTCGGTCTGACTATACTCCAACAGCTGTTCAGGCTGAAACGAGGTCATCTCCTCCACACCAGCCAGCCATATCGTACCATCAGGCTCTTCCGCCATCGTAGCTTTCAGCGGTTCTAAAAGCGTGAAGCCGTTCTCATGATTATAAAAATGTGTATCACTGATAGTACAATCGCTGCTGATACGACAGACAAAAAGACCATCGATGACAGCCAACACCAAATATCCCCGTGGTGAGACGTGCAACGAGCGTATTTCATGACCACTCAGTTCGGGAACTTGCGCGTTCATACTTGTCACTTCGCCTTTCCTGACCATAAATAACGAATCGTTGGAGGCGAATAGGATGTCACCCTGTGGAGTGCGATCGAGTGTGGTGATAAACAGCTTCTGCGGATAGTCCACCTGACGTAAAGTCGGCTTGGCATGTTTGACGTCTGTCCATGACGAGAGGCAGAACAACCCGCAACTACTACCCACCCACAGGCATCCGTCGCCATCCTCGGCAGCACACCAAGGATGCAGAATATCAGTGGTTAATGTGTCGGTCTGACCGGTGACAGGATTGTAGCTAAGCACACTCTCCTTACTACCGACTATCAGGTGCCCATCAGCCTCAGACACAAACTGATAACGGTCGCGAGGCAGTCCTAACCAGCGAACTTCTCCCTGACTGACCTTTGCCACATCGCCGTTGCCTGCCATATACACGCGATCTCCAATAGTCACAGCACTGAGCGAAAAGAACTGCTGCGGGTCGTTAAAAATCAAGTTTCCACCCTCTAAGATTTTGCCGTTTAGCGTTCCCATCGTCATGCCCGTCTTAGTTCCCATTCCTATTGCCCGCACGATGTCGTCCCTGTCCGACAAACGGTGGTTGGTAAAATGTTGTCCGTAGAAGCAATAGACACCCTCGTAGGTAGCAACCCACAAACGGTTCCAACGGTCTACCAGTAAGTCCTTAACCAGATTGAATCCACTGGCGATTCTGCTCACATTTTGCCCGTCAAACAAGTAAAGGCTATGCTCATCGGCTATCACCAACTGTCCGTTGTGAAGCATGCGCACTATCAGACCGAACGATGCAGAATGCCAGTCGACAGTTACCCGTTTGTGAAGGCTATGACCACTAACAATATAGATGCCATCATGTCCGAAGGCATAGAGTGTATCACCTACCCTACGGTAGGAACAGATACCATTTTGAGGAATGCGTAACCCTGTCAATGAGTCGATATAGAGGCGTTGGTCAGGACGCAAAGCATCCAACACCTTGCCTTTCATCAGAGCCTTGAAACCGTGTTCCGTAATCTGACAGAGCATCCGTTGCTGTTCATAATCATCCTCCAAGACCACATAGCCGTCGGGCAGGTCTCCGCTATTAAAGTTGTTGATCAAATATTTCCTCGCCGGGTCAACGGGTAGCATAGTCAACTCATCACCGTCAATGAGCCATTGACGACGGAAGTTGAACGCCTTGCCCTCGGCAAAGGCAACAATATTCTCACGGCGGCCTTTCAGAAACGGCTTAAACGTTTTGCCGTCATAGCGCACAAAGCCCGACAGCGTACCAATATAGATATAACCACGTGCATCCTGCCAAAGTCGTTCAGCCTGCATCTGAGGCAGACCATCCTGTATGGTATAACGACGATATGCCAATTCACTCACCATCTGAGCATGCATGGTCAGCATAAGCAGCATGGTCGCGATTAATAATATGATTCTCTTCATGAGGGCAAAGGTACGAAAAAGTTTAGAGTTTAGAGATGATTGTTTAAAGATTTTTCCCTTTCGTCCAAAAAATAGGGGGTCTCGTCCAAACCAAGAGAGATAATAATTGGAGGTTTCACATTTTTTTCATATCTTTGCGACAAATTGAAACCCAAAAACTATACGCAATATGAAAAAGTCATTATTCCTGTTATTAGCAATGCTTCTTTGCACAGCAAACGTAGCTATGGCTGACGAGGTCAGCATTCCGACAACGGAGGAAAACCCCTTCGACCTGACGAAAGGCGTCATTACCAGCAGCGATACCCACGAGCACTTCACCAACAATGGTGTGGAGTGGATGATGGACGGCGACAAGATTGTCTACACCCTGCAGAACCAGCAGGATGCCGACTTCTACTACGCTGCCGTCTGGCTTGATACAGGCATAGATAACGTCACCGTAGACTTCAATCTGAAGAGTCAGAACGGTGCTGTGGTGGCCGACACCACATTCAGCATTGTGCGCAATGGCTGGAACAACAAGAACAATGTCTATCGTGTAAAGACGGGACAGATGAATAAAGGCAAGTACACGCTGACTTTCACCTTTCATTCCACACCTGGCAACAACACGGCTAACATCAGCAAAATAGTCTTCCAGACACCGCAGACCGTCAACATTCCCACGACCGACGACAACCCCTTCGATCTGACAAGGGGTCTCGTCATCAGCCGTAGCACCGCACAGCACTTCAAGGAGAAATATGTGGACAATATGATGAACGATGACCAGCTCATCTACACGCTCCAGAACACAAGCGATACTGATTATTATAACATACTCCTCGACATCAGCACCGACCGGGGCGGTGCCATGGTGAACGTGCTCCTGACCAACCAAAGTGGCGCGGCAGTGATTGACACCACCCTCAACATAGTGAACAAGGGCGGCAACAATCCTGTGACCTACATCGTGCAAGCCAAGCAGATGAAGAAGGGCAAGTACACGCTGACGCTCACCTACCATTGGCCCGACCGCAACGACTGGACGGTAGCCTATCTGTGGAGCATAGCCGTCAAGAACCCGCAGAACTTACAGGTTGGCGGCGAGGTAGAATTACAAAACCCAGAATTCAACGATAGTCGAAACGGCTGGACATGGACTGGCTGCAACCCAAGCACCAGCAGCGAGGTGATGGGCAACCGTGTCCTTTGGACAGGTAATACAGAAAAAAACTATTCTATTGAGCAGACTGTCTATAACATCCCTAACGGACTCTACTTGGTACAGGTAAATGCCTACGACAAGGTGAGCAACAGTACCGACAAGATGGAACAGGTACGTGCCGAGCTCGGTATCATCCCCACCTATCTCTATGCCAACGATCAGCAAGTACTGCTGAAGACTATCTTTGACGATGCCCTGACAGGTCAGAACCGCTACCGCTGGTATCAGGGCCTGAACATGAACTATTTTACTGGTGAGGGCAGTACTGCCTTCATGCCCAGCACTGATGCCACCTCACAGGTCCTCGCTCTCACCCACCATCCCTTTGTCTATCTGAACAGCGTCGTCGTAGCCGTCACTAACGGACAGCTTACCTTCGGCATCAAAAAGACCGACACAGACCGCAGCTCGGAAGTTATCATGGACCATTGGCGCGTGACCTACCTCTCGAAGAGCGCCACGATGCCTGCCCAAAACGGACGCGCCTATAATCGCCAGCTCCTTGACGAGGCCATCCGTGCAGCTGGCGGTTCTATCGTCAGCAGCGATACCGACAACGAAGCCCTCAATCGCCTTATCGCCATTGAGGACGAGAACGACCGCCAGAGTTATCAGCTACTCGACATTACCGTAGAGCAACCGGGCACTCTGACCGACGAGATATTCGCCCAGAAAGGTAACGACTACAACCTGGCCGACTTGAAACGCATCCGTATCAAAGGTCAGCTGAACGACGCCGACCTCACCACCCTACGCGACCGCTGTACTAATCTGATGGAGATTGACATGAGCAAAGTGCTGAATACCACCTTCCTGGAAAATCAGTTCGCAAACCATTACTACCTGCGCTACGTCGTGCTGCCCGACTATTTCGAGGACATCACATACCATGCCTTCTACCAGTGCTACAATCTGAACAGCATCGCGCTGCCTGCCTCGATGAAGACCATTGGCAATGGCGCATTCTACCGCTGCTACAACTTACGCGAAGCCATCATCCCCGAGGGCGTGACCAAGGTAGGTAATGATGCCTATAACGAATCCGGTCTCTGGAAAATACAGTTCCCCTCAACGATGAATACCGTCATGCCGAATACGTGCATGAGAAACTACGAGCTGACCGATATCCTGTTCAACGGACAGACCACCATCGAGGACAGCTATGCTTTTGCAGAGTGTACGCATCTGCGCAAGCTGGTGATGCCTGCCACGATGGAGCACATCGAGGCTCATGCCTTCGAGAAATGCAAGCGATTGGAGGACGTACAGTTGAACGAAGGTCTTATTGACATCTGGCACAACGCTTTCGACAATTGTAAGGCCCTGACACAAATTACCTTGCCCAGTTCTGTGCAGGGACTCTACGGATGTCCATTCACCTACTGTGATAACCTACAGAATATGACCTGCCTCAGTGTAGCACCGCCTTTCACCATGCATAGTCAAATCTCAACCTCATCAAGTGCCCGAAGCAATCCCTTTGGCGACCGCG
>JAEEGL015198690.1_pt1 | contig 16987 bp, 12 predicted proteins | sample 9134231 | NCBI WGS metagenome assembly JAEEGL01 (sample SAMN16246548, study PRJNA631951) | gut metagenome | biome: gut microbiome; feature: rumen; material: fiber-attached | host: Bos | place: Iran: Karaj | collected 2018-10
AAAGAGAGTGATGTTAAATGAGCAGGCTTGTTGCAAAGACTCCGCCTATGGGCTGGAACAGCTGGGATTGCTACGGCAACTCCGTGAATGAGGAGCAGCTCCTCGCAAACGCCGACTATATGGCAAAAAATCTCAAAGAATACGGCTGGGAATATGTTGTGTGCGACATTCAGTGGTCAGAGCCGACCGCCGACGGTTTCGCTTATCACAATTTTGTGCCCCTTTGTATGGACGGCTTTTCCCGCCTTATTCCTTCGCCCGAAAGGTTCCCCTCATCTGCGGGCGGAAAGGGCTTCGGCCCCATAGCGGATTATATACACTCGCTTGGGCTTAAATTCGGTATTCATATAATGAGAGGTATTCCCAGGCAGGCGGTTCACGCGGCTGCGCCCACCGTAACGCCCGGCATTACCGCCAGGGACATTGCTCTGCAATATTCCATCTGCCCCTGGAATACTGATATGTACGGTGTCGATTATGAGAAAAAAGGCGCTCAGGAATATTATGATTCCCTTTTTGAGATTTACGCCGAATGGGGGGTTGACTATGTCAAGTGCGACGATATTGCAAACACCGAGTTTCTCCCGCACAATCCCTACTCCGCGCGCAGGGAAATCGAAATGCTCAGAAAGGCGATAGACAGATGCGGCAGGGATATAGTCCTTTCGCTCTCTCCCGGTCCCGCTCCCGTAGCCGAGCACGCCCATCTCGCGGCCAACGCCAATATGTGGCGCATAACCGGGGATTTCTGGGATGACTGGGATAAGCTTCACGATATGTTTGACCGCTGCTTTATGTGGCAGGATTATACGGCGCCTCATTCCTGGCCGGACTGCGATATGCTCCCGATAGGCCACATAAAGCTCTGCGAAGAAAAAAACAGATATACTCATTTCACAAAGGATGAGCAGATAACAATGATGACCCTCTGGTGCATATTCCGCTCACCTCTTATGATAGGCGCCGAAATGCGCGACAATGACGCTTTCACCCTTTCTCTGCTCACCAACGCCGAGCTTATTGAAGTGCTCAGATGCTCACACGGCGGCAGACAGGTGAGAAGGGATGAAATAGAAGGCAAAGGCGAAATTGTCTGGAAGGCGCAGGGCGACAACTGCGAATACACGGCCCTTTTCAACACAGGAGATAAAGAGAGAGAAATTGCCTTTGACTGCGGGGCGCAGACAGTGCGTGATATTTGGGCTCACGCCGATATTGCCAACACGGGCTCACTGACCGTTGCTCCCCACGGCGCAAGGCTGATAAAGGCGGCTGAATAATATGGAAGAAAGAATACCCAATTACAGAAAGGCAACCGAAAAGCCCGACCACATAATGGTAAGTATCTATGACGACGCGAGGTCGTCTATGGCTGTAACCTGGCGCACAAGCACCGCAGTACAAACGGGGTATGTGCTTTATCACGAAGAGGGCGGGGAGGTTATCAGAGCCGACGCCGTCAACAGGGAATTCAGGAGCGACATAAACACCTCAATTATTCATTTTGTGCGTCTTAAAGGGCTCAAAAGCGGCACGAGATATTACTACACCTGCGGCGATGACGCAAGCAGAAGCAAGGAGTTTTATTTTGAGACTGAGCCCGATAACCTTACAAAGTTCAGTTTCATCTGTATATCCGACCATCAGAAGGATAACGATCACTATAACCCCGATTATTCCTCGCTCAACGCTTTTCTCAAAAAAGTTTTTGCCGAGCATCCCGAGGCGAGATTCATATTCACCGCCGGCGACAATACCAACAACGGTCAGCACGAAATACAGTGGAACGCGATGTATGAGGGGCTTGAAGGCATAATCGAATACCGCCCGTATATGATGTGCTGCGGCAACCACGACAACCGCGGCTTTGAGTTTTATTTTCCCGAGGAAAAGAACAGGTATTATGCCGAGCCCGCCGAGTTCTTCAACACTCAGCACGAGCTTTCATATCCCAAGAACGGCCCCGAGGGCTGGCAGACCGAAAACTATTCCTTCAATTACGGCAACGCTCATTTCAATGTTTTCGGCGTGAATGAGCCGGAGCTTGTCAACGAGTGGGCAAAAAGCGACATTGACTCCTGCGGCAAAATGTGGAAGTTCGGCGCTTATCACTTTCCCATTTACTACGCCGGTCCCAACCTCTCAAACGATGACGGCTATCCGATGATGCGCGAGTGTATGGAAAAGCTTGATGTCCTTTTCTCCGGGCACGAGCACGGCTTTTCAAGGACCTTCCCGATTAAGAATGAGGAGATGTTTGACCGCCCGTCGCAGGGCACGGTGCATTATGAGCTCGGCAACGGCAACTATAATCCGCCGGGCACCAAAATCTGCGCCAAAATCTGGCACGCGTCCTACTACCCTCAGGAGGAAAAGGTTGCGTCATACTGCCTCGTTGAGGTTGACGGCGGCAGGGCAAAATTCACCTCGATACTCAATGACGGCAGGATAGTCGATGAGTGTATCATAGATAAGGACGGCGACGAAATCATACCGCGCAGAATCGCTCCCGTATTCGGCCCCGGCAGGACCAGATTGTTCTATAAAGGTGTTGACCTCGGTCTTGCCGCGGCGGAAATACTGCCGGAGTGCATTGACGGAATCTGGTATATACCCGCAGGCACGCTGGTATCCTTTATAGGCGGGGATGTTTTCAGAGAAAAAGGTAAAATGACGCTTTCGGTTTACGGCAGGCAGGCGGTTTACACCTGCGGCTCAGTCACCGCTCTCACTGACAGCGGAGAGGTGAAGCTCGAGGGCGCGGCTTTAAGGGGCAAATGCGATCAGATATTTGTGCCCCTTGATTCATTCTGTAAAATATTCGGTATGAAATGGGCCTATGCCCGCCGCAATAATTTCCTGACTGTTGAGAGCTCCAATGAGAGCCATCCGGTCCCGGTACAGCCCTATTGAGCTTAAATAAAGCGGATAATCTCATCTGTTCCAAATATCAAAACCGTTATTCAGGAGGATAAAACAATGAAAAAATTGATTTCTCTCGTTATGTGCGCTGTGATGATTATCGGCATAACCGCCGCTTCCGGCGCTTCTTTCACGGCTTTTGCCGCGGGAGCGTACACCGGCATTTCGTTTAATGTGACCTATCATCAGACCGAAGCCCGTTCAATCCTGCCTATGATAAATGAATTAAGGCTCGGCGAAAACGCATGGTACTGGAGCCGCGGCAACACCTCGAGAATTTCTTTCGCGGGTCAGCTTTCAGCTATGGTATATGACTATGAGCTTGAACAGGCTGCCATGCAGCGCGCGGCCGAGCTGATAATCAAATTAGCTCATACGCGTCCAGACGGCACGGATGCGGGCAAACTGTTTGCTTTTGACCCCGCCACGGATTCCCGCGGCGAGAATATTGCCGCCGGCTCTTCATTATCCGCCGAATCGGTTCACAAGGCCTGGGAGGAGGAGAATGAGCCTTACGAGAGTCAGTCTCACAGAAGAGTTCTCCTTGACAAGAAATTAACCGCTGTAGGTATCGCCTGCGCGGAATACAAGGGAGTTATGTATTGGGTTCAGGAGTTCAGAAGCTATTCATCGGATATGGCTCAGACTCCCGCTGTGGATGCTTCCTGCGCGGTAACCGTTGAAACCGCAAACGCTCTTGTAAAGTCAAATACCGTTTCCGTAAACCCCGAAGAAATAACGGTTGCCAAGGGCGAGTCCAAGGCTTTGCCCGCCGTTTCGCAGGAAATTGAATACATCAATGACTATATGATGCGCCCGAGCTTTATTAACTCAATCAGCAGTGACAATGTAAATGTGGTGTGGACAAGCTCCAACCCTTCCGTTGCCGAAATCACCGGCGATAAGGTTGCGGGCAGAAGCGAGGGCAAGGCCATCCTGACCGGAACATTCGCGGGCAGCGAAACCGTGCTCGTAAACATAACGGTCACTGTCGGCACCACTCCCGACAATCCCGATAACCCCGATAATCCCGATAATCCCGACACGCCCGATGTGTCATCTGCTGTTATCAACGCCCCCTCGGGCAATAAGACCGTAAACTGGAAGTATAAGGCCCACCTTACCGCGAGCGCGTCAAACCTCCCCGACGGTTATTCGGTAAAGTGGTTTGAGGGCACCAATCCCGTTTCAAAAGACGGGGACTTCACCACCGTCAACCTGACAAGTAAAAAGATCTACACGGCCAAAATTGTTGACAGCAAAGGAAATGCAGTCAGCAGTGAAAGCCAGGAGAAAACGGTTGTAATCGAAGTAAAAAGCGACTTTATCACCAAGATAGTTTCGTTCTTCTCCCGCCTGTTCGGCAGCGATGTGGTCAATATAAAATAATTGAGGTGTATTTATGAAACTGCTTGCTCTTGACGGCAACAGCATAGTCAACAGAGCTTTTTACGGCGTGAAGCTCCTTGCCACCAAGGACGGCTCTCATTTCACAAACGCCATTTACGGCTTTATGAACATACTGCTTAAGCTTGAGGCGGATGTTAAGCCGGACTGCATAACGGTTGCGTTTGATGTGAAAGCGCCTACCTTCAGGCATGAGATGTACGACGGCTACAAGGCAAACCGTAAGGGTATGCCGGACGAGCTCGCGAGCCAGATGCCTTACCTCAAGGACCTTCTGACAGCTCTCGGTATAAAAATTCTCGAGGCTCCCGGCTGGGAGGCGGATGATATTCTCGGCACACTCGCATCGGGCTGCGGCGAGGGTGATTTCTGCTATATAGCCACGGGCGACAGAGATTCCCTGCAGCTTGTGAGAAACAATGTCAATGTGCTGCTCGCGTCAACAAAGATGGGAGCACCTGTCACAACGCTTTATGACCCGGCCAGAATCAGCGAGGATTACCTCGTGCCGTCTCCGGAGCTGCTGATTGACATCAAAGCCCTTCAGGGCGACAGCTCCGACTGCATACCCGGCGTTGCCGGTATCGGCGAAAAGACGGCGAAGGACCTTGTTTCAAAATACGGCACAATTGATGAAATATACTCATCTCTTGATTCGCTCGAAATCAAACAGGGCATAAAGGATAAACTTGCAAGGGACAGGGATATGGCTTATCTGAGCCGGAAGCTCGGCACCATAGTGACGAACGCTCCCGTTGAGGTGAATTACGGGGCTTATGTTCCCGGTGAGCCGGATGCGTTCAAAGTTACAAGCATCCTCTCGGAGCTTGAAATGTTCAAGCTGCTTGAGAGGCTCAATCTTAAGCCCGTTGCCGTGTCTTACGAAAACACCGCCATCAGGCAGGTGAATACCGAAATGTATGAGGCGGCTGACCTGATATTGCTTGTCAATGAGCTTAAGAAGCAGGGCAGCGCATATTTCACCTTTGACGGCGGAGTGTTTTACTTCGCAACAGACAGAGGAGTGGCAAAAGTAAACCCCGCAAACGAGGGCTATATCGCTTTTCTCGAAGAGTTTCTTTTTACAGCCGATATTAAGAAATACACATATGACGTGAAGAGTCTTTACAGGTTTTTCTATGATTACAGGGTTGACCTTGAGGTAAATGGCATCAGGGGCGACGCAATGCTCAGCGCCTATGTGCTCAATCCCTCATCAACCTATGAACTCAGGCGCATTGCGGGCGAATACGGCGGTGCAATGAATCCGCCCGATGATATTGCCGTGCTGACCGCCTACCTGCCCGCCGTTTTTGAAAATATGGATAAGCAGATTGAGGCTAACGGTCAGACGCGCCTGCTTGAAGAGATTGAGCTGCCTCTTGCCCGTGTGCTTGCCTCTATGGAAAAAGAGGGCTTTCTCACGGACAGGCAGGGCATAACCGACTTCGGCGCTAAGCTTTCGGAGCGCATTGAAGTGCTCCTGGGCGAGATATACTCCGAGGCAGGCTATGAATTCAATTTGAATTCACCTAAGCAGCTCGGCGAAGCGCTGTTTGAAAAAATGGGGCTGCCTGCCGGTAAAAAAACAAAAACCGGTTATTCAACCGGAGCCGAGGTGCTTGAAAATCTTGCGGGCGACTACCCTGTAGTGTCAAAAATACTTGAATACCGCGCTCTCACAAAGCTTAAATCAACTTACTGCGAGGGCCTGCTCAAGGTGATAGGAGAAGACGGCAGAGTCCATTCTTCACTCAATCAGACCGAAACCAGGACGGGCCGGATTTCATCTTCGGAGCCCAATCTTCAGAATATACCGGTGCGTTCATCGCTCGGCAGGGAGATGCGCAAATTCTTTGTAGCCGGTGAAGGAAATGTGCTCGTGGACGCGGACTACTCGCAGATTGAGCTCAGAGTGCTCGCTCATATGGCAAATGATAAAAATATGATTGAAGCCTTTTCAAGCGGCGAGGATATACATACCATCACCGCCTCGCAGGTGTTTGACCTGCCTGTTATGATGATAACTCCTCAGCTCAGGAGCAGGGCGAAGGCGGTTAATTTCGGCATAGTTTACGGCATAGGAGCGTTCTCCCTCTCAAAGCAGATCGGTGTCTCCGTTTCAGAGGCGGACGCCTATATAAAGGGCTATCTCAAAAACTTCAGCGGTGTTGATTCATATATGAAAAAGACGGTTGAAAACGCCCGTAAGACCGGCTATGTTGAAACTGCGTTCAACCGCCGCAGATACCTGCCCGAGATTCAGGCTTCAAACGGCAACGTCAGAGCCGCGGGTGAGAGAATGGCTATGAATATGCCTATTCAGGGTACTGCCGCCGATATTATCAAAATCGCGATGATAAGGGTTTATAACGCTCTTGAGCAGATGAAACTCAAGGCGAAACTGATACTGCAGGTGCACGATGAGCTTATAGTTGAAGCGCCTCAGAGTAAGGCTGAAATCGTCAGAACCCTTCTCAAACGCGAAATGGAGAATGCCGTCAAAACAAAGGTTGCGCTGATTGCCGATGTAGGCGTGGGCAAAACCTGGTATGACGCGAAAGACTGATTATGGACTACACAATCGTTCCGGTCAGCTCCGGGCATATTGAAGGAATTGTCAGAATAGAAAAAGAGTGCTTCCGCGCCGCGTGGACCCGCGAAAATATAGAGGGTGAACTCGCCAATGAAAACGCCCGCTTTCTCGCCGCGGTATCGGGCACAGAAGTAATCGGCTATATCGGTGTTCACGAAATAGCCGGAGAGGCTTATATATCAAACATTGCCGTGCTCCCTCAATACAGGCGCAGGGGCGTCGGGGAGGCTTTGCTTACCAATGCGGCGCAGGGCGCGCGTGAGAGAGGGTGCGTATTCATCACCCTTGAGGTGCGCGGGAGCAACGCGGCAGCAATATCGCTTTACAGAAAAAACGGTTTCGAGGAAGCGGGATTCAGGAAGAATTTTTATTCTGAGCCCGCTGAGGATGCCGTTATTTACACAAAGTATTTTCGAGGTCTTGTATGAATATTCTTGCGATTGAGTCATCCTGCGATGAAACGGCCGCCGCTGTTGTAAAAGACGGCAGGCAGGTGCTTTCAAATGTAATAGCTTCGCAGGTAAAGGAGCACATTGTTTACGGCGGAGTCGTGCCTGAGATTGCCTCGCGCATGCACGCTCAGGCAATAAGCGCTGTCACGGCGAAGGCCCTTGATGACGCCTCGCTGACTCTTGATGATATAGACTGCATAGGTGTTACTTACGCCCCCGGGCTTATCGGCGCCCTGCTTGTGGGCGTCAATTTTGCCAAGGGCCTGTCATACGCCTGCGGCAAACCGCTTGTGCCGGTGCATCACCTGCGCTCGCATGTAGCCGCGAACTATATATCCTCGCCGGCTCTTGAGCCGCCGTTTTTGTGCCTGATAGTTTCCGGAGGGCACACTCACATTGCCGCCGTAAATGACTATACGGACTTCAGAGTCATCGGCAGGACCCGCGACGATGCGGCGGGGGAATGTATGGACAAATCCGCAAGAAGCATGGGGCTCGATTATCCGGGCGGAGTCAACCTTGACAGAGTGAGCGGGGAGGGCAACCCGGATGTTTATCATTTTCCGCGCCCTAAGGTTGACGGCAGCCGATATGATTTCAGCTTTTCGGGGCTCAAGACCGCTGTGCTCAACACCGTTAATCAGGCAAAGCAGAAGGGTGAGGAAATCTGTGTGCCCGACCTCGGGGCTTCCTGCATAAAAACCGTTGTAAACTGTCTCACTGATAACACCTTCGCCGCGGCGGAGGAATTCGGATTCACACGCATTGCAGTTGCGGGCGGAGTGAGCGCAAATTCGGTGCTCAGAAAAGAGATGGCCGCAATCTGTGAGCGCAAGGGCTTTGAGCTTTATATGCCCGAGCTGCGCTTCTGCGGTGACAATGCGGCTATGGTCGGCTCACAGGCTTACTACGAATATCTCGCCGGTAACACGGCATCACTTGAGCTTAACGCTTACGCGACAATGGAAATATGATGCAGTCACCTGCAAAGAAATAACGCCCGCGTCTCTTTTATCGGCTGAGCAAAACCGCCGGCAAGCACAAGGAGTTGATTGCTTTTTGTTGCAATGCGTATATAATGTATGCTATAATAAGGCGAAAATGTTTGCAAATCTCATTTACATATTTTAAAAACTAACTGGAGGACTTTTTATGAAAGTATCAAAAAAACTTTTATCCGTTATGCTCGCATTTGCTCTTTTGCTCACAGCGGCTGCTGTCGGATCATTCAATGTGTCGGCGGACGGTGACGAAACATTTTCCACGGGCGACACTCTTTTTTACGGCACTTATCCGCAGAGCCGGGTAACCGACGAGAGCCTCATTGAGGCGCTTAATGCCGAGATTATCGAAATTGAATGGACGGACTACGGTTACTACACAGGTTACGGAGAAAATGACGGCCGTATGGCCCCCGCGCAGCTGATGAGCTATCAGGATATAGTCATTTCAAATGTAAAGTACAGAGGCGTTAAGATTGATTCTTACAGACCGGATTATACAAGCGGGTCTTCCTCGGCAAGCAACACGCAGCAGGATTATTACGGCTATACCAAAGGCAATGTTTATTGGTTCGCCTTTGAGCCTATTCAGTGGAAAGTGCTTGACCCGGATTTCGGCCTCGTAGTCAGCACATCTGCCCTTGACTCTCAGGCCTACAACGATTTTATCGTCAAATCCGAAAACAAATTCTGGGGCAACACCGATAAAACCTTCTATGCAAATAATTATGTCGGCAGCAGTATCCGCGAATGGCTTAACAACGACTTTATGATGACGGCCTTTTCAGAAGAGCAGCAGGCAAATATCAAGGTTTCTACGCTAAACAATGACTGCCCTGAAAATATGTCTTTCAGTGCCGCTGCTACACAGGACAAAGTGTTCCTTCTTTCTTACTACGATGTCAACAACAGCGATTTCGGTTTCACTTCGGATGAAAGCAGGGTTATTCCTTCCACTGATTATGCCAAGTGTCAGGGAGCGTACGAATTTGAAAACAGTACACTCTGGTGGTTGCGCACCCCGGACAGCAGCTCGATAGACGCATATTTTGTCTCTGTACCCGGTGTTGCCGAATACAGCACTGACGTTAACGAAACCGATATGGGTATCCGCCCGGCTATGGCGCTGACAAACCTTGTGTCAGACCCCACAGGAGCTCCTCTTTACGGCGGTATCGGTATTGTCGGTGATGACTCCTCCGGCATTCCCAAGCTCAGAATAAACGCCGAAACCAATTTCTGGGAAGTGTCTTATGATGACGGCGAGACATGGGAGTCCCTCGATGTAAAAGCAACCGGTGAGAACGGCGCCGACGGTGCGGACGGCAAAGACGGTAAGGACGGCGTATCCGTTGTTTCAATGAAGTTCAATGACAACGGAGAGCTGGTAATCACTTTGTCCGACGGAAGTGAAATAAACGCAGGCAAGCCGTCAGGCAGCGCGTCTGACACGGATGCTCAAAAGCCCGCGATTGCAATCAGCGGCTATCAGGCAAGCAGGAGCGTTGATTACGGCACAACAATCACATTCCACGCCACTGCCGATTTTATTCCCGAGGGGTATGCTATTCACTGGTATGTAAACGGCGAAGATAAGGGCACATCCGAAACGCTCACCGTAAGCAACGCATCGGGCAGCTTTACCGTATGCGCGAGACTTATGAAAGAGGGCTCGACCATTTCCGAATCCGCTGTTGAAAAGGTCAACGTAAAAGCCGATTTTATCAGCAGGATAATCGCTTTCTTCAAAAAGCTTATAAACAAAAACGCTTTTATTATCGACCAGATTTAACACCGTAAACAGTATAAATAATAATCTCAGCCCGTATCTCAATGATGCGGGCTGATGCTTTTGTGCAACCGCTTCGGAACCGGAAAATGATGAAAACAACGCAATTTGCGAGCAAAGACAGTATCGGGATACGGCAAGCGAGCAAAGGCGTTGAGAAAAGACAACAATCATTTATTCCTTATTCAAGTATAATCCAAGAAATAAAAGGAGTACGAATTAAAAACCCGTACTCCTTAAATATTCATTGTCTTTTCGATTTTCGCCTTTTATGCGACGACCGGATTAAGTTTTATCAGAAAGTATCTTCCTCTATATATACTTTTATTATCTTCGGCAGTATAAACAGAAACGTCGGCAGCCACTCTCCGAATGTATATGCCGCAAACGCTCCGAATGACGGCAGCAGACCGGCAGTGTACGCGGCGGCGCTTGTTGTGTTGTCACCGTCAAAGGTGGGCGTATTTTTGCCTGTTTCCTTTGTGAGGGTGAATGAATCTGTTTTTGTAATAAGCCTGTCGCCGTGTTCATCCGTAAGTTCATCCGAAAGGATGTATGAGCTGAAAGTCAGGTTTCCGCCGTCAACGCTTACGGTGTTGAAACAGCCGCCTATGTTTTTCTCATCTGTTTCATTCCAGTCGGTGCCGTTCCAGTAGTTGCCGTAGCCGTCCTTCTGGATTATGAGGGTATTTATAAACTCGGTTTTTGTGAACGAGTCCGCAAGGAACGAGCGCACCTCATATCTCTTTGACCCGGCTGTGCCGCAGAGAGTATATACCGTGCCGCTTTCGTCAACCTTGTTTCCCTTAAGCGGCTTTGTTCTCAGATACTGATGGTCGTGACCGCTGATTACAAGGTCAACTCCGCATTCGTCGCAGACTTTTGTGAGCGATTTCTGCAGGTACATTGCGTCGGGCCATTTGCCGTCCTTGCCGAGAGTGTAGGGCGATTTGTGCGCGCAAACGATTTTCCAGTCTTTATCGCTTGAGTTCAGATCGTTTTTCAGCCATTTCAGCTGGGCGAGGGTGATTGAGAGCATATCGTTTGTGTTTATAACGGCAAAGTGGCAGTTGCCGTAATCAAACGAATAGTTCACCCCGTTTCTGACCTGCACGCTTTCGCTCTCATCGAGGCAGAACATATTTTTGAACCAGTATTCACAGCCGAAGCCGTCGTGGTTGCCTGTAATGGGTATGAGGGTTGTAGAGGTGTTTATTTCGCTGAAAGCGCCGTCAAAAAGGTCCCATTCTTCATTTGTGCTGTCGTTGGTGAAATCTCCGAGGTTAACTATAAATTCGGATGAAGGCAGCATGGCAAGAGCGGCGTTTACGGTGTCCGCTCCTTTTTCAAAGTTTTCGGCGGAGCTCGCCTGCACATCTGCAACAACCACAAACTCAAGTCTGTCATCGCCGTCGTCTGTTGAGAAGATGCCGGCTGCGCCGTTTTCACCTATGATGTAGTAATACTCCGTGCCGCTGTTAAGAGAGGAAACCTTTGCCTGATGGCAGTAATTGCCTTCCCATTCAAAAACATCTTTATATTCGATTTTTGCCTGGGCGGGCGTACCGTCACTATTAAGGATGCTTAACTGCGAAGGGCAGTCATTTGCGGTGTACCAGGTGAAACCTCTTTCGCTCGATGGGTCGCCGTTTACCGTGCAGGAAACTCTGAACGGCGCATTGCTGCTTCTCAGAACAGCTCCGTCAGCAAGGGCGGTGAAACCGCAGCACAGCAGGAGAGAGAGGGCAATGATAATTGCCGTTGCTTTTTTAATTCTTTTCATTACAAGCCACCTCAGTCAATGTTTATTTTGATATCGTAATCTGTGAGCCATAAACCTTTGCACATATCCCTGGCTCTGAAAAGCACGCTGCTGTCATATACTTCAACTATATAGCCGAGCCCGTGCTCGTTATAATCTCCGTCAGCATTGTTGCAGCAGAGGGAGGGAATGTTTACGGAGTCAAAACCATCGATTTTTTCATAGGAATACTGACCGAAGCCGGTATGCTCATGCCCGGTCAGGAAAATAACGTTTTTGTATTTGCCGAGAATCTCTCTGAGCGCGTCGCTCTGGTCACCGACGGAGCCTGCCGAATCTATGGGGCTGTTCCATACATCGGGCAGACCGTGTGTGAGCTTCAGAGGCTGGTGAACCATTACAAAGGTGAGGGCTCCTTTCTGCGCGGCGAGCTCGCTGTCAAGCCAGGTGAGCTGTTCATCGCTGAGATAGGACTCCTCAAACTCCGTCCTGTCGCTGCCGAGCACTATAAACTTAACACCGTTTACGAATTCAGAGTGATGCAGGCAGGCGGCATCGTCATTATTGTTGAGTGTGTTTACAAATTTATTGAAGCGCTTTGATGAAACGCTGTAGGGCTTGAGCCGTATGTCGTGGTTGCCGACGCAGGCAATATAGCGCAGGTTCATCCCTCCAAGCTCATCGCAGAAGAGCTGAAACTCCTCGGGCATCCCGTTTTCGGCAATATCGCCTGCGATAATCATCGCGTCAAGTCCTTTTGCTGCGCACAAATCCTCCGCTGCCTCTTTGAAATAAACATATCTCCCCGGCATATAGTTGCTCACCTGAGGGTCGGCAATAGCCGCGAACACAAGCTTTGCGCCGCTGCCCGACGGAGCGATCGGGGCCTGTGCCGACGGCGGAACAACCCCTCCGGCAAAAGAGCAATAAAGCGAGAAAACCAGAGCAAACAGCTTGTAAACAGCCTTTGAAAGCAGGGTATCAAGCATAGATTCTTACCTCCGTTTTAACCTATGTAAAAATAATATCACCGAAAAACCGGTTTGTAAATATAAAGGGCAGAATTTTCTTGACAAAAAAACCTATATAAAGTAATATTATTATAATTGTACCTTTCTGAAAGGACTGTGATTTCCATGCAGATTTATGAAGAGCTTGTGGCAAGGGGACTTATTGCCCAGGTTACAAATGAAGATGAAATTAGAAAGATGGTAAACAGCGGCCGGGCAAAGTTCTATATCGGATTTGACTGCACTGCCGATTCTCTTACAGCCGGTCATTTTATGGCGCTCACGCTTATGAAGCGCCTTCAGATGGCGGGCAATAAACCCGTTGCTCTTATCGGCGGCGGCACAACCATGATAGGCGACCCCTCCGGCAGGACCGATATGAGAAAAATGCTTACAAAAGAGGATATTGACCACAACGCCGAGTGCTTCAAAAAGCAGATGGAAAGATTCATCGAATTCGGCGAGGGCAAGGCCGAAATGGTCAACAACGCCGACTGGCTGATGAACCTTAACTATATCGATCTTCTCAGGGAGGTCGGCGCCTGCTTCTCCGTCAACAATATGCTCAGAGCCGAGTGCTACAAGCAGAGGATGGAAAAGGGTCTCTCTTTCCTCGAGTTTAACTATATGATAATGCAGAGCTATGACTTCTATCATCTTTTCCGCGAATACGGCTGCAATATGCAGTTCGGCGGAGATGACCAGTGGAGCAATATGCTCGGCGGCACAGAGCTTATCAGAAAGAAGCTCGGCAAGGATGCCCACGCTATGACCATTACCCTTCTTACCGACTCCCAGGGCAACAAGATGGGTAAAACCGCGGGCAACGCCGTATGGCTCGACCCCGAAAAGACATCACCCTACGATTTCTATCAGTACTGGCGCAATGTCGGCGACGCCGATGTAATCAAATGCCTTCGTATGCTCACCTTCCTGCCTCTTGAGCAGATTGAGGAAATGGCTCAGTGGGAGGGCAGCAAGCTCAACACCGCAAAGGAAATCCTCGCCTATGAGCTCACAAAGCTTGTTCACGGCGATGAAGAGGCGCAGAAGGCGCAGGCAGCGGCAAGAGCCCTGTTCGGCGGCGGCGGAAACAGCGAGAATATGCCCGCCACCACTCTTGCCGATGAAGATTTCACCGACGGTGCTGTTGATATACTTTCCGTGCTTATCAAAACCGGTATAACCAAGTCAAGAGGAGAGGGCAGACGCCTTGTTGAGCAGGGCGGCGTGTCCGTTGATGACGCTAAGGTTACGGATATCGGTCTCTCATTCACTCAGCAGGCCCTCAGGGAGAATCCCATTGTTGTCAAAAAAGGCAAGAAGGTATTTCATAAGGTAGGCGCGTAATGCCTGTTTCGGCTCTTTTTCTCGATATTGACCGCACGCTGACCTCATCAGGTTTCCGCATTCCCCGGCGCAATATTGACGCGCTTGCCCGAGCGAGAGAAATGGGGCATAAGGTGTTTCTCAACACAGGCAGGTCCCACGGCAATATACCGCCCGATATTTTTGAACAGATAGAGGTTGACGGCATCATTTCCGGCAACGGATCGGTAGTGTCTGTTGCGGGAGAAATAATCTACTCCGACTTTATGCCGCGCGACATATTTGAGAAGATTGCCGCGGCGGTTTACGCTGACCCGGAGTGCTGGGGTGTGTTTGAAGGCCTTAAAAGCAGTTACTCTGTTTCAGGCAGGGGGCGGTTGCTCTCAAGAAACGAAAATGACTGCCCCACGCTTGAGTCGCTGCTTGAAAAGTGCCGCGATGACAGCATGCAGGTTGTGGCGGTGAGCGGCAATTTCAACCCGCAGATGCTCCGGAGCCTGCGCGGCGAGATGTCCGTTTACGCTTTTGACAGTTACTACGACATAGTATCACCGGGCAACAATAAATCAAAAGGTATGTTCAGAGTGCTTGATGCTCTCGGAATCTCCGAAAAGAGCACTATGGCATTCGGTGACAGCGAAAACGATATTGAAATGCTCAAAGCCGCCGCGATTGGCGTCGCGGTAGCAAATTCCCAGCAGAAAGTGCTTGAAATCGCCGATTACATAGCCGCGTCAAATGATGACGGCGGAGTCGGCGAAGCAATAGAAAGATTCATTCTGAAAGGAGTTCACCAATATGAATAAGGCCCTTAAAAAGACACTCAAAGGAGCGGCAATCGCCGGCGCGGCTTACCTTGCTGTGGGTGAAGTGATTTATGAGACCTTTGTAAACATTGATTTTCATAACTGGCTCGGAGCGGCTACAGGCATATTCAACGACCCCGAAAAATCAAAGTTCTTTGAGCAATGCACACTGCTGCACGAGGCAAATGACTGGTATGATGCCGTAACGGGCGGCGACACTGAGTTCTTCTCTCAGCGTCTTCACAGAAACACATACGCCAAGGTCTATTTCCAGAGTGAGCCGACCGACAGATGGGCAATAGTCAACCACGGCTATACGGACACTCCCAAGACTATGGCGATTTATGCCAAAACCTATTTTGAGCACGGCTACAATGTGGTGGTTCCTTATATGATAGGCCACGGTCCTGACAAGAGCCGCTACACCACCATGGGCTTCAAAGATAAGTTTGTGGTGCTTGACTGGATAGATTATGTGCTTGAGCTCAACAAAGACGCCGGGATAGTGCTTCACGGCCACTCAATGGGCGCTGCAACCACGATGATTACCACCGGCGAAGTGCTCCCCGCAAATGTTGTTGCCGCTGTTGCTGACTGCGGATATACCTCCTGCTGGGATGAGTATTCAAGCCAGGTAGGCCCTATGATGCACCTGCCAGCCGCACCGGTAGTTACCTCTGCAAATATAGTTTCAAAGCTCAGAGGCAACTTTGATTTCAAAGACGCCTCTCCGATAAAGGCTGTTGTCAATTCAAGGACTCCCACTCTGTTTATTCACGGCGACGCCGACACATTTGTTCCCTATTCAATGATGCAGCCTCTCTATGAGGCCTGCGGAGCTCCCGACAAGCAGATGCTCACGGTTGCGGGCGCCGCACACGCCGTCTCGGTCTATGTCGATTATGATCTTTACTGGAATACCGTAAAAGAGTTCATCGGCAAGTATATTGAGTTTTAACGGCTGAATAATAATTAAAGAGCACTCCGAAAACTGCGGAGTGCTCTTTTTATGCTTTTTTCTTTTGTCAGCTTATCTGTATCGCTTCGTCGCCTTCGTGCGCTGCTGTGCCGTCAAATCGGTCAAGCACAAGCCCGCCGGCATGCTTTGCGTCAAGGGCACAGCTGTAATCATCGCATACCGTTCCCCAGTTTACACGGGATTTCGTGATTCTTACGCCGTCGGCGTATCTGATGTAAAAGCCGGCATTCCTGTGCTTCTCAACCTCTCTTCCGAGACCCGGGCGCAGGTCATAAAGGCCGCAGTCCCATCCTGATGATTTGGAGAGAGTGAAATTACAGTTTTCAAAGAGAATGTTTTCAATCCTGTTCTCCTGCGTGCCGTGAATCAGAACACCGTTTTCTCCTTTCGCGGTGACATTGAAAAACCTTACATTCCGTATTTTCCCGCTTTCAGTGTTTTCATCCCGGTTGAAGGTGGTTATCACTACCGGCTCCGCCGTGCCCCACCAGTCCGGGCAGAAGCGGCGGGTTTCTATGATAATATCGGAGTATGTCACGTTTTCAACATTTCCGCCGTCTCGTATCTGGATTGAAAGCCCCCTGTTTGAACGGCTTATAATGCAGCTGTTTACCATAATGTTTCTGAAGTCGCCCACACCTTCTGTGCCTATTTTGACCGCAGCGGAGGTGGAAATCAGAGTGCAGCCGCTGATTATTATGTTTTCACTTGGCCCGTATTCCGAGTTGCCCTTTGAGGTCTTAAGGCAGATGCAGTCATCGGCGCATTCAATATGACAGTTTGTTATGCGCACATTCGAGCAGTGGTCGGGGTCGATGCCGTCCGAATTGGCAACATCGAGGTCATTGAGAATGCGGATGCTGTCAATGCGCACATCATCGCACCCGGCGGGATGAAGGGTCCAGAAAGGGGCGTCCTTAACGGTGAAGTCACG
>JAEEGL017186610.1_pt1 | contig 16987 bp, 11 predicted proteins | sample 9134231 | NCBI WGS metagenome assembly JAEEGL01 (sample SAMN16246548, study PRJNA631951) | gut metagenome | biome: gut microbiome; feature: rumen; material: fiber-attached | host: Bos | place: Iran: Karaj | collected 2018-10
CGTTTCCGTAGGAACCGTACTCATTCTCCACCTGGAACATGATGATGGGCCCGCCCTTTGTGATCTGCAGATCCCTAAGTTCATCAAACAGCTTTTTATAGTATTTCTCAACAAGCTTAATGAACGGAGGATATGAGCATCTGAGCTTCATTCCGTCAATTGCTGCAACCCAGCCCGGGATGCCGCCGAATTCCCACTCGGCGCATATATAAGGTGAGGGCCTTACGATTACATTAAGGCCCAGTTCTCCTGCGATCTTTATAAAGCGTTTCACATCGCATATACCGGAGAAATTGAACTTGTCCCTTTCCGGCTCATGCATATTCCAGGCTACATAGGTCTCCACCGTGTTGCAGCCCAAGGCTTTTATCTTTTCAAGCCTGTCTCTCCAATATTCCGGCACTACGCGGAAATAATGGATTCCTCCGGATATGATCTTCACTTTTTCCCCGTTCAGGTAAAAACCGTCACGGATCTCAAAACTTCCCATTTTCATGCCTCTTACAGATTATTTGTTTACCGGCCCGCAGCTTCCGCGGACTTTTAATTTTGAATGAAGGAGAACGACCTTTGTGTAATCCCTCTGATTCTTCTCCTTATCGATCATAAGGTCCACGGCGGCATAACCGATGAACTTTGTGGGTATCTTTACGGTGGTGAGGGGCGGGATCATATATTTTGCGTTCGGTATATCGTTGAAGCTTATGACGCTGATATCGTCAGGTATCTTAAGCCCCGCTTCGGATATGGCGCGATATGCTCCCACCGCCATTGTGTCGTTGCTGGCCATGATGGCGCTGGGGATATTGCCCTCTGCGATCTTTGCCGCAACTGTTTTATATGCGTTTTTAAGAGAAAAGCTCTCTACGGAGAAAATAAGATCTTCATCGTATATGCCGTGCTTTCTCATAAAATCATCGTAAGCAAGATCTCTGTCATCAAGGAATCCGGTAAACATCTCTTCCTGTTTGAAAATTCTTCCGCCGAGATGCGCGATCCTTCTGTGTCCCAGCCCGTAAAGGTACTTTAGGGCATCAAGTGTCGCGATCCTGAAATCGGAACCTACATGGTCAAGGTCTTCGGGATTGAAATTGTTATCGATGATGACAATATTTTTATACTTTTCTTTAAGGATTGCAAGGTCATTTTCTTCAAGACGTCCGAGAACAAGAGTCCCTATATCCGAAGAATCGAGAGATTCAAGATCTCCGGCGTTGACGGTCCTTGTACCGTATCCGTATTCCTTTGCCTTTTCCTCTATGGCGAGACGGATGGAAAGATAGTAAGGATCCTCCACCTCCTGCTCATAGCTGTACCAGTAAACAACGGCAATGCTCTTTGCTTTCGGTTTCTCGTCATTCTTTTCCCTTTGTCTTCTGGGAACATAATCGAGTTCTTCCGCAGCTCCGAACACTCTGACCCTTGTGTCATCGGATACGTTCAATGTCTCGTCCATATTTAGAACACGGGATACGGTTGTCACCGAAACTCCTGCGCGCTCTGCTATATCCTTAATAGTCGCCATATCTATTCCTGCCTTGCGGTAAACTTAAGTGTAACAACGGCCTGTCCCTCAATGGTTATAACGGTATCGGCGTTATATTCTCCCGATGCCGTGAGAAGAAGGTCCTTCTCCTCCGTTGTTGTATATACTTCGTAACTATTGTATCCTGTCGTGCCTGTAATGTCCATACGGAAGGATTTTTGTTCTTCCTCGTTGGTGAGAACGACTATAAGCTCTTTCTCGTTATTATCGTTCACTCCCGTAAAAGCAACGCTTCCCATATTGTATATGTCGGTATAGGGCGTTGATACTTCGGTGCGGACATATCCGGGACGTATAAATCTCGAGAAATTTCCGAGAGCCCAAAGTCTTCTGGTGGCGCGGTATGCCTGCTTTTCTTCGTTAACATGGATGAGGCCGTCCCGGTAACCACCCGGGGATACCGCAACCCAAAGCTGCCAGCTGGTTACGTCCAGCACCTTCATGTCTTCCATAATGACATCCGCCATGTTGAATGCGGAATCCATGGTGTAGTCGCTTCCGTTCACCATCTCGCACCATTCGGAAGTGCGGAGGGTTATGCCGGGATATACAGAATCGATCCAGTTTTTGAAAGATACTTTTGTGGATTTTTTTGTCCAGTATGAATGGCAGTCAATTGTAGTGAAATACTCTTTTAAAAGAGGAGAAGACATTATGGAGCTGATGTACTCTTTTGTCTTTCCGCCCCATTCGCCGCTTTCGGGCCCTGATATCCTGACATCCGAAAGAGCGCTGCGCTCCTTTATGCCCTTAACAAAGGCTTCAAGTATGCCTACAAGGGCATCATTCTCAAGATGCATCCCTTCCTGTGAATCAAGCCACTCCCACTGGGGTTCGTTTACGGGAGATATCTCTTTAACAGGTATGCCCATTGAGATAAAGTGTTCCGCAACGTCAAAGCAATAGGAAGCAAATTCGTCATAGTTTGCGGGATCGATGTTGGTTTTTGAATTCTTAAGGCTCTGGGCTTTTCCGCTCTTTGTGAGCCTTTCCAAAGGACTGTTGCAGAAAAGTATGACTTCCATGTCGCCGCCGCTTAACTCCACGGCTTTCTGCATAAACCATACGGCATTTGCATCCTTGCTCCAGTCATACACGCCTGCTTCCGTCTCAAAGCACTCGGCCCGTCTGTGGGGATCCCAGTATGTTCCTTTGCCGGACTCAGCGGAACCTGCGCCGAGATTGTATCTGTATGCGTTCAGACCAATGCCCTTCTCTTTGTCATAAAGAAGAGTTGCTATGTCGTCTCTGGGAGTGACGATCGAATAATCGTTTTTCTTATCCCATCCTCCGACATACTGTGCCCACCATGCGGCACTTGCGCCGAAGCTTTCCCAGGTCTGATATGTTTTTGTTTCGTCAACTTTGACCTTAGAATAATACACGTTGTTCTCCTCTTCATGAACGTTAGTTTCATCCGGCGACTGCTCTTCCGTGTTTTTAACGTCTTCCGTCGTTACCGGAGTCACCGTATTTATCGGCGGAAAATCATCCTCCGAAGGTTTTTGTCCGTTTCCCGCACACCCCGTAAGAATGAGTGCTGTAAGGAGCATAAGACCGATCTTTCTTTTTTTCATCATGTCACCTTTTATCAGCCTACGATACCTGCGTTCTCAACGTTTTCAACAAGCCAGTGCTGTGTAACGAAATAGAAAATGAGAAGGGGTATCATGTAGATAAGCGCTCCGGCCTGCTTAACCGCATCAAATGCAAATGAGTTTGCCATCGGCAGTTTATACCATGTCATTATCGCATTTGTAACAAACTGTTGGTTTGCCTGCTGGAATGTCGTGTTAAGTATGAGTCCGAGATACGGACCGTCGGGATCGAAATATCCTGTGTAGTAAGTGTCACCGTAGTTCCATACGAAACCCAGCACCGCAACTGTTGCGATGGCAGGCTTTGCATTGGGGAGCATTACGGAAAAATATGTCTTATTGAATCCGCAGCCGTCAATGAGTGCAGCCTCTTCAAGTTCCTTCGGCGTGTTCTTGAAAAACTGCCTGAATATGAAAATGAACAGGCTCTGGTTAACACCGAATCCGAGTAAAGCCAGCATCCAGAGTGTAACGGGTTTTCCGATGAGGTTTAATGTCTTACCGAAGAACCAGAAATTCTGGAAATGGATGTACTGTGAAAGCAGCAGTGCCTGAGGCGGCACAAGGAATACAAAAAGCACCAGGAAGAATATTGCATTTGCTCCCGGGAATTTGACTCTGGCAATTGCATATCCAACCATTGCGGACATAAATATCTGTAATACCGTGACCCCCGCAGAATATGCGACGGTTTTTACAATGGTCATTATGCCCTCTTTCATGGAGAAACGCCATGCAGCCGTGAAACTCAGCGTCGAACGGTTCACGGGGATCCAGATAACATCGGGGTTACCGAGATCCGTAAGTGACGAGAACACATTGGGGAACAGCTTTATGATGGGATATATCATGGTGAAGCACATTCCCGCGATCATTATGCCGAGTATGACAGAGGTGGCGGCATGTTTTGCGATAACCTTCACAGGCTTTGGAGGTCTGTTGAGTTTCTTTTTCTTAGACATCACGCTTCACCGCCTTCTTTGAGATGAGAAGAACAATTCCCAGTACCAGCAGAACGTTCAACATGTATACTACCGAAAGCGCGGATGCTATTCCTATCCGGCTCTTGTTAAATGCGAATCTGTAAACCTCCGTTGCTATGGAGGAATCAAGGAAAATGTCGACTATAGTGTAGACAACAACGAAAACGCTTATGTTTCCGATAAGGGGAAGGGTAACCTTCCAGAAAGATTCATAACTCGTAGCTCCTTCGATCTTTGCAACCTCATAAAGACTGGGGCTTATGGACTGGAGTCCGGCAAGATAAATAAGTGTCTGTACGCCGGCCTGTGATGCAAGGCTGAATATATTGTCTGCATAACCCGTTATCGTGAGGATAATGTCACTGCTGATGGTGGTGTATCTGAGGAGCAGCATTGTCGCAAGTCCCTGTGAAAAAAGCCCGCTTGAACTTCTTGTCACAAGATCTCCTCCCGTAGATATGGAAATAAGGTTTGTTATGACCTTAAGGCCCAGCACTATTGGCAGAAAGAAAAGCGTTCTTACGAAACCCTGTCCTTTAAACTTGATATTTGCGAGTATGGCAAGGAAAAGGCTGAAGATAACGATTATCGGTGCATTTATGAGAAGGTTCACGTTCTCGTCTGTAAATACCTGAACGAAAGTCTTCGATTCCGATGCCACCTGCTCGGTGAAGAGCGAGATGTAGTTATATATACCCGTCCACTTAAGGGTCATACCGCCGTTATCACTGACTCCTATGTCGTTAAAGGACCAGTATACAGTCTTTATGATCGGCACCGCAAAAAAGGTGATGAAACCGATGATCCACGGGGTCGTATACATAAAGCCGCACAGTTTTCTTTTGTTTTTGTATTTCAGTTTTTTTATCTGCATACCACATACCCGTAAGCCGGAATCGTAACATCGCCGACAGTTTTTTCAAGACCGTTGTAATTTGTGTAGACAAGCACGCCGCTCTCATATTCGGTGATAAACACATTGTCTCCCGCGATCCTGTGACCCATGATCTTACTCTTTCCGATGGTTTTCATTGCTTCTTCAAACTTATCAACGGTCTCCTTTATGTCATCCTTGAGAAGACTGTACTGTATGGAATAAAGGTAGGAATACTCGGTGTCACGCAGCACGTCCACACTCTTTTCCGAAAGGGTGAATTTAAGCTCAGCCCCCGTCTCAAGAGCCTGCATGAGATAGAAGTCGTATTCCATTGAATTGTTGTTCGCGGTAACCGTTGTGTATTCGCACATACCGTTATACACAAGCTGTGTGAACGGGATCGTGCAGTAGAACACGGCGTATTCCGATGAATCTCTCGGAATGTCCACCATAACGGAACCGTAGGACACTTTGTCAGCTCTCGGATTATCCAGGGCAAGAGTTCCTGTTCCGGAAAGCTTCTCCATAGCGTTGTCTATGGCCGTCCCGGCCTCAACCGGAGAAATGTAATCGTTACCGTAATCGGCATAATACTGATCTGAAAGTCCGGAAACGTAGTAAGAAGCCTGCTTCCTGTTTGTGTTCTTAAGGAAATCGTTTACACAGTCCTCAAGATATGACGGTTTCAGTATGGAATATGAAAATTTATCGTCCCATGCGATTCCGGTGGCTTTGTTTGTTCCGTAAACGGTAACGGCTTCCTTTGTGTAATCTTCGTTCCCGTGAACAGCCTTTGTGAAGCCGTTTCCGGTGGTATCCCAGACTCTCATGAAATCGGTGCCGAGATACAAAGTTCCGTTCTTTCCGTTAATGAAGTTCTCCAGCTCATCAAGTTCGCTTGCGGAACCGTTCTTTTTTACAAGCTTTCCGCGGTTCATGAGCATGTTGTCTTTTCCGCCGTCGAAGGCTCCGAGATATGAAACATTCATGTTGGAAGCGTTTATGCTCTTAAGTATCTCAAGAGCTTCAATATAGGATGTCATCACATATCTGCTGTTGTAAGGGATACCGAGGAATCTCTCCGTCGTTGAAAGCGTTCCGTAGAGCTCAAGGAAAAGGCTTGCGCTGTCGTGGTACACATTTCCTTCCTTCGTTCCGAAAAGATATTCTCTGTAATCCGTTGCGATCTCAAAGTAATCGGTTGCCTTCGGATATGTCCTGTATCTGACGGTAAAGTCCTCGGTAGATGCAGGGCTGACGGAAAGATAAGTCGTTGTGTTGGATGAGAATTCACCAAACACCGGAACGTTCTCATACTGACAGTAATCAAAGGATGCATATACCTTGTTATAATTTCTTCCAGCAGTCTGTTCTCCGGAAGCCGCAAGCATTGCTTCGATACTTGCGTAATCCTCGCCACTCTCAATGATGCCGAGGACGCTGTAAGGCTTGTTTTCGGTTTCTTTAAGGATGATACCGAATACCGGCATCATGATCTCTGTGGTGTACTCGGGAGTGTATAGATAGTCCTTGTAATAATCATTATTGTACACAGGTCTCTTATAATCAGGCACCTTTGCATTGTAGGTGTTCATCTTCATAAGAGCGCCGGAGCCGTCGGGGATAAGAAGATATCCTTCTTTTGCGTCTGTCTGTGTCACAAGCCCGAAATTGGGGAGCATCTCGATATTTGTTATTGTATAGTAGTCGTTTTCACTTGATATAAGGGAAACCGGAATGTTTGCCACAAGCTCGTCACCCTCAAGGGTGAAATCCATGGTGATATTGAAGACCGCAGGCTCAACAAATTCCACGTTGAATCCGAAAGTATCCGCATCCTCAAGAAGCATGTCCCTTGTATATCCCACCAGCTCAGTCATTGCGATAAGCTGTTTGCAGGCACTCATGGGAGGATTTCCGACATATGTGCAGTTATAGCAGACATCCTGTTTACTCTTTTTATAGACAAGTGAAAGAGTACTTAAGTATTTCTTTTTCTGCTTTTCATCGATGACACCGTCTTCGACGGCCCTTTCAAGCCCCGTCTTAAACAGGTCGTAGTGCTCTACGGACATCTTCTGTGGAAGATATTCGTAAAATCTTCCGCTGGCGCCTTCATTGAAATTCATGTAAACCCTGACACCGTTCTCGATCCTGCTTATGGAATAAGACTCAGTCTCAACAGATCTTGAAAAAGAATCCCACTCGTAAAACTTATTGTCCTTTCCGACATAGTTTACGATAAGGAGCGATTTTTCAAGGGCATTTGATGCGGAAGGAAGGACCGACTGGAATCTTGTTCCCGTCTCCTTGTCCTCGAGTATCACATTGAGCGATTCCGGGTTTATGTAGAGATTCCTGTTTTCCGACTCCGCAACGAGAACATTTGAACTTCCGACCTCGATCTCTTCCAATGCTTCAGGCAGTTTCATCTCCGGAGCAGTGTACGAAGTCTTGTTTATCCCAAGGAAGTGCACAAGGTACACGGCCAGCACAATAAGTACCGCCGCTGAGATTACCGTTAATGCAGTTATGATTATCTTTTTTCTCATATCCTGACCTTAAATGAAATTATACCCTTCGCGAAAATTCTCCGGTTATCGTGACAATGAACGAAACCATCTGTTCAACAAGTGAAATGAGCAGCACCATAAGGAAAATGATTATGGCAGCCGCTGCAAGCGTTATGAGCAGCGTCACAAGATTCTTTGCAAGTCCGTACTCATGTATGGTGCAGAGTCCGGTGACCATCATAAATGCGAACCATACCCAGCCGAATGCCTCTATCGTGTAGAGTATAGCTGCTTCCTCGGATATGATGTAGTTACTTAAGAATACTGTGAGGAGCCTTGTGAATATAACAGGGGCAAGGGAATAGCATGTCACAAGGAAGATATCCTTCATCTTGCCCTTTCCTTCAAGAAGTGTCGTAACGGTCCAGTTGCTCACTGTAAAGAGCAGGAAGATCGTTATTGAGGAAATGAAGGTCCTAAGGGAACTCATCTCCGACACATGGTGGAAATTCATGATAAATCCGGTGTACTGCACATCCATGCAGGAAACGATGCCGTAAAGTGCAAGCATCATCCAGGATATTATCATACTTCCCATCCCGCGGTTCTTAGCCTCATAAAAACCGTCGATAGGGTGGAAAACACAATGACTCACATATTTAAGCCTCTTCATCGCCTTCTCCCTTCTTCAGGTTTTTGTGATATCTGACTTCAGACCATACAAGGAGTGAAACGAGTGCCACGAACACAAGCGCTATTATCCAGAAATGGCTTCTTATCTGCTCTCCCCTGTATCCGTTGTACGCTTTTGAATAGTACTCCCTTGCGTTTCCGAGTTTGAAATAGTACATGGCTTCCTCGTACTTATCCTGCATGAGCAGATTCTTTCCGAGGCCGGTATATGCTATTTCATAATTGGCATTTAAGCTTATGCACTCTCTGAAATATTCGGTAGCGCTTTCCCACCTTCCGTAATAATACTCTTCGGACGCTTTGAGGGCTGCCTCTCCGAACTTTGTGGGTGTATAAATAAATGCAGTCTTAAGCTCCGTATCGGTAACAATAAGGTTGGTCCCCAGCCATGCAAGGCTTGTGGGTTTTCTGAACTGTCCCTTTGAATAACCGAAGCCTCCGAAGATATTTAAGATATTTCCGTCAAAATCGTAAAGGAATATCCTTCCCATTGTCTCGTCAAGAACGGCCGCAACGCCGTAATCGGTGACAGAAACGTCTATGAAGCAGCTTTCCTTTGTAGTCTGAGTGCCTCTTACATAATCTCCGGTAAGGGGAAGTCCCTCGGCCCGGATAACATTCTCTCCGTTTGAATTGAGCCTGAAAAGCTTGGTGGATGCAGCGGTCTCACGGGTTACGGCGTAGACAAAACCTTCCGAATCGAGAGCAACGTTTGTGAATCCGGGGGCGTAAGTCTTTCCCATCTTTTCCTTCTGTGTATCGGTAGCGATGGATTTCCAGAAATACTGTACAAGGTTTATCCTGGGCTCGTTGACTCCGTAATAACCCGAAAAGGTTCCGTCGGGCTCAAGTTCAACAATACCCTCGTAGCTTGATGCTACGACTATGAATATACGTCCCGCATCGTCCACTGTGATCTTTGAGGGGGCATATTCGGTAACACCCGTCATGTTTTCGGGCGCCGGAATGATACGAAGAAGATAATAGGTGCCTCCGTCAAGTACATATACGTTCTTGTTTACGGAGTCCGCTATATACAGTTCATTCGTTTTTTCCTGATACCATGTTCCCGATGGAGAAGCAAGAGTTACCTGACTTCCGTCGGAATTAAGAGCGATCTTTCCCTCACCTTCTTTTAACACCTTGATCGAGATGACAAAAGATCCGTTCTCATCAAATATATTCACTCTTCCGTTTGTCTTATCGCACAGGAATATCCTGCCGTCCTTTGATGTTCCCACATCATCGATGCTGCCGAAGGAAAAGCCTGTGAGCGAATCGTCATCGATAGTTGCCGCAAGCTTAAAGGCTGAAGGAACATCCTGGGTATTGCCCCAGTAGTCGTAAATGTAGCCTTCGTACTCGTAAGCCGTTCCGTCTGCGGCATATGCTGTTGTTATCGGCGCTGCGGCAAGTCCCAATACAAGGGAGATGCAGGCACTGATCTTCTTTATTTTTTTCATACTCAGCCTTTCAATCCAGAAGTTGACATGGTCTCGATAACGTTACTCTGGGATACTACGAATACGGTAACAGGTACAATGAGCATTATGAGTGATACTGCAGAAGATACGCCGGCTCTTGCGATACCGGAGGATGTGATCTGCGAAAGAACATATGAAAGAGGCTTTAATTCCTCGGAATAAATGAAGTCACCGCCCGCATTTCCCCAAAGTCCCTGTATGGAAAGGATTATGAGTGTTATCCATGCGGGTTTGCAGAGAGGCATCACGACCTTAAAGAAAAGGTGAAGTTCTCCGGCACCGTCGATCTTTGCTGCTTCTATCATCTCATCCGGGATCTGTACCATGAAGTTTTTCATAAGGTAGAGACCCAGCGTTCCGCCGACTGCGGGAAGGATGACCGCCCAGTAGGAATCGATAATGCCCAGGCCGCTCATGATGAAGTATGCGGGGATTGCGGTAACAGAGCTGGAGAACATGAGGGAATATACTATGATCTGGCTCATTACCTTTGATCCGGGGAATGTGTATTTGGCGAGAGGAAATGCTGCCATGGAGCCCAGCAGCACCGTTCCTGCCGTTCCTACCCCCGTTATGAACAGGGTGTTGAAGAAATATCTTGAGAACGGGATATCAAAGCCGTCGATTATGTTCCCGAGGTCAAAGAAGTTGTTGAACGTAGGGTTCTCAACCGTGATAAGCTTCGGAGGGAACAGGAATATCTCGCTCATCGGCTTAAACGCATTGGCAACGATGTTAAGGAGAGGGAGTGCCGAGAACGCACCGAAAAGGCCCAGGACTATGGTGAGCACTATGTCGGTGCCGAGGCTTCTGTTTCTTCTCCTTATCTTTCTGCCCTTTATGTACTTTATGAGTTTTTTGATTCTTTTACCCATGTGATCAACCAATCTTTCTGAGGAGCTTCTGTACCAAAACGTTGCAAAGCATCATTACGAAGAACAATACGACTGCGATGGTGCAGGCATATCCCATTTCGTAACGGACAGTACCGTAATCGTGAAGGTGTGTAAGTATCGTATGTCCCGCGTAGTTTACCGAAGGGAATCCTGCAAGCTCTATGGATATGCCGGAGATGGAAAGTGAGTTCGTGATCTGCATTACGGCACCGAACATAAGCTGGGGCTTCATGCTGGGAAGTGTGATGTACCAAAGTTCCTGCCAGCGGTTTTTAACACCTTCCACCGCAGCTGCTTCATAGAGTGATTTATCTACAGTCTGAAGACCCGCGATGAAGGAAAGGAAGCTGACGCCGAGGCTTAGCCAGAGTTGCACGACTATGAGTATGGGAAGTATATAGTCGGCATTTTCAAACCATAGTATCGCGTCATCTATGAGTCCCAGTTTAAGAAGCCATGCGTTTGCATATCCGTATGTATCCGAGGAAAAGATGAGTTTCCATACGAGATAAGCATTTCCCGAGATCGAGGGAGCGTAGAAAATGAGTGTAAGTATCGCTCTCGGGATGGGCGGAAGCTCATTTATGAGCCATGCAAGCACGAAACATAAGAGATAACTTAACGGTCCCGTTACTATTGCAAGAACAAAGGTGTTCTTTACTGCTGTAAGGAATACATCATCATCCACTATCAAGCTTATGTAGTTCTCAAAGCCCGTAAACTTAGGCATTTCGGCCATATTGAAGGACGTAAAGCTAAGGACTATCGCCACAATGACCGGGATCAATGAGAAGGTCATAAATATGAGCGCAAAGGGAAGTATCATCAGATACTTTGCCTTATGCTTTCTCCAAATCTCACGGAAAGATTCTTTTGTCTTTGTCTTTTCCATAACAGGTCAGGCCTTTCTTAAAGCATCATTCGGTAAGTTCTATTCCGAATTCCGCACGTTTCTTTGTAAGTTCCTTGTCTATAGCTTTTACGTTTAAGTAGAGTGTTTCTCTTGCATTGGCATTGTTTGCCACAACATCGTCAAATGCGTATGTGACCATTCGGGATGTCATGTAGCTTCCGGGAACCGCAGGGATTCCCTTTGTGTTTTCAAGCTGAGCTACAAGTGCTCTGTATTCCGATGCGCTCCAGGGAAGTGATGCGAGAACCTGTTTGTCGGCTGCGGCATAGCGGGCCGCGGTACCCATAACAGACTCGACGGTGGTCGCATACTGAAGCTGTGCATCTGTTCCCGTCCACCATTTAAGGAATGTCCATGCTTCATCCTTCATATCGGTGGAATTTAAGATAACGGACTGTGTTGTATCGGTAACGAATGTACTGTCTATGGTCCCGTCTTCCTTTACAGTGCCGGGGAAGGGAGCAAAGGACCAGAGACCCTTTATCTCGGGTGCGAATATCTCAAGGTTGCAGTAGTTTGTGTAATTTGTGATGCCCACGGGCATCTCGCCGGTTCTGAAACGGTTGTTGAAATCAACGGAAACCTGTAGTTTATATGTAGTGAAGAAGTCTGTCAGGTTTTTAAACGCTTCCATTGCAACAGCCGATGAAAGTCCGGATTTATAGCCGTAATCAAGGCCTTCTCCCTCGTAGAAATCTCCGCCGTACTGGAACACTATGGATGAGAATATCTCGGTCTTGGGCATATAGAAATCGTAATTGTTTCTCTGTAATACAGGTATGAGGTCTTTTATCTCGTCCCATGTTTCCGGAACCTTAGCGCCGATGGCATCGAGAACGTCCTTACGGTAGAAGGTCATCATGAAGTTCTCGGTCTCGGGAAGTCCGTAAACACCGCCCATGTAGCTTGCACCGGTAATGGCGCTTTCGTAGAATCTGTCGGCTTCCTCAGAAAAGCCCGGGAGTTCCGAAATGTCCACGAGGGCGTTTCTCATTGCAAAATCCGCAAGTGTGCCCTGGCTCACTCCGACAAGAACATCCGGTCCGTTTCCGGTAAGTGCCGCGCGAAGCACAACGCCCAGCGGGATGAGCTGCAGCTTAACTGGTATGTCATAATTTGGTATGAACTGCTCATCTATCATGTTCTGAAGTATCTGAGCCTGCTCTTTACCTGAGGATACCATCCAGACAACGAGTACATCGTCATCTTTTGAATCGTAATCTTCTGAGCTTGTAACTTCGTTGGTCTTTACGAAGAAAGAAGCAAAGAATCTGAAAACGTCGTAGTATGCGTTCTTTGCAAAACTTGCGGTGGGTGCGGGAAGTTTTGCATCGGAGCCTGAAATGTATATCATATCAAGCTCGAGAGGCATTTCCGCGATGTTAACAGCCCATGTTCCAAGAGCGGATATGTTGCTCTTCCATCTTGAAAGTTCCTCGGTGACACTCTCGGGATCTTTTGAAAGATCGTCCGCTTCTATGGCCATCTTCTCGAGAAGTGTGGTATTCTCGCCTTTCTCACCGGTGATATATACCATCTCGTTAAGACATTTTGAAAGCCTTTCGGACTCTGTCTTCATTATGCTCTCAAAGCCCGCGATCTTTTTTCTGATCTCATAATCGATATACTGGCTGGGTGCGGTTCCCGTAAGGGTTACAGTCTTAAGGTAGAGGTTATTGAGATTTGCCATGCTCTCTTCCACCTCTGTAAGTACCGCTCCAAAGTCACCCAGCACTACTTCAAGAGTGATGGTGTTCGTTCCCTTGTTAAGCAGGAACAGCATCGGCTCTCCGTCGGGAGTGCTTACGGTATAATTCTTCATGTCTCCGGAATAGTTGAAGGAGACCATATCGGCTTCCTTGTAAGGAACCACATCGTTTACATACATTCTTCTGTAGGATGTGACGCCTCGTTTTTCAGACTGTCTGCCTTTAAAGATGATCTCATACAGTCCGGTCTCCGGAGCTTCGATCTCCCATGTGACAAAGTCACCGGAAGCCTTAAAGGAATCACCTCCGAGAGTATTGTAAATGATGTTGTAGGGATGATACGGCGAAAGATCCGCATCTGAATAGTTTTTGTTGATCTTTATTGAAGATGAGCTCTTGTAGATGGCCTTTGTTATGCCGTCTTTTCTCTCGGCTTCACCGGTAAGGGTTTCACCGGAATAGATCTGATAGTTTGCTTTAAGGAGCTCTATGGCATTGTCGTAGGATTTAAGTTCTTCCAGGCTTTCAAAGGAAAGTCCCGAAATGATGACGGGTTCCTTTGTGGATTCGATGGTTATCGTGTGTTTTCCTTCGGAAAGCATGAAGAGCAGCGGCGCACCGTTTCGTCTTCCGTAATCTTCTATGTAAACCGTTCTCTCGGTAAATATCTCTTCCGAGCCCGGTCTGATCTCATTGTTATTTTTGACCTTTATATCATTGTCTCTGTAAGTTCTTTTTAAAAGTATCTGTGAAAGCGCGTCATAGCACTGTTCACCGTCTATAAGTATCTTTCTCTGTATGTCGGATGTTGTTCCGGGTGTTGTGATGTAAGAAAGCTTAAGGTTATAAAAACCTGCTTCTTTTACATCGAAAGTAAAAGTTACCGCACCTTCGTCACCGGTATATAAGGTGCCTTCGGAATATTCAGCCTCTAAAATGTCATCAGCGGAATAACGGGATATATCGACGCTTATGACAGATTTTGCCAAAGCGCCGTTATATCCGTTTTCCGTGAGATAATCTTTGTAAGATTCTTCGTATGTGAGACTCGAAAGCCTCTCGTCCCCGAGATCGCCGGATTCTTTTTTGTTCAGTTTTCTGAATACTGCAACCGCTATAACGATAAGTGCTATTACTGCTACAGTTGTGATTATCTTCTTTTTCTTCATTGATCTTTGTACCTCGGGGTAAAGGGAAGCCCGTATCAAACGGGCTTCCCGGGTTTAACTGTTTTTAGTTTGCTGCGGGAGCCGCAACAGAAACCTTAACGGTTACTTCTGTTGTATTTCCTGCGAAGTCTGTAACGGTAAGTTTAACATCATATGTGCCTGCCGTTGAAGTATCAAGTGTTGAAAGATCGGGAGTTACGTTAGCGCTTACATCAACACCGTCGGTATCGACTGCTGAAAGGATGAATGCGCCCTCACCTGCCCACTTGATGGATGAAACGTCAGCGTTAAGTTCAACTGTAGGAAGTGTTTCAGCTACAGTAACAACAGGAGCTGTCTTGTTGTTGGGATCGTAAACATATACGCTGATGGTGTTGTAATCGTTATTTCCGGCGTTATCATAGAAACGAGCCTTAAATGCTCTGTGATAGTAACCGGGTGTGTTAAAGATATCTTCCGAGAAACCTTCGTTCCATTCAAACTTGCAAGCTGTTAAAGGAAGGTCACCGTCTACGTTATCTGTTGCGGAAATGAACTGCGCCCAGATATCATCGCCTTCTTTTGTTCCTACCGGAACTGCAACAGGATCGTTGTGAGAAGCTGTAGGCTTAACGTTATCATTGAAACCTGTGCTTGAAAGGATTGCTTCCATCTCGGAGATCTTATCGGTGAAAAGATTGATATTCTGTGCTACGGAAGTATCATAAGATGCGAAACCGTCAACACCGAAATAAGACTTGCCGATGATATCATCCCAAATTACACGGAAGCCAAGGAGGTCGGACATATCGTTACCGCCCTGAACCTTCTCGGTAAGGTACTGGAAGGACTCAAGAACGGAATCACCGATCTTCTCATGGAAGATATCAAATCCGTATGCTGCTGCCTGCTGAACGGATGCTGCTTCAAGATACTCAGCGAATGTATCAACACCGCCGAGTTCGCAGTTGTATACTTCGGTATAAAGCATAAGAGCCTTGAGGGCAAGTTCTGTTCTCTCATCGCTGACACCCTTAAGGATGCAGATGGAGTCGCCTACGGTCATAACCTGTCGGTAAGCTTCATCATCAAACGCCATGCTGTCCGGTCTGGGCCAAGGAACGATACCGATGGATTCTTCACGCTCAGCACATCCGCTTGCTGCACCGTTGATAAGCCAGTCAGCGGTATCTGCGAATACTGTAACGCCTCTCTGAAGGTGATCTGCAGACCAGCACCATCCGGGAGTAAATCCGTCATCATAAAGCTCAACAGTGATAAGCCCTGCATCAAGAAGGCTGTCGATATAATTCCATGCATCCTTCATAGCCTGGCTCTCAACGCCGAGACCGTCAGCGCCGTAAATTGCCGCGCCTGCGGAATATGCTGCGGAAAGTGTTGCAAATCTTGTGTCTGTGTAATAAGCGTCAATGTCATCATTGCTCTTGTAGTAAGCATCAACCTTCTCAAGATAATCCTTGAAAGCGCTCCATGTCCACTTGCCCTCATCAAAAAGAGTGTTGGGATAGATGGTGTTGCCGTTCTCATCCTTTAAGCTGTCCACAGCCTCAACCATGGTGATGTTGTAGCAAAGGGGCCATCTGGGCATAAATCTTACTACATCGCTTAAAAGATAATGATGGCCATAAATAGGAGCATCAAGCATCCAGCCCATGGATTCATTCTCTTCGAAGAGATAAGCATAATCATCAAGATTCTTAACGATGTTCTGTGCAAGAATGGTATTTTCTGAACCTCCCCAGAGAACTGCGAGATCGCAAACGGGATTTCCTGCCATAACGCTCTGTAAAAGTGATACTCTTGTATCATCAGCGTACTGAACATACTCAAACTTAACGCCAAGCTGCTCAAGGCATGCTTCCTCAGCGGCATATCTTGCCTCTCTCTGATCGGATGCCATTACATACTCGCCTGTAACCTCATCAACATAATGAGGATCAAGTCCCTGTACCCAGTGTGTACCCCATTTAAGTGTTACGATTTCCTTGGGAGCTTCTGTAGGAACGGGTGTAGCCGTTGCTGCGGGTGTCTCCCCCTGTGACTCCTGTGCCTTTGTAGGTTCGGGAGCCTGTGTTGCTGCTGCTTCTGTAGCTTTAGGTGCGGAAGTAGGTGTTGCTGTGTTCTCCGCAGGCTGTTCGCCGCATGCTGTCAGCGCAAAGATCATTGCTGCTGAAAGAACCGCTGCGGTAAGCTTTCTAAGCTGCTTTTTCATTTTGCCTCCTTCTACGGATCTGCCGTAATGTGAAAAATAGTTTTACTAAAAATTTTAGTAAATTGTGAGTAAAGTTTACTACAAGCATTTATGTCTTGTCAAGAAACTTTTGTGCATTTTTTACAAATTCATATAAATCGCACGTCTTGCTTTTGTGGATTTTTGTATACAATCATTAAGAAAGTATGAAGTTCATAAAAAAAGCAGGACTTTTTGCATCCTGCTTTTAGTAAAAATCGTTTTCGTTTTAGTTTATTCTTATATCGGTGAGGGCGCACTGATCTCCGGTAAGAGCCGCATAAACAGGGACCGAAGCGGGAACGTTTAAAATATTCTCTATCTCAATTCCAAGGTTTGCGGTCTTTAAGATAACGGCATTTCCTTTTCTCTCAAC
>JAEEGL010262834.1_pt1 | contig 16986 bp, 11 predicted proteins | sample 9134231 | NCBI WGS metagenome assembly JAEEGL01 (sample SAMN16246548, study PRJNA631951) | gut metagenome | biome: gut microbiome; feature: rumen; material: fiber-attached | host: Bos | place: Iran: Karaj | collected 2018-10
CGTGCTTGTGGCTACCGGTTATATGTGGGCACTTACTCCCGAGGTGGTCACTTACAGTGAATATGCCTCTGGGCGTCGCGTGGCGGGCATTGTCAATGCGCTCATCTGCATCTTCATGAAGGCAGGCATGGCTCTTGGCGGCGTCATTCCCGGATTGGTGCTGGCATGGGTGGGGTTCAAGGCCGGGGAAGCGGTCCAGACTCCGTTAGCCGAACAGGGTATTCTCTGGCTCGTCACCCTGATTCCCGCCGCATTGTTCGTACTGGCTATTTACGTTATAGGCAAGTACGAACTGACGGATGAGAAAATGGACGAAATCAATGCAGAAATCACAAATAAAACAAAATAGACATGCAACTTACATCCAATTCCGACAAAATCACGAGAGATTATTTCGACTCGCTGTTGGTAGAAACCCGCTATTTGGATTCCGTACTCCCGTCCACGCGATTGGCACTGTTCGGAGAGACTTTCCGCACGCCTGTCATGACAGCCGCCTTGTCGCATCTGCACAATACCACCGCTGACGGGATGACGGTCTATGCCCGTGCCGCCGCGCTGAGCGGAGCCGTCCACTGGGTGGGGATGGGAAGCGACAAGGAGCTGGAAGCCATTATCGCCACCGGTGCCAAAACCATTAAGATCATTAAACCTCATGCAGACAACCGCGAGGTGATACGCAAGATAGGACATGCCGTCAAGGCGGGTTGCATCGCCGTAGGTATGGATATCGACCACGCTTTTAATGCAGAAGGAGGCTATGACAATGTGTTCGGGCTGCCTATGAAGGCCAAGACGACAGAAGAAATGAAGGAGTTTGTTCAGGCTGCTGGTGTGCCTTTTATCGTCAAGGGTGTGCTGAGTACGAGAGACGCCGAGAAATGCCTCAAGGCGGGATGTGCGGGTATGGTGGTGTCGCATCATCATGGCATGATTCAGTATGCCGTGCCCCCGCTGATGGTATTGCCTGATATTCTGTCTGCCACAGGTGGCAGTGTCCCCGTGTTTGTGGATTGCGGCGTCGTGAGCGGGATGGATGTCTATAAATGTCTGGCCCTCGGTGCCACGGCCGTATCGGTAGGCCGTCACCTGATGCCGCTACTCAAGGATGGAGCCGAGGCTGTAGCCCGTCGCATCAATGAGATGACGGCGGAACTGGCAGGAGTGATGGCGCGCACAGGTGTGAGCGCATTAGACCATATGGATCCGACCATTATTCACAGGAGGACGTTCTGATGTATTTGGGCATTTCATCATCTCTAGAACATGGCTCACCTGAAGAGTGGGCACGGAAGCACAAAGCGCTCGGACTTCAGACGGTGGTGTTTCCCGTTAGTTGTCTCGACGGCGAGGAGACCATATCTGCCTACAAACAGGCAGCCGACGAGGCCGGACTCACCATCGCCGAGGTGGGAATATGGCGCAATACTCTGGCTGCTGACCCCGAAGAGCGCCAACGGTGGACAGACTATGCCATCCGTCAGTTACGCATGGCCGATGCCATCGGTGCCGCTTGCTGTGTCAATGTGGTGGGCACGCCATATGGACCACGCTGGGACGGTGGATACCGCGACAATTTCAGCAGCGAACTATGGGACATGGCTGTCAGTATGATCCGTCAGATTATTGACACCGCCCGCCCACGTCATACCAAGTTCTGCATCGAATCCATGCCATGGATGATACCGAGCTGCCCCGACGAATATCTGCGGTTGATAGAGGCCGTAGACCGTGAGGAGTTTGGTACCCACCTTGACGTGGTTAACATGATTACCACACCAAGACGTTATTTCTACAACGACGAGTTTCTGGAGGAGTGTTTCCGGAAACTCCGCGGCACCATCGTCAGTTGCCATCTGAAGGATATCCTCCTCAAGCAAGAATACACCTTCCAACTTGAGGAGTGCGCCTGTGGTCAGGGCACCTTGGATCTGGATTTGTATATCCGTCTGGCCTCTGCCGAGAATCCCCGCATGCCCATGATTATCGAGCACCTCACCACCGATGAGGAATACATCTCCAGCGTAAGGTATGTGCAGGAACGAATGGGGACTCGAGGCTATCACAGCGTCGAGTCCCTTGCAAACTTCAAACAACCATAAAGGATGATTGCCTGTTTATAGTTCGGCGGCGGGAAACTACCAAACTATTTCCTGTTCTACTGTCGCATGCGCTGGTTTTATTTGGTATTGAGGTATTCTGGCCGGTCCGCTTTCAAATATTAAGGTGTTATCACCTCTTTACCTTAGGGCCTGATAACCTTACATGAGCGAATGCATAATTTCAGTTATCTGATGAACAATAATTCGCGGTATTTCGGCAGAGGCCAGAGGGCGTCGTCGACGATCAGCTCTAACTTGTCAATCTCGTAGCGAATAGCGTCGAGATGGGGCTCTACCGTGTCATGATAGGAGATGGCCTTGTCGTGCTCTTCCTCAATCTTGTTGGCAAGTTTGCGGGCATTGACGAGTTCCTCGACCATGCGCTCTATGGCACTTGTTCGCTCGGCAATTTCCTCAATCAGTTTCACGTTGCGGGCGGAGAGTTTCTCGGCCTTATCTTTAGAGAAGATGGTTCCCATGTTCTCGACGTTTTTCAACAGGGCACTCTGGTAACTGGTGGCAACGGGAATGATGTGATTCATCGACAAGTCGCCCAATACACGCGCCTCAATCTGGATTTTCTTCGTGTAGGTCTCCCATTTTACTTCGTTGCGGGCCTCCAGTTCTTTGCGTGTCATCACGCCAAGACTCTCAAACATCTGGATGCTTTCCGGATCAAGATAACGCTCGAAAATCTTCGGACAGGACTTCTCCACGTCAAGACCGCGCTTTTCAGCCTCCACGACCCACTCGTCAGAGTAGCCGTTGCCATCGAAACGGATGGGTTTGCACGTCTTGATGTCCTCGCGCAACACATCGATGATGGCATGGAATACCGGGTTGTGTCCTGTGCCCTCACATGATTTGGTAAACGCCGGTATGCGCTCGTCGACACGCTTTTTGAAATCGACCAAAGCCTCAGCAACAGCACTGTTGAGGGCAATCATCGCACTGGCGCAGTTAGCCTCGCTACCCACGGCGCGGAACTCAAAGCGGTTGCCTGTGAAAGCGAAGGGTGACGTACGGTTACGGTCGGTATTGTCAATGAACAACTCTGGAATCTCGGGGATGTCCATCTTCATGCCTTGTTTGCCTGCCATGGCCAGGATATTTTCCTTATCAGCTTTCTCTATGTGGTCGAGCAATTCGCTCACCTGTTTGCCGAGGAACGATGACACAATAGCAGGAGGAGCCTCATTGGCACCCAAGCGATGGGCATTGGTAGCCGACATGATGCTGGCCTTCAACAATCCGTTGTGGCGATAGACACCCATCAACGTCTCAACAATAAACGTGGCGAAGCGCAGGTTCTGTTCAGGAGTCTTTCCCGGAGCATGCAGCAACACGCCATTGTCGGTCGATAGACTCCAGTTATTGTGCTTACCGCTACCGTTGATACCTGCAAACGGTTTCTCATGCAGCAACACTCTGAATCCATGTTTACGTGCCACACGTTTCATGACCGACATCAGCAGCATGTTGTGGTCCACGGCCAAATTGGTCTCCTCATAGATCGGTGCCAACTCAAACTGGTTGGGAGCCACCTCGTTATGGCGCGTCTTGCAGGGAACGCCCAGTTCGAGTGCCTCAATCTCCAACTCACGCATAAAAGCAGCCACTCGCTCGGGGATGGAGCCGAAGTAATGGTCATCCATCTGCTGGTTTTTGGCCGAGTCATGCCCCATCAACGTTCGACCTGTCAGCAACAAATCGGGACGTGCAGCATAGAGTCCCTCGTCAACGAGGAAATACTCCTGTTCCCAACCTAGGTTTGACGTCACTTTTTTCACGCTGGAATCGAAATAATGGCACACGTCAGTGGCAGCCACATTTACGGCATGGAGTGCGCGAAGAAGCGGAGCTTTGTAGTCGAGTGCCTCGCCGCTATAGGAAATGAACACAGTAGGAATACAAAGCGTATCGTCGATGATGAACACTGGTGATGTGGGATCCCATGCGGAATAGCCGCGCGCCTCGAAGGTGCTACGTATGCCACCGCTGGGGAATGAACTGGCGTCGGGTTCCTGCTGAACGAGCAGCTTTCCGGTAAACTCCTCTACCATACCGCCCTTGCCGTCATGCTCGATAAATGAGTCGTGCTTCTCGGCAGTGCCTTCGGTCAGAGGCTGGAACCAGTGTGTATAGTGTGTCACGCCATTCTCGGTGGCCCACTTCTTCATACCATCGGCCACTGCGTCAGCCACATCGCGGTCCAGCTGTGCGCCGTTGTCAATCACGTCAATCATCTTCTCGTAGATGTCTTTCGGCAAATACTTGTACATTTTCTCTCGGTTGAAAACCTTCTTGCCGAAATACTCGCAAGGTCTCTCAATAGGTGTTCTTACGTCGAGCGGTTTTTTCTTGAATGCTTCGCCGACGACCTGAAATCTTAATGTTTCCATAATTGTTCGTTTTATTAGTTATTACTATACTTATTATCACGTCATTAAATGTTCTTCCATTTCTTGATTCTTTCCAATGCCTCATCAGTCTGCTCATGACTGCCGAACGCCGTGAAACGGACGTATCCCTCGCCAGAGGGGCCGAAACCGACACCAGGCGTGCAGACAACATTGGCCCCATAGAGCAACGTCTCGAAAAATTGCCACGAGCCTGTGCCGTCTGGGGTACGCATCCATACATAGGGCGCATTCTCGCCGCCATAACACTCAAATCCCAGGCCACGCAAAGTTTCCAACAACTTATGGGCATTCTGCATATAGTAGTCGATGGTGGCTTTCACCTGCTCTTTGCCCTCCGGAGTATATATAGCTTCTGCTGCCCGCTGTGATATATAACTGCAGCCATTGAACTTCGTACACTGCCGGCGCAACCACAACTGATTGAGCGGAATACGCTCACCTTCGAATGTGGTGACACTTACATCTTTGGGCACAATGGTATAGCCGCAGCGCACGCCTGTGAACCCCGCCGTCTTGGAATATGAGCGGAATTCAACGGCGCACTTTCTTGCTCCGCGAATCTCATAAATAGAGTGTGGTATATCCGGGTCCTGAATGTATGCTTGATAGGCTGCATCATAGAGGATAAGCGCATCGTTTTTCAATGCGTAATTCACCCATTTGCGTAATTCCTGTTTGGTGATGACCGTACCGGTGGGATTGTTGGGATAGCAAAGATAAATGACATCTACAGGGCGTCCTTTGGGCAGTTCCGGTACGAAGTTATTCTCGGCCGTGCAGGGCATATATCGCACATTCGACCAGCGGCCATCCCGATAAGTTCCACAACGACCAATCATCACATTGGAGTCGATATAAACGGGATAGATAGGATCGGTGACACCAATGAAATTATCCCAATGAAGCAACTCTTGGAAATTGCCAGTATCCGACTTTGCACCGTCGTTGATGAAAATCTCGTCGATATCGAGATGAATACCACGGGGCAAGAAGTCGTTCTTCAAGATAGCCTCACGCAGGAAAGCGTAACCCTGTTCAGGACCATAGCCGTGGAAGCCATCGACAGTGGCCATCTCTTCAACAGCCTTTCGCATGGCCTCGGTGACGGCTGGACAAAGCGGTTGCGTGACGTCGCCGATGCCGAGACTGATGACGTCAGCCTTCGGATGTGTCACCTTGAAAGCGTTCACTTTTTTGGCGATGTCGGCGAACAGATAATTGCTCTGAAGGTTCAGGAAATGGATGTTTACTAATGCCATATTATAAGGGAAGTTAAAGGGAAGTTAAAGGGGAGTTATAAGGGGAGTTATAAGGGAGTTAAAGGGAAGTTAAAGGGGAGTTAAAGGGAAGTTAGGGGGAACGGCCTCTCCGTCAAAAACAAATTCAGCGGGACCGGTCATATAGACGTGATTATCACTCTCGCGCCATTCGATGCTAAGCATACCGCCGTCCATAACAATCTGTGATGAGCGTCCGGCCCTGCCAGTGAGTGCAGCCGCGACAGCAGTGGCACAAGCACCTGTGCCGCAAGCCATAGTGATACCACTGCCACGTTCCCATACACGCGTGCGGATGCTCCCATCAGCCTCAACACGAGCAAATTCGATATTGCAACGTTGAGGGAAAGCGGCATGGTGCTCCAATGACGGACCTGACTCCTCTACCCGGTCCACATCGTCGGTGAAGATGACGTAATGCGGATTGCCCATCGAGACAAATGTGCCCTGGCAGAGTTCGCCATTTGGAAGGAACTGTGTCGCATTTTCCAGTTGAGGCTCGCCCATATCAACGGTGACGCTTTCCACGATGCCGTTGTTGGCTGTAATATGCAAGGTCTTCACGCCTGAGAGTGTCAACAACCGGATTTCCGTATCTTCAGTTATTCTGCGCTCGAAGAGATATTTCGCGATACACCTAGACGCATTGCCGCACATCATAGCCTCGCTGCCATCAGCATTGAAGATGCGCATGGAGAAATCGGCCTCAGGCACAGGCGATTTCCCAATCAACACCAAACCGTCGGAGCCAATGCCTTTGTGGCGGTCGCTCCATTTGATGGCGGCCTCTGACGGACAAGGCACTGTGTAAAGCATGGTATTGACGTAAATATAGTCATTACCACATCCATGCATCTTGGTGAAAGGTATCCTACTCATTTCGACAGATATTCATTTACGATAGTTGCTGTCTGACGGCCGCTTGCCATAGCACGCACCACAAGGCTGGCACCATTGGCTGCATCACCGCATATAAAGACATTCTCGGGGTAGTCAGGATGTTCAGGTTTAAGGAATCCCATGGCCAGCAGACAGAGTTCGGCTTTGATTATTTCAGGTTTACCCTTCTCAACCATGATAGGGCGTCCACCGTTAGGATTGGGAGCCCAATCGATTTCCTGCACTTTGACACCGGTGAGCTTTCCGTCTTTGCCAAGAAACTCCAACGTGTTGATGTTCCAGCGACGGTCACAACCCTCTTCGTGACTGGAGGTGGTTTTAAGCGTACGAGGCCAATTTGGCCAGGGGTTTTGTGGGTCTTCAGGGCCTTCTACGGGTTTAGGCATGATTTCAATCTGGGTCACACTCTTGCAACCTTGACGGTGGGCTGTGCCGATGCAGTCAGAGCCGGTGTCACCTCCACCAATCACAAGCACATCCTTACCTTTGGCTGTGATACGCTCGTCTTTTGAAAACTCCATCCCTGCGAGGACACGGTTCTGCTGGGAAAGCAGTTCGAGGGCAAAATGAACGCCTTTGAGTTCGCGACCGGGAGCCTTTAGATCTCTGGCAGTTGGGGTACCGGTGGAGATGATGATTGCATCATAATCTTTTGCCATTTTCTCCATTTCTTCCGTATTATCCAATGCGATAGCTTTTCCGTAGCAGAATTCTATCCCTTCTTTCTCCAAGAGACATATGCGGCGATTGATGATGGCTTTGTTGAGTTTGAAGTTAGGGATGCCGTAGCGGAGGAGACCTCCGGCGGCTTCATTCTTCTCAAAAACGGTTACCGTGTAACCCTTCAAGTTAAGTGCGTTGGCCGCAGTAAGCCCAGCAGGCCCGGCTCCGATGACAGCCACCTTTTTACCGTTGCGTTTAATGTCCGTATGCAGCGAGATGAATCCCTCTTGGAAAGCCATCTCCGTGATGGCGCATTCATCTTCGCGGTTCGTGGTAGGCTCATGATTAAAACGATTTAGCACACAGGCCTTCTCGCAAAGTGCGGGACAGATACGGCCTGTGAACTCCGGGAAGGGGTTGGTACTGTTCAGCAGACGATATGCCAGTTCCCAGTCGCCTTTATACAGGGCGTCGTTCCATTCTGGTGCTTTATTGCCCAACGGACAGGCCCAGTGACAGAAGGGTACACCACAATCCATGCAGCGCGATGCCTGCAGTTTGCGTTCTCGGGTGCTGAGAGTCTGCTCTACCTCGCCAAAATCGTGGATTCTATCGTGAATCGGACGGTAGCCCGCCTCTTGGCGGTGTATCTCTAAAAATGCTTTTGGATCTCCCATATTTTTTTGCTGCTTGAAGTTTTTAATAATCCCGTTGCATGTCTGCTATCTTCTGACGCAGTTTATTCATCTGCTCCTCCTGCAAGACACGTTTGTACTCGATGGGAACGACCTGGACGAATTCCTCGCAGTAGTGATTCCAGTCGTCGAGCATACGGCCGGCAAGTGCCGAACCTGTATGAAGGTAGTGCTGACGAATGAGTTCGAGCAGTTCTTTGCGCGAAACGCTGTCTTCTACCAGATTGATCTCCACCATATCCATATTGCAGAAATAGTCGAAATTGTGTTTCCTGTCCCAGACATAGGCCACACCGCCACTCATGCCGGCAGCGAAGTTGCGCCCTGTTTCACCCAGCACCACCACGCGGCCTCCTGTCATATATTCGCAGCAGTGGTCGCCCGCGCCTTCGATGACAGCGATAGCACCGGAGTTGCGGACGCCGAAACGCTCACCTACCTTACCGTTGATATATATTTCCCCGGAGGTGGCGCCATAAAGACCCGTATTGCCGGCGATGATATTGTCCTCTGCTTTGAAGTCGTCGCTTCGACGGGCAGGGGGAAGGATGCTGATACGTCCTCCGCTGAGACCCTTGCCGAAATAGTCATTGCATTCGCCCTCGAGTTTGAGGTTGAGTCCACGGACGGCAAAAGCTCCAAAACTCTGGCCCGCCGAGCCCTTGAATTTTATGTTGATGGTGCTGTCAGGCAGACCTGCCTCACCATATTTCTTGGCAATTACGCCACTGAGCATAGTAGTTACGGCCCGGTCGGTGTTTTTGATGGCATAGTCAATCGTCACCTCTTCCTGTGTGTCAATGGCTTTCTGTGCAGCACGGATAATTTCCTCGTCCTTCACACCACTCACGCGAGTATAGGCACCACGGTCCCAATAGAGCGCCTTGTCAGTCTCCGGTTGATGCAGCAGCCGTCCGAAGTTGATGGTCTTCTGTTTGTCAGTAGCGACATCCGTCTTCACCTCTATTAATTCTGTATGCCCAATAATTTCTTTCAGACTATGCACACCGATTTCGCTCAGATACTCACGCACCTGTTCAGCCAGGAAAGTGAAGAAATTGACGACATATTCGGCACGTCCTTGGAAGTGCTTGCGCAGTTCAGGGTTCTGTGTGGCGACCCCCATCGGACAAGTGTTGGTGTTGCATTTGCGCATCATCACACATCCCAGAACAATCAGCGGTAATGTGCCAAACGAGAACTCGTCGGCTCCCAACATCGCCATGATGATCACATCCTTAGCAGTCTTCAACTGTCCGTCGGTTTGCAGTCGAACCTGATTGCGCAAACCGTTCATCACTAATGTCTGCTGCGTCTCAGCCAAACCGATTTCCGGTGACACACCGGCAAACCTCATACTGGACGCCGGACTGGCTCCGGTACCGCCCTCGGCACCGCTGATCACAATCAGGTCGGCCTTCGCTTTCGCCACACCAGCAGCAATCGTGCCCACGCCACTCTCCGCGACGAGTTTCACGCTGACAGCAGCCGTAGGATTGATGTTCTTGAGGTCGAATATAAGTTGTGCCAAATCTTCGATGCTATAGATGTCATGATGAGGCGGTGGCGAGATGAGTGAAATGCCGGGAATGGCGTTGCGCGTCTTGGCGATAATCTCGTTTACCTTGAATCCGGGCAACTGGCCGCCCTCTCCGGGTTTTGCACCCTGGGCCACCTTGATTTGAATCTCCTCGGCATTCACCAGATACTCAGCCGTCACACCAAAGCGTCCACTGGCTATCTGTTTGGTCTTGCTCGACAGTGATATGCCGTCCACTTCTGAGTGGTAACGGACATTATCCTCACCGCCTTCGCCAGTATTGCTTCTGGTGCCCAATTTGTTCATCGCTATAGCCAACGCCTCGTGGGCCTCGATGCTCAGCGCGCCGAAACTCATAGCTCCTGTCACAAAGTGCTTAACGATTGACTCTACAGGTTCCACTTCGTCGATAGGCGTTGGCACGGTTGCTTTCTTCCATCCGAAGAAGTCGCGGATAAAGATGGGGCTCTCTTTTTCATCTACCTGAAATGCCCACTCTTTGAATTTCTTATAATTGCCAAGACGGGTGGCCAACTGTAGGTTAGCGATTGTCTCAGGGTTCCAAGCATGCAGAATACCATCCTTACGCCATGCGAACTGTCCTTGATTTGGCAATGTCCCATGCGTTGCCGTGTCACTCCGGCCCATCTCATGCAGTCTGATGGCATCGCGGGCGATTTCCTTCAGTCCGATGCCTCCGATGGTGCTCACCTCTGTACCAAAGTAGCGGCGCAGAAGATCCTCGCCCAGTCCGATACTCTCAAAGATCTTCGCACCACGATACGAGCGGATGGTAGAGATGCCCATTTTCGACATGATTTTCTTCAGGCCCTTATCCACGGCTTTGATGTAATTCTTCTCCGCTGTAGCGTATTCCTCTTGTATCTTTCCTCTTTTTACCAGATCATCGAGTATGGCGAATGTCATGTACGGGCACAGAGCACTGGCACCATAGCCCAACAATAGGGCCGCATGCATCGTCTCGCGGATTTCGCCGCTCTCTACTATCAGAGCAGTCTGTACGCGCTTGCCTACAGAAATCAGGTGATGGTGAACAGCGCTAACAGCCAACAGCGAAGGAATCGCCGCATGTCTCTCGTCGATGTCGCGGTCTGAGAGGATGATGTAATTCACACCGTCGTCCACACTCGTCTCTGCCTGATGACAGAGGTCATCCAAAGCTTGGCGCAAACCTTCCTCGCCCTGTTCGGCATCAAAGAGCATGGCGATTTTCTGGGTCTTAAAACCTTTGTAACGGATGTTGCAAAGAATATCGAGTTGCGTGTTGGTCAGTACGGGTTGAGGCAGACGAACCATCTTGCAATTTGAGGCATCTGGCGTCAGGATATTCGTCCCCACAGCGCCGATATACTCTGTCAGACTCATTACCAGTTCCTCGCGGATAGGGTCGATGGCAGGATTCGTCACTTGTGCGAACTGCTGGCGGAAATAGTTGAACAACACTTGCGGACGGTCGCTGATGACAGCCAAAGGGGTGTCGTTACCCATGGCGGCGACTGGTTCTTGACCTGCAGTTGCCATCGGTACGATGGTCTTGTCAATGTCTTCCTGTCCAAAACCGAAAGTAACCAGTTTGCGCTCGAAGCCGCTCACGCCATTTTCCACATGACGGCCACTCTTCAACTTCTCCAACTGCACACGGTTTTCGTTCAGCCACTCGCGATATGGATGTGCCTTGGCCAACCGCTCCTTAATCTCACCGTCGTAATAAATGCGGCCTTCCCGCGTGTCAATGAGCAGGATTTTTCCAGGTTGCAGACGGCCTTTGCTCACGACATCGCCCGGTTCGAAGTCCATCACGCCCACCTCGCTGGCTACCACCATCATACCTTGTTTAGTAATCGTATAACGGCTGGGGCGCAGACCATTTCTATCGAGCATTCCACCAGCATAACGTCCGTCGCTGAACAGCAATGCTGCGGGACCGTCCCACGGCTCCATCAAGATAGAGTGATACTCGTAGAACGCTTTCAGATCCTCGCTGATGGGATTCTTATCATTGAAACTCTCAGGCACCAAGATAGCCATTGCCTGCGGCAACGAGAGTCCGCTCATCATCAAGAACTCAAACACATTGTCGAGACTGGCGGAGTCGCTCATGCCATCCTGAACAATGGGACGCAAATCCTTGATGTTGCCCAGTGCCTCGCTGTTGAGCACGCTCTCGCGCGCTTTCATCCAACCGCGGTTGCCGCGAATGGTGTTAATCTCGCCGTTGTGCGCTAACAGACGGAACGGCTGGGCAAGTTTCCATTTTGGGAAAGTGTTTGTGCTGAAACGTGAGTGTACCAACGCCAGTCCACTTGTGAAGTAATCATTAGACAGGTCGGGGAAATAACGTCTCAACTGTCCGCTGGTCAGCATACCTTTATAGATAATGTTCTTGTTCGACAACGAACAGATGTAAAAATCCTCATTGTTGATACGGTTCTCTATTCTCTTACGTATTTTATATAATATACGCTCAAATACCGGCACTTCCTCATCAGATATACCCGTCACGAAAATCTGCTTGATATCAGGTTCCACCTCACGTGCCGCAGCACCTAAGACTTCAGGGTTTGTAGGCACTGTGCGCAGGTGCATCAGTTGCAATCCCTCGCGTTCAATCTCTTCTATCATTACGCGCAGAATCTCCTGTTGCTCCTGGCCGTCTTTGGGAAGGAACACCAGTCCTGTTCCGTATTTCCCTTTTTCAGGCACCGGGATACCCTGCAGCAGAATAAACTCATGTGGTATCTGAACCATGATACCAGCACCGTCGCCCGTTTTGTCGCGGGTCTCAGCACCGCGATGCTCCATGTTTTCAAGCACCTTCAGCGCATTATCAACCAGATCGTGGCTTTTATTGCCATGGATATTTACAATCATGCCCACGCCACAAGCGTCGTGCTCATAACTGTTTTGATATAATCCTTCTGTTGTTTGAGTTTGCTTGCAATTTGACATATTATCCTTATTAAAACTTTTTTGTCTATAAGTTCGGTGCAAAGGTAAACCAAAAGGTAACTAAAATAAAGGATTTGCTTACATATTATTCTAAAAATTTATACAATCTAACATTTTGTATTAAATTTATCAATTTTTCTTTCATTTTGTAAATATTTTGACTTGATTTCCAATAAGAATTTGACATTTTGTAACCGAAATCAAATTTCTTGTTTCATAAAGTAATAAATATTGCATATTTCCAAGCAAAACGTCTTACCTTTGCAGCGGAAACGTTTCTGATTGTTGCCCAAAGAGAGGGTTTAGTAATTAGTAATTATTTATTAAGGTAAAAAGAAAAATTATGAAAAAGATTGAAGCAATCATCCGAAAGACAAAGTTCGAGGATGTGAAGGAAGCATTGCTGCAGTCGGACATCGATTGGTTTGAATACCACAATGTTCACGGTATCGGGCAAAGCCGCCAGGAGAGAATCTACCGTGGCGTGCAGTACTCGACAGATGTGATAGAGCGTGTGGCGCTGACCATCGTATGCCGTGACCAGTTTGTAGAACCGACGGTGAAGGTGATTCTCGATGTGGCGCATACGGGTGAGGTTGGCGACGGCCGTATCTTCGTGAGTGACATGATTGACACATGGAGCATACGCACTGGCGAACATGGCGACACCGTACTAAGGGATAAGAAGTAAATCAGGTAAAAACATCAATTAAGGTAAAAAGATTATGAACGAAATAGGATTATCACTTGATACCGTATGGATGCTATTGGCAGCCATGTTGGTTTTCTGGATGCAGCCGGGTTTTGCGCTGTGTGAAGCAGGTTTTACACGAGGTAAAAACACGGCCAACATTCTGATGAAGAACTTTGTCGATTTCATGTTCGGCTCTCTCTTGTTCTTTTTCATTGGCTTCGGATTTATGTTTGGAAGCGATGGCGCCGGCTTTATCGGTGCCCCCAATTGGGGCGACCTGAGTTTTTATAAGGGCGACCTGCCCGTAGAGGGCTTCTTGATTTTCGAAACGGTGTTCTGCGCCACCAGCGCAACCATCGTGAGCGGTGCCATGGCCGAGCGCACAAAATTCTCTATGTATATGGTTTACAGTGCGGTCATCTCGCTGTTCATCTACCCGATTGAGGGTCATTGGACATGGGGTGGCGGATGGCTCTGCAACGATGCTGCCGACGGATTCATGATGAATACGTTTGGCGATGTATTCCACGATTTTGCCGGTTCGGCCATAGTCCACAGTGTGGGTGGTGTACTGGCGTTGATAGGTGCCATGGCGCTCGGCCCCCGTATCGGCAAATATGCCAAGGACGGAAAAAGCCGTGCCATACCCGGTCACAACCTGACTATGGCAGCGCTTGGCGTGTTCATCCTCTGGCTCGGTTGGTTCGGTTTCAACCCCGGATCGCAGCTGGCAGCAAGCGGTGAGGTTAACCGTGTGGCTATAAGCCATGTGTTTTTGACCACCAACCTCGCAGCCGCTGCAGGTGGCGTAGCCACCATGTTCATCACCTGGTTGAAATACGGTAAACCGTCATTGTCATTGACTTTGAACGGAGTACTGGCAGGTCTCGTGGGCATCACGGCCGGTTGCGACCTCGTTTCTCCCATCGGAGCCGTCATCATCGGACTCGTGTGCGGTATCGTATTGGTTTTTGCCATTGAATTCATCGATCACAAGTTGCACATCGACGACCCTGTGGGCGCCTCTTCTGTACATGGTGTCTGCGGTATTCTGGGCACACTGATGACCGGTCTGCTCTCGACGACCAACGGAGCGTTCTACGGCCATGGCTGGGGATTTTTCGGAGCAGAGTGCTTCGGCATCCTGATAATTGACCTCTGGGCAGCCGCTTGCGGTTTCGTCCTGTTCTATGGCATTAAGAAATTACATGGTCTACGCGTCGGCAAACGAGTCGAAGAGGAAGGACTGGACATTTACGAGCACGGAGAGGCTTGCTATAACTAACCAAAGGATTATAGACATGAAAAAGATATTATTATTGGCAATCGGGGCATTTATGAGCATCCCCACAATAGCACAGGAAGAGTTAGAAACGACAGTAGCGGCAGATGTCGTGAGTCAGTATATCTGGCGCGGCCAGGACTTGGGGCACGTGTCATTGCAGCCCACTCTCGGCATCGGTTATAAAGGATTATCATTGACGGCATGGGGCAGCGTGGGACTGACCGACTCGCAAGACACGAAGGAGTTTGACCTGACGCTTGGTTACACCGTTGGCGGGTTCAACATCGGTATCACAGACTATTGGACCGACTGCGGTTCTGACCCTGCCGCCCGCTACTTCAAATATGACGCTCACAGCACCAACCATGTGTTTGAAGGCAATATCGGCTACGATTTCGGAGTGGCAAGCATACAGTGGTTCACCAACTTCGCCGGCAACGACGGTGTCAACAATGACGGTGAACGCGCATACAGCAGTTACTTCGAAGCTTCGGTGCCATTCAAACTGGCGACGGTCGATTGGACTGCCACGGCGGGTGCTGTTCCCTATGCCACCGACTTTTACGGCACAACGGGCTTTGCTGTGACCAATCTCTCACTGCAAGCCATGAAAGAAATCAAAGTGAGCGACACGTTCTCCATACCGGTCTTTGCACAGGTAGTGGCGAACCCCTGCTCACAAAAAGCCTACCTGGTTTTTGGGTTTACGCTGCAACCATAATCTTGTCCAGGTTACCTCTCTTCTGGGATAGAAGAGAGGGTTTTATTGTTTACAATTAAAACTACAGATATATGAAAGTGAAGAAACGTTGGAAAATATTGATGTTGGCAATAACTGTGATTGCCATAGCAGGTTTGGCTGTTGGAGAGCCATCGTTTGAGTGTGACTGGTCGGTCATCTCGGCAGCTGATGTGGCCTGGCTGATCACAGCAACAATTTTCGTCTTGATGATGACTCCCGGTCTGTCATTTTTCTATGGAGGCATGGTGGGCGCGAAAAATGTCATCTCGACGATGCTTCAGTCATTTATAGCCATGGGACTGATCTCGGTTTTGTGGGTAGTCGTCGGTTTCTCGCTTTGTTTCGGCGATGACATAGGCGGAGTGATCGGCAATCCGCTGACATTCCTCATGTTTCACGGCGTGGGCGGTGAGGTCTATACCACGCCGGCTGGCAATATCTTGGGCGGCGCTACCATCCCCCTGGCGTTGTTCGCATTGTTCCAAATGAAATTCGCTATCATCACGCCGTCTCTGATTACTGGCTCATTTGTCGAACGTGTCAGGTTTTCAGCGTACATGTTCTTCATGATGTTTTTTTTCTTCTTCATTTATTGTCCGTTGGCTCACATGACATGGCATCCGGAGGGACTGTTCATGCGCTGGGGTGTCATCGACTTTGCCGGCGGTATCGTGGTGCATGCCTCATCGGGGGTGGCTGCGCTGGCGGGAGCCATCTTCCTCGGACGCAGAAAGGCTGAGACTCGCAAGAGCGAACCCGCCAACATACCCTTCGTGTTACTGGGTGCGGCATTATTGTGGTTGGGTTGGTTCGGTTTTAACGCCGGTTCTTCGCTCCATGCCGACGGACAAGCCGTCAAGGCGTTTCTCAACACCAACACCGCTTCGGCCACAGCCATGATGACATGGATATTCTTCGACTGCTTGCGCGGTCGTAAGCCCTCAGCCATGGGTGCCGCTGTAGGATGCGTAGTCGGACTTGTGGCCATCACACCGTCGGCGGGCTACGTCACGGTCGGACAGAGCATCTTCATTTCGTTTGTCATCACACTCATTTGCAACGTCGCGGTCTATTGGCGCTCACGCAGCAGCATTGACGATGCGCTCGATGTATTCCCCACCCACGGCACAGGCGGTATCTTCGGCACCGTACTGACGGGTATTTTCATTCAGGAGGGACTCATCGCCGGCACTTGGGACGGATTCGTTATCTTCCTTTATCACTTGCTGGCCATCGTCATCGTGTTCGTTTATACATTTGCCATGAGTTGGCTTGGTTACAAACTGATAGACCGCCTCATCCCCATGCGCGTATCAGCATTCAGCGAGAAAGTGGGACTCGACTTCTCACAACATGATGAGCACTATGGGCTGGCACACATCGGCGAGCGCGAGTTGGCGGAGTATGAGGAACATATAAAAGAAAAATCAAAAAATTAAAATGATAAATGTACCGACATATGGTCTGACGGTATTGTCGCTCTATGGAGTGACTGCCGTTGATACCGAACAGGTTTTGGGTTATTTGCTGCGACCATAATCTAATCCGGATTTTCTCTCTTCCGTCTCTGAGACGGGAGGGAGGGCTTGACGGTAACTTCAAACAACAATTATATGGATACAAAGTACATTTTTATCACTGGAGGTGTGGCCTCGTCGCTGGGAAAGGGAATCATTTCAGCGTCGCTGGGAAAAC
>JAEEGL010591410.1_pt1 | contig 16986 bp, 14 predicted proteins | sample 9134231 | NCBI WGS metagenome assembly JAEEGL01 (sample SAMN16246548, study PRJNA631951) | gut metagenome | biome: gut microbiome; feature: rumen; material: fiber-attached | host: Bos | place: Iran: Karaj | collected 2018-10
CCCGCGTCAAACAGGCTCTTTGCATCTTTTGAATCCAGCGGAACTCCGGGTGAGAGCACACCGGTCTTAAACTGTCCTGCGTAGTCCGTATCCAGTCCGCCGATCTTTATCTCTATACCATCCGCTGCTCCGGCATCTTTAAGTTTCTGTTCGATAGCGCTTTTATCCGCTTCGGCATTACCATCGTACAGCACAACGTCAACACCCTTGTTTTTTAACAGTTTTGCAGCCGCAATACCGCTGATACCGGTACCTATGACTATAACTTTGCCCAAATCCATTTTACCACCTCAACTAAACATGTATCATAATCCGCAAATGCCAACGGCGCACAGAGCAGCCGTTATCGAAGCAAACACCGCAACCACCTTTGTCTCACTCCATCCGCCCAGTTCAAAATGATGATGGATGGGTGCCATGCGGAATATCCTCTTTCCTTTTGTGATCTTAAAATATGACACCTGCAGAATAACCGACAGGATCTCGATCCAGTATACAAGTCCCACTATCAGTACAAAGATGGGTGTTCCCGTCATATACGCCGATGCTGCCACAAAGCCTCCCAGTGCAAGGGAACCTGTATCACCCATAAATATTGCCGCAGGATGCGCATTATGCATCAAAAATCCGAACAGAGCGCCCATTGCGGCCGAAGCCACCATGGAAGTTCCCAGTATTCCGGTCATCTCCCCCGCCACAACATAAAATGCGCACACCGGTAAAGTCACCGTAGCAGCAAGTCCGTCAACGCCGTCCGTAAAATTCACACCGTTGACCGTGCCTATTATTGCAAGGAAAAAGATCGGGTATCCCAAAACACCGAGATTGACCGTGATATCAACAAACGGAACATAAACATTGGTTATAAAAGCATCACCGTCATGAGTGAAGATTATATATGCCATGAAAATGCCTGTGATAAATATCTCAAGCAGCATCTTTTCCCAGGCGATAAGTCCGTCGGACTTATGTTTTACGCTCTTAAGGTAATCATCCATAAATCCCACGAGGCCGAAGCACAACATGATCATGACCACCGGCGTTACACCCTTAAGTCCCTCCGTCGCATGACCGTAGGCTTCCTCAAGGCCGAAAGCCGCAGTTATCGCAACGAGCGTGCCTATTATGATACCCACTCCTCCCATGGAGGGAGTTCCGTTTTTCTTTTTGTGGCTTTCAAGCTCCTCACGCTCCGTATTACCAAACTTAAGCTTTCTGAAATACGGTATAAGAGGTTTCAAAACAAGATAAGTGACTATAAACGAAACGAAGACCGTTGCAGTATATATCCTGAAATTATCCTGTGATATCATCTGTCTCCTCCCCGGGTTCCGGCTCAAAATCCGGCACGCCCTCTACAGCCTCACTGTCAGTATCCGTTTCCTCAGCCGAATCTTCTCCGTCTTCATCCGTACCGTCCTCTCCGTCATCCGTTTCCGTCGGATCAGGCAGCATTATCGTCGTCGAATCCGTATCTGTTGTACCGGTATCTGTTGTACCGGTATCCGAGGACGAATCCGTGTCGGTTGTCCCCGTATCGGTCGTTGTTCCGCTATCGGAGTTTGTTCCGGTGCCCGATGACGATCCTGCATCCGTCGTTTCCGTACCGATTGATGTGCCGGTATCAGGGGCTGTTCCGGTGCCTGTCGTTGTTCCCGTATCGTTTGATGTCCCCGTACCGGTTGACGAACCCTGTGAATCCGGCAGGGTTATTGTCTCATCGGACTCTTCATCCTCCACAGCGTCATCTTTTATAAATATCCTGTTTTCTTCGCTGTAATGCTCTGTAGCATTTAACGCATTATCGGAAAACCACGACAATCCCGTGAGGAAGTTTGTCAGGTCGCTGGTGAGTGATTTTTCATCCAGTCTCTCATCAGCATATATATTCAGATAAGGCAATGCCTCTTCGAGGATCTCTCTGCAAAGGTTCTGCGCATATGTCGAGTGTGCCTGATCTATGGTATTCGGTCTGTCCACAACCACATATATCAGCAGCTTCGGGTCATCCTGGGGCACATAGCCTATGAAAGACACCAGATAGTTAACACCGTCACGGCCTGCAAGCTGTGCGGTACCGGTCTTTCCGCCCATGGAATAGCCTGCCACTTTCGCATATTTTCCTGTGCCGCCGCTCTCGGATACAACCCCGTAAAGATAATCTTTCATCTTCTCGGAAGTATCGCGCGATACGGTCTGTTTTAACAGGGTAGGCGTAAACTGTTTCACGATCTGTCCGTCCTCATCAAGTATCTTTGATACTATGTGAGGCTGATAGTACATACCGCCGTTGATAAGTGAGCAGAAAGCGCTGCCAAGCTGTATCATGGTGGTATTAAAGTTCTGTCCGAAGGAGTTTGTGGCAAGGTCGATCCTGGTCATGTTATCCTCGGTGTAAACAAGGCTGTCCGTTCTCGACTCACCCGGCAGATCGATATTGGTCTTTCTGCCGAATCCGAACACCGACTGGTATTTTGTGAAGTTGGAAACTCCTATGGTATAAGACATCTGCATAAGCGCATCATTGCAGGAATCCATAAGGGCTTTCTTTACCGTCTCCATGCCGTGTCCGAATTTATTGACACATTTTATGCGGTATTCGGCTATGTTCTCTCCGCCGTCACAGTAATACTCCTCTTCTCCCGTCAGGGTTCCCGTATCAAGACCGCATGCCACGGTAAACGGCTTTGCCGTGGAACCGGGCTCGTAAGTATAACCTATACAGAAGTTGGTCCAGATGCGGTTTAAGGCGTTATACATCTCGTGATCATCCATTGCAGCGATCTCTTCTTCGGTGTAATACGCGCTTAAGTCCCTGGGATTGGTCAGATCAAAGCTAGGATAGTCGGCCATGGCCAGAATCTCGCCATTCTGAGGCGACATTATCAGCACGCCTATATTTTCCGCAGCAGGTCCCTCATTGTAGTTATTCTCGAATGTGATCAAAAATTCTTTTATCTTATCCTCAACTATGGACTGAAGGTTTGCGTCTATGGTGCTGACAACGGTATATCCGTCTCTCGCCACTTTGGTGGTCTTTTCGTAATCGCTGTCGGAATTTAAGAAACCGTAAACCCTGCCGTTTATGCCGGTCAGTTCTTTGTCGTAGTATTTCTCAAGGCCCTGCAGTCCTACGCCGTCGTTCTGCACCATGCCTATGATCTCGCTGGCGAGACTGCCGTAGGGATAGCTTCTGATGTAGCTCTTTTCGAACCAGAGTCCCTTGATCAGCGGATGCTCACCGTCGTTCATAAGATCCGACAGCTTTTTCATGCGCTCATAGGGCATCTGTTTTATCAGAGGCATATACGCACTGTTTGGATTATCCGCTAAAAGCTTTCTGATATAGTCCTCATCCAGCTCATCTCCGTAGCACTGCATAAGAGCCTCTACAGAAGGCTCTACGTATTTGTCTTTCGAAAGCATTACTCTGCAGTCGAGTATCAGCGTATACACATCCGTGGAGGTGGCAAGGATAGTACCCTTTGCATCGGTTATATCTCCGCGTCTGTACGCCAGACTGGCCGAATCATAAGATTTCTGGGACAGCACCTGTTTTTCGTACTGCTCGCCCGAAACCTCTTCTATGTAAAAAACTTTTACCGTTAACGCAATAAAAGCCACCGCGACCATAAAGAAGATCACGGTAAGCTTTTTCTTGTTATCTCTTGATACCTTAAAGGTTTTTCTTTTTTTCCTATATCGAGTGGATCCCATTATCACTTTATCCCGCCGTACTGGGTCATGTAGTCGGAAGAATCTATGCTGTAGTACACTATCTGGTCCTCGCCGGCATAATTCATGCCCATTGCAAGCGCTTCCTTTTTTACCTTCGTGATATCGCCTGCTGTCTCCAGCCTCTTTGCCACTGCGTCATTGTTTACCTTCGCAACATCCAGCGAACTTTCAAGTGACGCAATGTTCTTAAGTCTTGTGGTGATATCCGATTGTAATTTTATATAAAACATGACAGTAATGCAAGTAATAAAAAGTGCTGCTGTCAAAAAAAGTACATATTGGGGAGTTACCATCATCATCTGCTCCTGATGACGTCTCGCGATAGCGTTTCTTCTGCGGCGCTCTCTGTTCCTGCGTACGATCTCGGCGTTCTCCTCGTAGCTCTCCTGCTCTCTCTCGCGGTAGAACTCCTCCTCATAAGCGGATTCATCTTCTTGAACGGCATAATCAAGATCATAAGCAAGATTGCTGCTGTTGTTCAGATATGCGCCGTATGCCTCGTATTCATTTGTGTCAAAGCCGCTTAATTCCCTCATTTTTCGAATTCCTTTTCTTTTTGTTTTGTCAACCGCTTTACTTCTTTTCAAAAACCCTCAGTTTTGCACTCTTTGACCGGGGATTCGTCTCCATTTCCGAATCATCCGGCAGGATGGGGTGTTTTGTGATAACCCTTCCTTTGGAAACCTTTCCGCAAACGCATACAGGAAAGGACGGCGGGCAGGTGCACGGATTCTCCAGTGTTTTGAAGTGGTTTTTGACTATCCGATCCTCTAACGAATGGAAGGTAATGATGCAGAGCCTTCCGCCCGGATTGAGGAAATCCGCCATTTTATCTATGCTGTTGTCTAACACCTCGAGTTCACGGTTTACGGCGATCCTTAACGCCTGGAAGGTTCTCTTGGAAGGATGTCCGCCGGTAGCTCTGACTTTCGCCGGGATCGAGTTTTTCACGATCTCATTGAGCTGCCCCGTGGTCTTTAATGGTGATTGTTGCCTGGCGAGCACTATGTTTTTTGCGATGTTGCCTGCAAACCTCTCTTCACCGTAGTCCCTAAGGATACGTGTGAGTTCCTCTACGGAATAGCCGTTCAATATCTCACCGGCCGTAAGAGTGCCTGCCTTGTCCATTCTCATATCTAAAGGCGCGTCATCGGTTCTGTAGGTAAAACCCCTGCTCTCTTCGTCTAACTGATAGGAGGATACACCGATATCGAGCAATATACCGTCTGCGCCCGGGATACCTTTTTCTCTTAAAATATCTACTGCATTTTCATAGTTGGATCTGATGATCGTAACGCCACCGTCGTAGCAGGAAAGCCTTTGTGTTGCAAACTCTATGGCGTCATCATCCTGGTCGAAGCCTATCAGACTGCCACTCGTAAGCCTCTTCCTGATCTCAAAGCTGTGACCTGCACCGCCCAGTGTTCCGTCTATATATGTGCCGTCTTCTCTGATATTCAGATTCGTCAGCACCTCCGACAGCATAACCGGGACATGCTCAAATTCTTTTGCCATACACGAAACACCCGCTTCTTAAGATCAGAATACGAAGCCCGCAGCCGCCAGACGATCCGCAACCTCAGCCACGTCATTATCTTCTGCCGCGCTATCCCATCTGCTCTTGCTCCAGATCTCAACCTTTGTAATAACTCCCGCCAAGACCACATCTTTATCCAGACCCGCAAACTCCCGTAATTTCTGAGGTATCAAAGCTCTGCCCTGTTTGTCGATCTCCACTTCGCATGCACCTGCAAAGAAATATCTTAAGAAAAATCTTGCATCTGCAGCTGAGAGAGGCGCGTTTTTGAATTTCTCTTCCATATTCGCCCACTCTTCTTTGGAGTACACAAACAAGCAGCCCTCAAATCCCTTGGTAATCACTATCTCGTCACCGAGCAACTCGCGAAACTTCAGCGGAATTATCAGCCTGCCCTTAGGATCTATGGAATGATCATATTCACCCATAAACATAAGGCATGTCTCCTTTTGTAACGTATCCGCTCATTTCGTGATCAACTGGACAGATAACGTGGCGCTAAGCTCTGTCGATGGGATTTGGATACCACTTTTACCACTTTCTTACCACTCGGTCTCCACTTGTCATCCACCGACATTCACAAATATACTACTACCCAAAATAAAATGCAATAGTTTTTTCAAAAAAAAATTGGTAATTTATTACGTTTCCGTAAAAAATTACCAACCGTTTTTGTTCAGTATATCCAATGCTTGTGCTTATGCTGTTTTTATCGGGTTTTTTACCCCCATATATAGCAGAAAAAATTTTTCAGATTGTTTTCCGTATATTAACAAAAAATTTACGCTTCCGTCTCCTTTTGCTCATTTTGGGACTCGCCGCCACTTGCCTTACTCTTTGCGATCCCGACTATGTTCAGCACGATCGATGCCGCCACCAGGCAGGCTGCCACAACCATTGAAACCGGGATATGCGTGCCGGGTATCAGCAGCTGATCCGTTCTCAAGCTTTCAATAAAGAACCTTCCAAGACCATATCCGCCCAGATACACTAACATCACCTGTCCCTTAAAGCACTTTTTGTATCTGACAAACAGTATCAGAAACAGGAACAGTGCCAGGTTCCACAGCGATTCGTACAAAAATGTGGGATGAACCTGTATGTATTCCACGCCGTCTATGGTGACAAGATGCTCCATGAGTTCCGGTGTGATATCACCGTATCTCACTGCCGAGACCGGAAGCTGCATTGCAAACAGAGAATCCGTATATCCGCCGAAAGCCTCCCTGTTAAAGAAGTTTCCGTAACGGCCTATAAGCTGTCCCAAGGGAAGCCCCAGAACTCCGGTATCACACAGAAGCCTGAAATCCAGTTTTTTTATCTTTGTATAAACCAGACATACAACAAGACACATTATAACGGCGCCGTATATGGCAAGTCCTCCCTGACGCAGGTTCAGTATGGATAACAGATCATCCTTGTACTGATCCCAGGAAAAGATAACGTAATACGCTCTCGCACCGATGACACAGAATATAACCTCGTATATGGCAAAATCCATATACATCACCACATCCTGTCCGGTGCGCTTGGCCTCGGACAATGCCATCGTAACTCACGCGAATATGCCAAGGCACACCACAATGCCGTAATAAGCAATGGTGAAGCCGTGTATGTCTATAAGTTTTCCCACATGGTCAAAATATATGCCCAGATTGGGGAAATTAATATTATAATCCATAGGACGCGTTTATGCCTTTTCTTCTGCTACTTCTTCTTTGCGGATTTCCTTGGTACGGATCTCTTTTGTGATCTGATCGATGAACTCGCCCAAAGACTTGACTCCCTCGTCTCCTGCGAAACGGCTTCTTACCGATACCGTGCCGTCAGCTTCCTCGTTTGCTCCGACCACCAGCATGTACGGCAGCCTGTCAAGACGTGCCTCTCTGATCTTGAAGCCGATCTTCTCGGAACGCTTGTCAACCGTCACATCGACGTCGTTTTTCTTAAGCTCTGCCGCAACCTTCTCGGCATAATCAAGATACTTGTCTGAAACAGGCAGTATACGTACCTGCTCCGGGCACAGCCATGTCGGGAATTTTCCTGCATAGTGCTCGATGAGCCATGCAAGTGTTCTCTCATAGCAGCCCATGGATGTTCTGTGGATGATCCAGGGTCTTGCCTTGTCGCCGTTCTCATCGATATAGTACATACCGAATTTCTCAGCAGACTCGCAGTCGAGCTGGATCGTTACCATGGTATCTTCCTTGCCGTAAACGTTCTTGGCCTGGATATCGATCTTCGGTCCGTAGAATGCTGCCTCGCCGTCCGCCTCATAGAAATTAATATTGTTTTTGATCATGACCTGACGGAGATAATCCTGAGTGCTGTTCCAATACTCTTCATCTCCGAGATATTTTTCTTTATTGTTCGGATCCCATTTTGATAAACGATATCTGACATCGCCGTCAATACCAAGCGTCTTCATGACGTAGTTGGCAAGCTCCGTACATCTCGTCAGTTCTTCCTCAGCCTGCTCCGGTGTCAGTATTATATGAGCTTCCGTGATAGTGAACTGTCTTACTCTTGTAAGACCGTGCATCTCACCCGAATCTTCGTTTCGGAACAACGTTGATGTCTCCGACATACGATAAGGAAGATCCCTGTACGAATGCTGCTCATTCATATAAACATAGTACTGGAACGGGCATGTCATGGGGCGCAAAGCCATAACTTCTTTGTCTTCGTTGCCCTCATTTAATATGAACATACCATCCATATAATGATCCCAGTGTCCCGAGATCTTATAAAGATCAGATTTTGCCATGAGAGGAGTGCGTGTACGAAGATATCCCCACTCTTTATCCTCAAGATCCTCCATCCATCTCTGAAGCTTGATGATCATGCGTGTTCCCTTGGGTGTGAATAACGGGAGACCCTGGCCGATAACATCGACCGTTGTGAAAAGCCCCATATCACGTCCAAGCTTATTGTGATCTCTCATCTTGGCATCTTCAAGAGCATCAAGATATGCCTTGAGGTCCTCTTTTTTGTCAAATGCGGAACCGTAAATTCTCTGAAGTCTCGCCTTGTTTGAATCGCCTCTCCAGTATGCCATCGAAGAAGATATAAGCTTAAATGCCTTAACACCTTTTGTGCTCATAAGGTGCGGGCCTGCGCAAAGATCCACGAAACCGCCCTGATCATAGAAAGATATCTCAGCATCTTCCGGAAGATCCTGTATGAGCTCTACCTTATAGGGCTCACCCTTCTCTTCCATGAATTTGATAGCTTCCGCTCTGGGCAGCGTAAATCTTGTGATCTCATGTCCTTCCTTGATGATCTTCTTCATCTCTGCCTCGAGATTGTCAAGATCCTCTCTTGAGAAGGGCTCAGCATCAAAATCATAATAAAATCCGTCATCTATAGCCGGACCTATGGTAACCTTTGCATTCGGGAAAAGTCTCTTTACAGCCTCTGCCAGAACATGGCTTGCCGTATGTCTGATAACTCTCAGTCCCTCTGCATCACGTGCTGTGATGATATTGAGCGATACGTCCTTATCTATCACCGTGCGCAGATCCACAATATTCCCGTCAACCTCACCGGCGCATGCCGCTCTGCCGAGGCCTTCGCTGATGTCCGTTGCTATATCAATAACGCTCTTCGGCTCCGAATACTCTTTTACGGAACCGTCTTTCAACGTAATCTTCATATCTTTTTCCTCTTATTTCTTTCTTAATGACCTTTGTCATTATGCGTTCTTACCGCAGCACTGCTTGTACTTTTTGCCTGAACCGCACGGACAGGGCTCGTTGCGTCCTATCTTCCTGCCTTCACGTCTGATGGTGGAAGCGTTCTTTGCCTGCTTAAACAATGCCTTACGGGTATCCTCATCAAAGATCTTCTCCCACTGCGGCAGGTTGTAAAGCCACTCTGCCTTTGCATCAACCATGTTCATATAGAGCTTTTCCTTGTCAAAAGCCAGAGATACATGGGTATCTTTTTCCATGGTCTCGATGGGGTTTGGCTCCTTTAATGATTCCTGGATACCATCCAGGAAACCGGTCATCTCGAATGTGGTGGTCTTATATTTTTTTGCAAGCTCTTCTACGGTTCCCTCAACTACCTCGTCCGGATTCTGTAAAAGCTGCTCGTAAATGCCTTTTTCAATCTTGAAATACTGCTCCCAGAAGCGCTGTAATGTTCCTCTGTCCGCTGTCTCGTCGTAAGCTTCCGCTTTCCATTTGTCTAAAAGTGCCATGTTGTTAATCTCCTTTTCTTTTGTATATTAAGAAAATATCCTAAAGTATAAATCATTCAAAGCCTTTTTTCAAGCCCTACTTTTCATTGCCGTATATGGCGTCGGTGTGAATGAAATCATAGGGTGTCTGCTGATAAACATAATAATTCAGCCAGTTGGAATACAGTATGTTGCCGTGGCTTCTCCACTGCAGCAGAGGCTTTTGTTCGGGATCATCGTCGGGATAATAGTTTACCGGGATATCGATGTCCAGTCCTTTGTCCTTGTCCCTGTGATACTCTTTATCGAGTGTCATGCGGTCGTATTCCGGATGACCCATGAGGAAGATATGCTTTCCGTCCTTGTCAATAGCCAGGAAAAAGCCCGCCTCTTCGGATACAGCCAGCACTGTCAGCTCTTCTATCTTCTCTATCTCGGACAGAGGCGACTCTGTATGTCTCGAATGAGGTGCCATGAAAACATCATCAAATCCCCTTACAAGCGGTATCTTCCTGTTCAGCACCTTATGTGGGAACACACCGAAGACTTTTTTGTCCATCTGTCTTTTTTGAATACCGTAATAATGGTACAATGCAGCCTGAGCTCCCCAGCAGAGATGTATGGTGGAAGTCACGTGTTCTTTTGCCCAGTCCATGTAGCCCACAACTTCTTCCCAGTAATCCACCTCCTCAAAGGGGATGTCTTCCACGGGAGCACCGGTTATGATAAGTCCGTCAAGATTCCTGTCTTTTATGTCATCGAAAGTCTCATAAAACTTATCAAGATGTTTCTGGGAAGTGTTTTTTGAAACATGGGTCTTCACAGCCAAAAATGTGACATTCACCTGCAACGGTGTATTTGAAAGAGACCTGAGCATCTGAAGCTCATTGTCTTCTTTTAGCGGCATGAGGTTTAATATACCGATCTCAATCGGTCTCACATCCTGATGCAAAGCTCTGTATTCATCCATTACAAATATGTTTTCTTTTTCCAGTATCTCCCTTGCGGGAAGATCGGATCTGATCTTTATAGGCATGATGTACTCCTCGCATTTTTTATGTTGATCATTCGGCAAGCATTCGCATAAGCTCCGCTTCATCTATGACTTTGACACCGAGTGCTGTGGCTTTTTCGAGTTTCGAACCAGCCGCCTCGCCCGCCAGCAGATAATCGGTCTTTGACGAAACCGAGCCCGCACACTTGCCTCCGTTTGCCTCGATGAGCGCTTTCGCCTCATCCCTGCCCATGGAAGGCAGCGTTCCCGTTATGACAAACTTAAGTACTGCAAGCTTATCTGACAGACTGCTCTTTTCCGAGGTCATATTAAGTCCAAGGCTCTTAAGTTCCTCTATCAGGCTTACGTTTTCAGGATCGCCGAAGAACTCTTTGATATATGTCGCTATGGTATCTCCGACATCGTTTAAGTCCTTAAGTTCATCAAAACCGGCCTGCATCAGAGCGTCGATAGTCCCGAAGTGAGCCATGAGATTTTTTGCGGACTGTCTGCCCACATTCCGGATGGCAAATCCGGTCAGCAGGCGTTCCGCATCGTTTTGCTTTGAACTTTCGATGGCATCCAATATCTTGTCCGTGTTTTTTTCACGTCCGAATATGCGCTTTTCTATAAGCTCATCTCTGTAGTCTTTGAGTTTGTAGATATCGCTGACCTTCTCTATGTATCCGTCGTTTATCAGCGCCTCCACATAGGTCTCTCCGAAAGACTTGATGTCCATCGCATCCTTGGAAACGAAATATCCCACACGGCGCAAAAGCTGTGCACGGCAGTTTATGTTTGTGCAGTAGATATCCACCGTATCAGCATCTTTGACCAGGGGATGACCGCACACCGGGCAGTTTTCAGGCGGTGTGTAAGTTTTTCCGGCCGGAACGGTGACTTTGACGATAGCGGGTATGATCTCGCCCTGCTTTCTGCATATCGCTTTGCATCCCGGCGAAATACCCATAGTATTGATGAAATCTATATTGTGCAGAGTCGCCCTCTTAACATTTGTTCCGCAGAGTCTCACCGCATCCTTAAACCGCGCCCTGAAAGTAAGTTTTCCTGTACGGCCTATATCAACCTCTATGTCCTCTATCTCCACCTCTTTTTCCTCGGGTGGATATTTATAGGCTATATGTCCTGCGGAATACTTGCTGCCGGCCGGCAGATCCGGTCGATACCCGGTCTGATCGATCTTCACGACAGCCCCGTCGAGATCATGGTCAAGTTCACCTCTGGTCTCGCCTATCACATCTATAGCTTTCGAGATCTCATCAAAATCATGGCAGCTGACATGTTTTACTGTCTTTATCCCCAGACGGTCAAGCTCATCCAGCGCTTTGCAGTGAGCATCTTTAAGATACGCAGCCTCGCCTTTGGCATCCTGCACATTGAAAATAAAAAGGGACAGCCCTCTTTCCGCCGTGATGGCCGGATCAAGCTGACGCAATGTTCCGGCAGCAAGGTTTCTCGGATTGGCGGCAAGGCTTTTTCCCGCAAGTTCCTGTTTTTCGTTGTATTTTTCAAAAGCGTCGTGAGTCATATAGACCTCACCCCGAAGTTCAAGATAGCCTTTTACGGGTATAGTCTTTTTGACATCCGGGATCGTCAGCGCATTTAACGTCACATCCTCTCCCACCAGACCGTCACCTCTGGTCTCAGCCAGCACAAGCTCGCCGTCCTCGTAGCGTAACGTCATGGAAAGACCGTCAATCTTCTCTTCTACGGAAAAAACAGCGTCCGCATGAAGCGACCTTACCTGATCAACCCACTCCAAAACCTCCTCTTTGGAGAAAACATCACGAATGGATAACATTGGCACGTTGTGCGTTACGGTAACACCGGCCTCGCGCTTTGCAGTGCCTCCGATCTTCTGGGTCGGCGAATCAGCCGTCACAAGTTCGGGGTTTTCTTTTTCCATGGCTTTTAACCGCTGCATCAGCATATCATACTCATAATCGCTGATGGTTGGCGCATCCTCGTCGTAATACGCCCTCATATGTTTTTCTATCTCTTCTTTTAATTGAATATATTCCGATTTTTTATCCATTATCCGTCTTCTTTCCGGCCGTCGATCTCAGCCGTTATATTCCGTGCACGCAGACAACAGTTCATCGATCTCTGCTTTTGACAGTTCTCTGTATCTGCCCTCTTTAAGATCATTAAGCTCTATGCTCATGATCCTGATGCGTTTAAGCTTTACCACCCTGTAGCCGAGATACTCGCACATCCTGCGTATCTGGCGGTTTAAGCCCTGAGTCAGTATTATGTTAAAACTCTTATCTCCGGTCTTAATGACCCGGCAGGGTCTGGTGACGGTATCCAATATCGGTACACCGTTACCCATTTTGTATATAAATTCCTCATCTATGGGCTTATCGACTGTCACTTCGTACTCTTTTTCGTGATGATATCTGGCTCTCATAAGTCTGTTGACCACATCTCCGTCGTTGGTCAGCAGGATAAGTCCGTTGGAATCTTTGTCAAGCCTGCCTATGGGATAGATCCTGACTGGATAGCCGATGGCTTTGATGATATTGTTTTTCTCCCGTTTCTCCGCCGTGCAGACTATGCCCCGAGGCTTGTTGTAGGCTATGATGACTTTCTTATCGGCGTTATCACCCGAAACAGCCTTTCCGTCCACACAAACAGAATCTTCAGGCATAACACGCTCCCCTGTCTGCGCAGGATGATCGTTTATCAGGATCCTGCCCTGGGTGATAAGCCTGTCCGCCTCACGCCTGCTGCATATCCCTCTGTCGGAAAGGTATTTATTTATGCGCATTCCCTCTGTTTCCATACAGTTACCGGTATCCTGAATCGAGCAGACCGACGCCTGCCCGGTACAAATATGAAATGGACAGGGGGTAAAAAACGCCCCTGCCCGTAATTTACATATTAATAGTTCTGCAACAGCTCTGACAGGATATATCCGGTCTTGCCGTTCCACTCAACCTTGGTCCATCCTTCCGCATAACTCATGACAACCTTAATGGTATCACCCATCATGGCCGTGCCCATCTTTTCGGCATCCTTGGACATTGACTTTCTCACGTTAACGTTTTCTATAAGAATGATCTCTTTACCCTGAGGAATAACGATCGCAGATGTCTGCTCACCGGAAGAAGTGTCTGAACCTGTATCTCCCGTATTGCTGTCATTTTCATCCGAGTCGGAAGTCTTCTTGGGCTTCTTTAAGTACTCACGTTTTACATAGCCGTCTCTCTCATTGTAGACTACTTTGACCCAACCGTCGGCATCTTCCGAATCAAGGTCAACCTTCATGTTCTCGCCCTTGTCTATCAACTCGAGAACATCCGCATCCGTGCCGGGTTCTGCCCTGAGTTTTATACTGTCGGTGGTTATCATCCTGGTGTACTTAACGACGCGATCGGGCTCTTCGGCATCGTCACCGCTCACCGCATCTGTGCTTACTGCATCGCCGCTCACTGCATCACCGCTTACAGCATCGCCGTCTCCGCTCGCCGCTGCCGCTTCTTCAGCCTGTTTTGACAGGTCTGCGGCCCAGGCTGCTATGGCACCCGGTATAGTCTCTGTCATCATGACATTAAGATCGCTGTCAGAGCTTACCGCCTTGCTGTAACGGCTCTGAACCTCTTCCTTTAAGGTAACCATGTCGGAAGTATTCTTGAACTCCTCTATCATGGAAACGATATCCGGATCCGTTGTTGCTTCCTGGTTTGACTGGTTAAACAAAGAGTACGCATTATCTATATAGAAACTTCCGTCCTCTTCGTCGGTTCTTACATAATAAAAATCAAGAGCCGGTGCTTTGGTCTTCACATTGTAAAACACGATCTCCTCATACACCGAAACGATGTATTCACCTTCATTAAGGCCGTTCTTGGTGTAGCAGACTATGTTTTCGGCGTGATCAGCGTATTCGCTGTAAACCTTTATATAGCTTTTTTCAGTGTCGGATACGGGCTGTGCGTATATCTCGATCTCATCCGCAGCACCCGACATGTATGCGTTCAGATAATTCTCTATCAATGTATTGATGCCCTCTATGGCATCTACCTGAAATTCTTCTACCCCGTCTTCGGCGTCAAGCTCGATATCTCTCATATCGACCATGGGCTGCTGTCCGTTTGCCGATGCCAGCATTATGACGAACAGGACCATGACACCGACCGCTCCCAAAAGCCTTACATGCTTTTTTATCAGGGCGCCAATGGCACTAAATATATTTATCATGTGTATAACCTCATTGTCTGTTTGTTATGAAAACCCCGGTATATCCAATGCAGTCACCGGGAATCGAACCCGGATTGCAGGAGTCGGAGTCCTGTGTTCTATCCATTAGACTATGACTGCCGATCATCACTGTCCGCAGACAGTGATGTCACATTTCAACTTTATCCGTATACACTACCACAACGATTTTTTTATGTCAAATCTTCAGGATCCGGCAGATCCGAACGCAGAACCTTCTTTTTCTTCGGTTCCGGCTCTTTCTTTTTATTCATTCCGGAAAGCCTCTGGGTGTTGGCATTCATGGCGTAGTAGTACATCTCTTCCTCGTCTTCCTCATCAAAGAACCTAGAGTTGTTCCTCTTTAAGAACTCAACGAACTTCTCAGCCGGGATCGGCTTAGAGAAAAGATAACCCTGAAGATAATCCACACCGTTTTCCATGAGGATTCTCTTCATCTCGTTAGTCTCAACACCTTCCACAACGATGTGCTTGTTCAGCTCCTGAACCATGGAAATAGTATGTTTCAGCACCACCATGGCATCCTTGTCTTCCATGGCGTTCCACAGGATAGACTTGTCTATCTTAACCAGCGTAACCGGGAACTTGATAAGATATCCCGCAGATGCAAAGCCCGAACCGTAATCATCTATGGAGAAGTTGATTCCCATCTTGTCAAGAGTACGCACGTTCTTTAACAGAGTGCCCTCGTCTTCCAGTTCTGCCGTCTCCGTAATCTCAAGGTTAATGGCGCTCGAAGGCAGCTGGTAGTGATCCATGATACTTCGGATCGAATCAGGCAGTGCAAGTTTCATACACTGAACCGTCGAGAGATTGACTTCAATATATTTAAGTCCCAGCGAAGCATAATCATTGTCTCGCATGAACTCGCAGACCTTCCTGAAGATGATATCACCGATCTTGTCTATGAGACCGTTCTTTTCGGCCAGGATCACCATCTCTTCCGGGTCAAGCATACCCAGCTCCTCGTCAAACAGTCTGACCAGAGCCTCGCAGGACTCGAAACGCCCTGTCTTTGTGCTGTAGATCGGCTGATAATATACCTCAAAGCTCTCGTTCTCAATAGCTCTCTTCATGCACAAGAGCATCTTCTCTCTCTTATGCTTGGTATACACAACAGAGTCGTGGATCTCTTTTATGCTCTTCATATCCTTGGGATGCTTTACAACATAAGATATCATGTTCTCCACATCCGATACGTCAAACATCCTGTTAACTTCGTTTAATGTTCTTGTGAAAACATTAAGCTCGATGGATGTATGTTTTAACTCGATGGGCCTTGAGAAGAAATCATTGATGATCGTGATGACTCCCTGCTCGTCCACAATGTCATCCATGACGATAACATACTTATCCTCGGATATACAAAAAGCTTTTTTCTTGAAATGTTTGTTGATGAAGGTTGCGATCTTTACGGACAGCTCATCCATCTCAAATGCATCCAGCGTGTGGTGGATATACTCGCTGTCAAGGAATGAAAATACCAGAAGGTTATATTTATCGCCCTCACTGTATTTCCTGTAGATCTCCTCCAGAAACGCCTGCCTGTTATAGCACGACGTGTCCATATAAGTAAAGTGCGCCGGGTTTTCAAAGGAAATATATATGAATACCAGTATGACCGCAACGCAGAACGAACCGATGACAACATGCGGCAGGATCAGCTGTACCACTATACCGCCTATCATCATGAATATCATGAGAACCAGAGTCATGATCTGGAAGTTATTGAAACGGTTCTTTGCAATGATCGCCATCATGATATCAAGATATATGGAAACAAAAGCAATACCGAAGTTCACATACATAAGCGGCCCGTGGTGATATCCGCCGTTCTCGTCGAAATACGCAAGCCAATGGGTCCACGGACTTGTGATGGCGCTGAAGCCCAGATAGAAAGCCACTACCCATGATACAACCGGAGTAATGCCCTGCATCGCCTTGATCCTGGCTTTTGAGTCGATGTACATGAAAAATACCACTGCTAACATCGGATAGAAAAACAGATAGCCCAATGTGAACAGATAGCTGATCACCACCGGATAGGCTTCTGGATCAGAGACCGTCATGCAACTGAAAGCATCGCATACAGCCGACGCCAGATCAGTTATTATAAGACATATGAATATTGTATTTGCTTTCGATACGTAGCTTCTCCTGAGATAGTAAAACACAAAGAGCAACGCCGTGATTATGACAGCTGCGATATCGTACTGAAAATCATATAACATGTCTCAATCCTGTCCTTCCAACAAATTAATGAAATCTTCCTCAGGTACCGGTTTGGAATAA
>JAEEGL011782930.1_pt1 | contig 16986 bp, 12 predicted proteins | sample 9134231 | NCBI WGS metagenome assembly JAEEGL01 (sample SAMN16246548, study PRJNA631951) | gut metagenome | biome: gut microbiome; feature: rumen; material: fiber-attached | host: Bos | place: Iran: Karaj | collected 2018-10
GTACGGGCGATGTACGGGCGAGCTATGCGAGCCCAAGTATGCAAGAGCTATGCGAGCCTTGGGTGAACGTACGGGCGAGCTGTGCGAGCCCCAAGAAGTGGATAAGTAAACGAAGGTCGTACCACAACTTAATGTTGAAAGGTAAAAATAAAAGAAAAATGTTTAAAAAGGCACTTTGCCTTTCTTTTGCATTATTAATAAGTATAAATAGTTTTGCGGCGGTTGTTTCTGATAATGACGGTTCGGCATTCATAACAAAGGCGGAATTTGATTCACTTAAAAATGATTTTCAATCTCAAATTAATCAGTATAATACAAGTATTGATAGCAAAATTGATGAGGCAATTGCAAGCTATTTAAAAGGTATAGTAACATCAAAACAGACAAATCTTTTAACTCCATATTTTAATTATAAGATAAATGATGGTCAGAGTAGTGCGAGTCTTCCTTGGTATGGTGGTACTACCGGAGTTAATATCGCTTCTGTAAGAACTGATAGAGAGATACCAAATAATAGAATTACGGAGTTTCATAGTTATCGTTGGGATACTTCTAGTGGTAGTATGAAATACTCAACTTGGCAGCTTAGAGCAAATTGGGAATATGATAGTAGTTTGAGTCCGCCTATAAGAAGAACTTTAAGTGATAGTAAAAAAAGAGTTAGGTTTGTTGTGTGTAATGATAAGAAAAACTTATTGTATTTTGGAGATATAGGTACGGATATTTATGAAACTTTTTTTACTACACAAATGAATGTAGCAGATTTAATTGATCCGCTAAAAACAGTTGATAAGTATAAAGGTAACGATGATTGGAACAGAGGCCAACGATGGCTTCATGCTCGCGCAGAAACTTGGGTTCAATCCAAATTTTTAACAGCCTTATGCCCTGTTTCTACAACTCAATATTATTATGTAGAGTTAGGAGCGGATAAATGGGCAGTTAGACAAACAGCAACACAAAACTTTGAGAATTGGTATAAACAAACATTGGTTGCTAAAGATAATAGTGATACTACTTGTCCATCAATGTATTCAATAAATGGAATTTATTGGTATGAATCAAGCGATCTTAATAATAGAACTGTGATGAATCAGTTTAAATATCAGGATTTAATTGATGCAAGCCCATATAATGACCAAGTGAGATATGGGGTTTACATTGCCACAGTCACTAAAGATAATAGCACAATTAAAATAAAAACAAATGTAAGTCAAGCAGGCACAATTAATATAAGAGCGGCTACAAGTAAAGGTAAAGCAAACCTCAGCAACCAAGTGTTATCAAAAAGCGTTGTAGCAGGTGAAAATAACTTAGAAATAAAAGACCAAAAAAAAGATACAAATTTATTTATAGTCTATATTCCATCTGGAACAACTGTTGGATATATTAATGAATTAAAAATTGTGCAAGAAAATGATAATTAAGCATATTGGAGATAATATGATAAAAATCGTTATAAAGAAAATATTGTTAGCTATACTGAGTATTAGTATGCCGTTCGCTACATTTGCAGCTGTAGTAAGCGATAATGATGGCTCGGTTTTTATTACTAAAGCAGAGTTTGAGGCTATGAAAGCAGATTTTAATACTCAAATTGACAATTACAATAGAAGTATTGATTCAAAAATAGATGGAGCTATAGGTCAGTACTTGGCTGGGCTTGATTTAGCAAGAAAAGAAACTCTGACCACTGTATATGATCAATATAAAATAAATGGCAATGCTTTAGGATGGTATGGAAGAACAACAGGCGCAAATATTTCTCTAAGTGAACTGTATTATTTGGTAAATAATGTAGAAGCAACAATTAGGATGTATAGATATAGTAATAGTGATAGTAAATTTTTATATAAATATTATACAGGCACTGGAGTGTGGTATGCTGGATCAACTTCGTCAGGTGCATCAACAGATATTAATGTGAGAACAGATGTCGATACAGTATATAATAATTATATTATCTGCGATACAAGTGACAATATATTGTATTTTGCTAATTGTGCAACTAAACAGAATAACTTGTATTATAATTATAATAATGCAGCGGCAGATCAAGAATCACCACTTTATAATGTTGATAGAAAAAGAGGAAATGATTCGTGGACACATGGTTATGCTGCCCCTAGATGGATAGTGCAGAGAGCATCAACGACAATTAACGCAAAATATCTTACTGCTATTTGCCCTATGTCAACAACGGCTTATAATCGTGTTAATTTAGGAGCAAATAGATGGAATTCTTTTAGATATGTACAGGGACGAAACACGCGAGATATGTTAAAAACGACAAAAGTTGCAGAGACGCTTTCTGGTGAATTGTGTCTACTTTATAATATACCTAAAATATACTTACCAGAGGGAAGACCAACGAATTCTGCTGGTGAGAGTGATAAAAAAAGTTTAAATGAATATGGGTATGCAGATCTTATTAAAGTGTCTCCATTAAATGGAGCTGCAAAATATGGTGTGTATCTTACTACTACTACAAAGAAATCAATAATAACTATATCATTTACTCCTACACAACCAGGAACAGTGTATATTAGAACAGGTACAGGGAATTCTTCAACAAGTACAGTTAAGACAACAAAAACAGTTACTGCGAATAATAAAACTAACATAGAAATTAATGGTATAGAGAAAGATACTAATATATTTTTAACCTATGCACCATCAAATACTAATGTAGGTTATCTAAATTCATTGGAAGTTACACAACAAGCTGAAGATTAATTTTGAAGAGTAAAAAAGGAATGTTGATATCATTCCTTTTTTGTTGCAAATAATTGAATTTTCAAGGGTATAGCAATTACTTGCAATTTATCTTACTTTATTCTATAATATATGTATCAGGTTTACCCCTGTTTATAACATATAAAGGAGATTAAAGATTATGATAATAGGAATAATCGTAGGCTCCTTAATAGTTGTTGTCATAGCAGCATTTGTAGCATTTAATGCTGGTAAATCTATAGAGAAGAAAACAGCACTTGAAAAAATAGGTTCTGCCGAGAATAAGGCAAGAACCTTATTAGACGAAGCTATTAAGAAAGCCGAAAGCACTAAAGTTAATGCTTTGCTTGAAGCAAAGGAAGAAATTTTAAAACAAAAAACTGAACTTGAAAATGAATTAAGAGAAAGAAGAAAAGAAGTTGCTGAAATAGAGAATAGAGCACTTAAGAGAGATGAATTATCTGAAAAGAAATTAGAGCAACTTGAACAAAAAGAGAAAGTTATTGAGACAAAAGAAAAAGAAATACTTGAAAAGCAAAACTTGATAAATCAGTTAAATGAACAAAGACTTAAAGAACTTGAAAGAATTTCTGGTTATACAAGAGAGCAAGCAAAGACAGAATTATTTAATGCAGTAAAAGATGACATCAAAAGAGATACAGCACTATTTATAAAAGAACAAGAGCAAATAGCAAGAGATGAGGCTGAAAAGAATGCAACCAATTTAGTTCTTGAAACCTTACAAAAGTGTGCTATGGAAAATGTTTCCTATGCAACTGTATCTACAGTTTCACTTCCAAATGATGAGATGAAAGGTCGTATCATAGGAAGAGAGGGTAGAAATATAAGATCAATAGAACAACTTACTGGTGTAGAAGTAGTTATAGATGATACTCCTGATACAGTGGTTTTATCTTGTTTTGATCCAGTTCGTCGTGAGATAGCTAGACTTGCACTTGAAAAATTAGTTCTTGATGGAAGAATACACCCAACAAGAATTGAAGAACTTGTAGAAAAATCTACAAAAGAAGTAGAACAAGTTATAAAGCAAAAGGGCGAGGAGGCAGTTTTAAAACTTGGAATACATGGGCTTAATCCAGAACTAATAAAATTGCTTGGAAGGATGCACTACAGAACTTCATATGGTCAAAATGCACTTGTACATAGTATAGAGGTTGCGACTTTGTCTGGCATCATGGCATCAGAGGTTGGAGAGAATGTGCAACTTGCAAAACGTGCGGGACTTCTTCATGATATAGGAAAGTCTATTGACCATGAAGTTGAAGGAACTCATGTACAGATTGGGCTTGATATTTGTAAAAAATATAAAGAGTCATTTGAAGTTTTAAATTCAATTGAATCGCATCACGGAGATACAGAAGCAAAATGTCCAATAGCATTTATAGTCGGTGCTGCAGATGCTATGTCAGCAGCTCGTCCAGGTGCGAGACGAGAGGTTCTTGAAACTTATACTCAAAGAATTAAACAACTTGAAGATATTACGAATAGTTATGAAGGTGTAGACAAGGCTTATGCCGTTCAAGCAGGTAGAGAAGTTCGTATAATGGTTATACCAGAAAAAGTTTCAGAAGATGATATGACTATAATGGCACATGCAATTGCAAAACAAATAGAAGAGCAAGTTAAATATCCTGGTCAAATTAAAGTAAATGTTATAAGAGAAACAAGAGCACAAGACACTGCTAAATAAATATAGGGGTGGCAACAGCCACCCGTTTTCAGTTATAGGGTTTATATATCTATCTATGTGCGGATCATATATACCCATCATAAGGTCGATGCATTTCGTGCCTTAAAAAGGAGAAATAGTAATGAAAAAAATATTAGTATCAATATTGACATTTGCATTATTAGTTTTTACTTTTAGCTGTGGGAAGAAAGAAACCAAAGTTGGTGAAAGAACATTTGATGTAAGTAAGAACTATACAATATGTATAAATTCAAGTGATGAGGGAGCAGAGTTTGATTCTATGAGAAAGGGTTTTGTAGTTGGACTTCGTGATCTTGGTCTTGTAGAAGATATCAATGTAACTTATCACTATGCAAATGCTGAGGGTAATCCAAATTTTGCAGATCAAATTGTAGATGCATTTAAAGAAAAAAAACCAGATATGTTTGTAACTATTGGTAATGTATCAACAATGGCTACAAGTAAAAAAATTGATGATGTTCCAATTGTGTTTTTAGGAGTTGCAAATGCTGAAAGGCTTGGCTATTGCGATACAGATGGGATGCCTAGTAAAAATGTGACTGGGGTAGTTGATTCACATCTTATAGAAGAACAGCTAAGCTTTATAACTAACAATTATTCAAATGTGAAAAGATTAGGTGTTATATATACAGCTGATAATGCGCTCGCACAATATGATATAGATTATTTGAAGTTTTATGCTACAGGTCTTGGTATAGATATATATACAGTGTCAATTCAAAAAGAAGAAGATATTGATAAGGCACTTGACAATATAATGCCAAAAGTTGATGCTTTATTACTCACATATGATAGTAATGTTGATAAAGCAGTGTCTAGAGTTATAGCTAGAGTAAATAGCGAAAGCAAGGTAGTATTTGGTTCTACCTCTGTTCATAAAGAAGCAGGTGCTGAAGTTGCAACTATAAGAGATTATTCACTTGTTGGAGAAGCAGGTGCAAAACTTGCAAAGGAAATCTTAGTTGATGGAAAAAATATAAGCGAAGTTAAAACTGTAGCTGTGGATTTTAGGGTAAATTAAAATATAAGCTAAAATTTTAAAAGTATATATTAAAAATATATTGCAAATTATTATAATTGTGGTAAAATATATATAATAATATAAAATGGCTATTTTTGGAGGAAAATTATATGAAAAAGTTTTTAGCATTAGTGCTTGCACTTGTTATGGCACTTAGTCTTGTTGCTTGTGGCGGAAAAGGTGCTGCAAATACAACTGCAAGTGGAGAGAAAGTTATTAGAATAGGCGTATTTGAGCCACAAACTGGAGAAAATGGTGGCGGTGGAATACAAGAGGTTTATGGTATTCGTTATGCCAATAAAATCTACAACACTATTAAAATTGGTGGAGAAGATTACAAAGTAGAATTATATGAAGTAGATAACAAATCAGATAAGACAGAGGCTGTAAATGCAGCTCAAAAACTTATCGCAGGAAAAGTAAGCGCTATCCTTGGTTCTTATGGTTCTGGTGTATCAATTGCAGCCGGTGAATATTTTAAAGAAGCAAAGATTCCAGCAATTGGTTGCTCATGTACTAATCCACAAGTAACAAATGGAAATGAATATTATTTTAGAACATGCTTCTTAGATCCATTCCAAGGAACAGTTATGTCATCATATTGCAAAAACCACGGTTATAGCAAAGTTGCAGTTATCACTCAACTTGGTGATGACTATTCAGAGGGTCTTGGTGGTTTCTTTGTAAAAGCATGTGAGAAGAATGGTATAGAAGTTGTTGCTCAAGAAAAATTCCAAACAAATGAGCAAGATTTCAAAGCTATCTTAACAAATATTAAAGGAAAAGATCCTCAGTTTATATTTGCACCATCTTCAATTGCTACTGCTCCACTTATCTTATCTCAAGCAAGAGAACTTGGCATTACTTGTCAAATCGGTGCTGGAGATACTTGGGAAAATGGAACTATAATTGAAAATGCACATGGTGCAGCTGAAGGTGCTGTTGTAACAACTTTTTATGAGGCAAATCCAGCAACAGCAGTAGGGGAAGAAGCAATATTCTTAAAAGGAAATGGATCTGGAGAGACAGCTACTGGATTCTCTGATTATTTAGTAAATGTTGAAAAACAACCAAAAGACATCCCAGCAGTTTCAGCTCTTGGTTATGATGCATATCTTGCAGCATATAAAGCTATAGAAGCAGCACAATCTACAGATGGCGCTGCTATAAGAGAAGCTCTTACTAAACTTACATTCACTGGTGTTACTGGTGATATTAGTTTCAATGCCGATGGTGATGCTAATAAAAATGCAGCATATGTAAAGGAAATTAAAGGCGACAAGTTCGAATTTAAAGAGATAGTTAAAATTGACTAATTAATTGCATGGGCGAGTTATGTTCCCTATGTATAGGCGAGCTATGCGAGCCTACTATTATATTATTATTTTAGGTAGGGGCGGAGAGTATCCGCCCCTACTAAAATTATAGAGGTTAAACAATGAATGGAACTCAATTTTTACAACATGCACTTACAGGAATTTCTGTAGGTGGTTGCTATGCACTTATAGCGATAGGGTATACCTTGGTATATGGTATACTTAGGCTTATTAATTTTGCACATGGCGATATATTTATGATTGCTGGATATTTTATGATTTTTTCATTTGCGGTTTTACCATTTCCAGTGGCAATCTTAGTGACGCTTGTGCTTACTACTGTGCTTGGTATTGGTATAGAAAAAGTTGCTTATGCTCCACTTAGAAATGCACCAAGAATGTCAGTTATGATATCAGCAATTGGTGTATCTTATCTTTTACAAAATCTTGCAACTTATTTATTTACAGCTATACCACAACCATATCCAGAGATACCAGGTCTTAAACAAAGAATAGAGATAGGAAATATCTCAACATCATTTGTTACACTCATTACTCCTATTATAACTATACTTATCGTTATAGTTTTACTTTATCTTGTAAATAAGACAAAGATGGGTATGGCTATGAGAGCAGTATCAAGAGATTATGAAGCAGCAAGTCTTATGGGAATAAAATTAAACAAAACCATATCATTTACTTTTGCTATAGGAAGTTTACTTGCAGCGGTAGGTTCTATACTTTATTTTACTGATCGTTCAACTGTGTTCCCATATTCAGGCTCTTTGCCTGGTCTTAAGTGTTTCGTTGCAGCAGTTTTTGGTGGGATAGGTTCAATTCCAGGAGCTTTGGTTGGAGGTTTCTTCATAGGAATATGCGAAACTATAATTAAGGCGATTGGGCTTTCAACTTTTTCAGATGCATTTACATTTATAGTTTTGATTGTTATGCTTCTTATAAAGCCAACGGGACTCTTTGGCGAAAAGAATATTGATAAGGTATAGGGAGGTATGGAGATGAAATTTAAAGATAGAATAAATGTAGACCTTCTTATATATGTTGCTATAATTGTTGTGAGTGCTATTGTACTTATATTTTTGGATATGAATAAATTTGAATATAATTATGCAATATCTATTATAGAAAAATCACTTGTGTATGCTGTTGTAGCATTATCGATGAATATAGTCACGGGCTTTACTGGACTTTTCTCACTTGGACAAGCTGGATTTATGGCACTTGGTGCATATACTACTGCTATACTTACTATACCAGCGAATGTTCGACCAAATGTTTATTATATGAATGGAATTTTGCCTGCACTTGAAAATGCAGTTGTGCCAATTCCAGTTGCACTTATTTTAAGTGGACTTGTGGCAGCAGTATTTGCAGCTCTTATAGGTATACCAGTTCTTAGACTTAAGAGCGACTATCTTGCTATAGCGACACTTGGATTTTCAGAAATTATAAGAGCAGTTATTGCATCACCTATGATGGATAAAATAACAAACGGTTCTTATGGACTAAAATCTATACCAGGATTTAAGAGTTCACTTGAATGCTTTGCTTATTCACTTATCTTGATTATTATTATGATTTTAATTATCAATTCATCAACCGGTAGAGATTTTAAAGCTATAAGAGAAGATGAGATAGCAGCAAGATCTGTCGGTATAAATATATTTAAGACTAAAGAATTATCATTTGTAGTTTCATCATTTTTCACAGGTATTGGCGGCGGACTACTTGCTATGTTTATGAGATCAATAGATAGTAAGACATTTAGCATAGTTCTTACATATGATATATTGCTTATAGTAGTCCTTGGAGGTATCGGTTCTATTACTGGTTCTATAGTTGGAGCATTCTTTGTAACAGCTGGAAAAGAATTACTTAGATTCTTTGATGAGCCATTCGCGATAGCTGGAGTTGAGATACCACTTTTTAGACCAGGATTCAGAATGGTTATCTTCTCAATCTTACTTATGGTAGTTGTTCTTTTCTTTAGAAAAGGCTTACTTGGTGGAAGAGAATTGTCTGTCAATGATTTTATTATACGAAAGAAAAATAAAGATTTAGAAAATATTAGTAAGGGAGGTAAAGCATAATGGAAAATATACTAAAACTTACTGATATGACCATGCAGTTTGGTGGACTTAAGGCAATAGATTCTTTAAATCTAGAAGTTAATAATCATGAGATAGTAGCAATCATTGGACCAAATGGTGCTGGTAAAACTACAGCATTTAATTGTATAACTGGAATATATACACCAACAAGTGGCAATATAGAATATCTTGGGAAATCAATTTTGAATAAAGAGCCAGAAGAGATTACAAAGAGAGGTATAGCAAGAACTTTTCAAAATATAAGACTCTTTAAAGATTTGACTGTTTTTGAAAATGTATTGATAGCAGTTCATCTAAGATACAATGACAATATTTTTACAAGTACCTTTAGATTTAATAGACATCAGGAACTTGCGATGAGAGAAGAAGTAAAAGTTTTACTTGAATCGCAAGATCTTTATAAATATAGATATGATATAGCAAGTAGCCTTCCATATGGCATACAGAGACGTCTTGAGATAGCAAGAGCTCTTGCTACAAAACCAACTCTCCTTTTACTTGATGAGCCTGCAGCAGGTATGAATCCACAGGAAACTATGGAACTCACAAGTTATATAAGGAAGATTAGAGATGATTTTGGTTTGACAATTCTTCTCATAGAACATCATATGGATTTAGTTATGGATATTTCTGATAGAATATATGTTATTGATTTTGGAAAACTTATAGCTAAAGGTGATCCAGATGAAATACAAAATAACCCAAAGGTTATACAAGCTTATTTGGGGGGACAAGAAGATGCTTAAAGTAAATAATTTAAAAGTAAATTTTGGTGGTATAGAAGCAGTCAAAGGAATTAGTTTTGAAGTTAAGGAAGGAGAGATTGTTACACTTATAGGTAGTAATGGTGCTGGAAAAAGTACAACACTTAGAACAATTTCTGGAATCGTAAAACCAACAGAAGGAAATATAGAGTTTGAAGGAACTGAAATTACAAAAGTCAATTCTTCTGATATAGTTAAAATGGGAATAACTCTTTGCCCAGAAGGTAGAAGAGTATTTCCAGATATGACTGTTCTTGAAAATATAAAGATAGGTGCATATCTAAGAAGTGATGACTTAACAAATGATATAGAGAGATGCTATAGACTTTTCCCTATATTAAAAGAAAGAAATAAACAACTTGCAGGAACTCTTTCAGGTGGAGAGCAACAAATGCTTGCAGTAGCGAGATCGCTTATGAGCAGACCTAAAATTATGATGCTTGATGAGCCATCACTTGGTCTTGCACCACTTGTAGTTCAAGATATATTTAAGATTATACAAGAAATTAATAGTGAAGGAGTAACTATACTACTTATTGAACAAAATGCAAATATGGCTTTAAGAATTGCAGATAAAGCATATGTGCTTGAAACTGGAAAGATAACCATGCAAGGTGCGGGAAAAGAATTACTTGAAAATGAAAGCATCAAAGAAGCTTATCTTGGTAAAAAGAAATAGTAGTGGCGGATATCATCTGGTAAATTGTAGGGGCACATTTTAGGAGCCCGAAGGAGAAATAGTAATGTTAAAAAGTTTTAAAGTTTTAAGTTTAGTAATTATGGCAGCTATGTTTTTGGCTTCATGTTCAGGAAAAGCAAAAGTAGATCAAAATACAAATGTTGAAGAAACTAAAACTAATGCTTCAAAAGAAACAGTACCAGTTTTAGAAAATGAATTATTTAAAGTAGAAGTTCCTACAAGATTTGATGGAACATATGAGACAGAAGTGAATGACCACACAATTAATTTTTATGATAAAGAACAAAAGGCAGCTGGCAATGGAGCATGGTTATTTGGCATACAACTTTTTGAAAATCCAAATGATTGGGCTGGTGGTCCAACTATGAAATTCGGTGAAATCACACTTAATAATGGCAAATTATATGATGCAATTTTTTCTTTTCCAACTGAATCACAATTTGGATTTAATGCTGATGGATCTTCTATAGAGATGCCTACACAATACAAGTCATTTTATGATGCAAGAGAGGAAATCGCAGCAACACTTACAGGAAAAAATGGAGAGAAAGTAGTAGTAGGTGCTGGAACAAAAGGAGAGAATCTTTATAATAGTGAATTAAATAAGCATTTGACAGCTATCAAAGAAGGTTGGGATGCAACAAAACTTGAATCAGAAAATATGAGTACAATGTATGCAGTTATAAAAGAAGGAGAGACTGATGTGTATAATAAAGTTGCTTATGCATATAAAGATTTAAATCTTGATGGTATAGATGAATTGCTTATAGGTGAAATTGCAGATGATGAATGGAATGGCATAATCTATGACTTATATACTATGGTTGATAGAAAACCTATGCATGTAGTAAGCGGTTGGGATAGAAATAGATATTTTGCTCTTGATGGAACTATGATTAGAAATGAATACTCTAATGGTGCAAATGAATCTGGAGTCAATATCTATGTTTTGACAGGTAATTCTACAGAATTGTTTATGCAAGTAGCATATAAGTATGATGGATATGCTAATGAAAAGAAACCATGGTTTAGATCATATGATCTTGGTAAAGATGATGAAATGAATTGGGAAAATATAGAAGAAAATGATTATAATGAACTTGATGCAAGATTTAGTAAGAAAGCTAAAATTGACTATGTTCCATTTTCAACACTAGTTAAATAATATGGGCGAGTAGCCTTCCGTATGGGCGAGTAGCCATTCGTATGGGCGAGTTATACGAGCCCCATATACAAGAAAAAAGCGGCTGGTAAGACCGCTTTTTTTATTTATGTAAAGGTAAAGAAAAAAGTACTATTTTTTGTTGAGTTTTGATAAATCTACACCCTTTGCTGAATGAAGTTTTGTGATATATATGCCTGCTATAGTTACTTTAACTTCTGTCTTTACTGGCATAATCTTGTAAACCTTAGGGTCACAGATAAAACTCATAACTTGTGCACCACCTGCTACATTTGCCTTAATTATTCTTGCCTTAACTATTGGGAATTTTCTCCATCTCATATAAGCAGGGATTGCATCTTGAACTTGTTTCATAAGACCAGAATCTTTAATATGTAATTTGTCTTTGCTTAAAACAAGTAAGGATACTACCATTGACATTTGCTTCATTGCTTTTTCAGTATTCACTTGTTTAGCCTGTAATTTTGAACCTACAAAGTATAGAATAACGAGAATCACAGCTATAACAGCAAGAACTATTAAAACAATCTGCAAAACATTAACTTCTAAAAACATCATTTATCTCCTCTTTAAGTGTATAAATATTATAAATTATAAGGCTACTAAATAGCAAGAATAATACTAACAATATGCTAACAAAATGCTTGATTTTTGCAAAAAATTGTGCTAAAATGCATAATACGGCACTTTGCGGTGTCATAGTTTTTTTGTGCTCAAATTATATATTAAATATGTTTATAATTGACAGCAAATGGAGGTTTTTATCTAATGAAAGCAAGTAAGATGCATCCAGCTATGTCTGGAAAGAATCTAAGAATGAACTTTTCACAGAGAGAAGAAGTCAAAGATATGCCAAATCTTATTGACATTCAACAACAATCTTATGTGTGGTTCATAACAAGAGGTTTAACAGAAGTTTTTAAAGATGTATTTCCTATCGAAGACCCTACAGAAAAAATTAAACTTGAGTTTGTGAGTGTAAGACTTAAGAGTGAGGACACAAAATACGATAGAGAAGAATGCAAGCAAAGAAATGCTACTTATGCTTTTCCTTTGTATGCAAGATTTAGACTTGTGAAAAAGGAAAAGAATGAAGTTGTAGAGCATGAGATTTATATGAGTGATTTGCCTGCAATGACTCCAAATGGATCATTTATTATAAATGGTGCAGAAAGAGTTGTGGTTTCGCAAATGGTAAGAAGCCCTGGAATTTACTATGAGATGAATCGTGATAAGATTGGTAACAAACTTTATTCATCTACTCTTATTCCAAACCGTGGTGCTTGGATAGAGTATGATTCAGATGCCAATGACATATTGTGGGCGAGAGTTGATAGAACAAGAAAAGTTCCTATCACAGTATTCCTTCGAGCACTTGGACTTTCTACTGATGACGATATCATAGATTTATTTGGCGAAGAAAAATATCTTAGAGCATCTATGGAAAAAGAACCAGAGGATGAAAGAAATCATGACAGAGGTATCATAGAACTCTATAGAAAGATAAGACCAGGTGAGCAACTTTCAGTAGATGCCTGCGAATCATTGTTTAAAAATTCTCTTTTTGACCCAAAGAGATATGATTTAGGTAGAGCTGGAAGATATAAGTATAATAAAAAACTCCATTTTAAATATAGATTGTTAGGTCAAAAACTCGCAAAAGATGCAGTTGATGAACTTACTGGTGAAGTATATAAAAAAGGAACTGAGATAGATGAAGAAATAGCAACAAACTTACAAAACTCTGCTATACCTTTTGTATACATAAAGATTGATGGACAAAATGAGCCACAAAAGATTTTATCATCAATGATGGTTGATATTAATTTTTATGTAAGAGGTGTAAAGTCAGAAGAGTGGGATGCTATGGGTATCTCAGAATTAGTTTATTACCCTGTTCTAAAAGAAATATTAGATGAAAATAAAAAGAAGAAAGAAGGAAAAGATAAATTACTTGAGACTATAGCTGATAGAGCCCTTGAACTTGTTCCAAAACATGTAACAAGAGAAGATATATTTGCATCTGTAAATTATTTCTGCCATTTATCTAAGGGTGTTGGAAATACTGATGACATAGATCATCTTGGCAATAGAAGAATAAGAGCGGTTGGAGAACTTTTACAAAATCAATATCGTATGGGCTTGTCAAGACTTGAGAGAGTTGTTCGTGAGAAGATGGTTGCATTGCAAGTTGAAGAGATGACTATACCCGCACTTATAAATACAAAGCCTGTATCAGCAGTTATAAAAGAGTTCTTTGGTTCTTCACAACTTTCACAGTTCATGGATCAAAACAATCCTCTTTCAGAACTTACTCACAAGAGAAGATTATCAGCTCTTGGACCAGGTGGTATAAGTAGAGAGAGAGCTGGATTTGAAGTTAGAGACGTGCACTATACACATTATGGAAGAGTTTGCCCAATTGAGACTCCTGAAGGTCCAAACATTGGTCTTATAAACTCACTTGCAACTTATGCAAGAATAAATAAATATGGTTTTATTGAAGCACCATTTATAAAGGTTGATAAGACAACTGATCCAAATAACCCAATAGTGCCAGAAGGTAAACCAGAAAACATAGTTTATATGACAGCAGATGAGGAAGACAATTATCATGTGGCACAAGCAAATGAACCACTTGATGAGGATAGACATTTTAAAAATGCAAATGTATCAGGTAGATATAGAGAAGAAACATCTATATACAGAAAGAGCGAAATAGATTACATGGATGTTTCTCCAAGAATGGTTTATTCAGTTGCTACCAATATGATTCCGTTCCTTCAAAATGATGACCCTACTCGTGCACTTATGGGATCAAACATGCAAAGACAAGCAGTGCCTCTTATGATTACTGAGTCTGCAGCAGTAGGAACAGGTATGGAAGCAAAAGCAGCATATGATTCAGGTGTGTGCGTTCATTCTGAAGTAGATGGTGAAGTAACTTATGTTGATGCCAAAACTATAAGAATAAAAGCAGACAATGGAGAAAAGAAAGAGTATCAACTTCTTAAATTCAGTAGATCTAACCAATCTAACTCATATAATCAAAGACCGATAGTTGATGTAGGTCAAAAAGTTAAGAAGGGTGAGATTATAGCAGATGGCCCTTCAACAAAGAAAGGTGAACTTGCACTTGGTAAGAATCCACTTATAGGATTCATGACTTGGGAAGGATACAATTACGAAGATGCAGTTCTTTTGAGTGAAAGACTTGTTAAAGAAGATGTATATACATCTATTCATATAGAAGAGTATGAAGTAGAAGCAAGAGATACAAAACTTGGACCAGAAGAAATAACAAGTGATATTCCAAATACTTCTCTTGATGCAATTGGCAATTTAAATACTGATGGTATTATCCGTATTGGTGCAGAAGTTAGAACTGGTGATATATTAGTTGGTAAACTTACACCAAAAGGAGAACAAGATTTAACTGCAGAAGAAAAACTTTTAAGAGCAATATTTAAAGAGAAGGCAAAAGACTTTAGAGATACATCTCTTAGAATGCCACACGGTGCATATGGTACTGTTATAGCTACAAGAGTATTCACAAGAAAGGGTGGAGATGCAGTTCCACCTGGAGTATCTACTAAGGTTAGAGTTTATGTAGCACAAAAGAGAAAAATATCAGTTGGTGATAAGATGGCAGGACGTCACGGAAATAAGGGTGTCGTATCAAGAGTTCTTCCAGTAGAGGATATGCCTTACCTTCCAAATGGTCGTCCACTTGATATAGTGCTTAACCCACTTGGTGTTCCTTCTCGTATGAATATAGGACAGATACTTGAGACTCACTTAAGTCTTGCATCAAAAGTTCTTGGCATTGATATTTGCACACCTACATTTGAAGGTGCAAATGAAAAGGATATACAAGACACATTAGAGATTGCAAATGATTATGCAAATACAGAGTGGGAAGATTTTAAGAAGAAATATGAAAATGTATTATCTCGTGATGTTATAGATTATTTAGGAAAGAATTTAGATCATCGTGCTGAATGGAAAGGTGTTCCTATAAACAAAGATGGAAAAGTATTACTCCGTGATGGTAGAACAGGTGAATACTTTGACTCTCCAACTACTATCGGCTTCATGCACTACTTGAAACTTCATCACTTGGTTGATGATAAGATACACGCAAGATCAACAGGTCCATATTCACTCGTTACTCAACAACCACTTGGTGGTAAAGCGCAATTTGGTGGACAAAGATTTGGAGAAATGGAAGTTTGGGCACTTGAGGCATATGGTGCAGCATATACATTACAAGAGATACTTACAGTTAAGTCTGATGATATGGTTGGAAGAGTTAAGACTACTGAAAATATCATCAAAGGTCAAAATATGCAAAGACCAACTGTGCCAGAAAGTTTCAAGGTTCTTCTTAAAGAATTACAGGCACTTTGTCTTGATATGACTTTACTTGATAGTAGAGGAAACGAGATACCTATGATAGAAAATCTCTATGACCCAAGAGAAGAGATGAGAAAATTTATGGGTGACTCTGATAAGAGATATGCGACTGAGAGTGAATTAAAAGATCAAGGATTTTTTATACAAAAAGTTGAAGGTGATAAATTAGTAAATGAAGAAGGAGGTAGCGACGATGAGTAGAGAAGATATTTATAAGCCACTAGAATTTGATGCGATTAAGATAGGCATTTGTTCTCCTGACAAGATTTTAAGAGAATCACATGGTGAAGTAAAAAAACCAGAGACAATAAATTATAGAACTTTAAAACCAGAAAAAGATGGTCTTTACTGTGAGAGAATTTTTGGACCTACAAAAGATTGGGAATGCCACTGCGGTAAATATAAGAAAATAAGATATAAGGGTGTAATTTGTGACAAGTGTGGTGTTGAAGTTACAAAAAGCAGTGTGAGAAGAAGCCGTATAGGACATATAACTCTTGCATCACCAGTATCACACATATGGTATTTCAAAGGCATACCTTCAAGAATAGGTTTAGTACTTAATATGAGCCAAAGAAATCTTGAAAAGGTTTTATATTTTGCTGCTTATGTAGTTCTTGACCCAGGTGCTACTAATCTTCATAAATTAGATGTATTGACAGAAAGAGAATATCAAGGTGCACTTGTAGAATATGGTGATGGCGAGTTTAGAGTCGGTATGGGTGCAGAAGCTATAAGAGAATTACTTTGCGAAGTGGATTTATTTGCACTTGAAAAAGAATTAAAAGAAGAATTAGTTGATGCGAAAGCTCAAAAAAGAACTAAGATAGTTAAGAGACTTGAAGTTGTAGAAGCATTTATAAAATCAGGCAACCGTCCAGAGTGGATGATACTTACAGTTCTTCCAGTCCTTCCACCAGACCTTCGTCCTATGGTTCAACTCGATGGTGGTAGATTTGCTACTTCTGACTTAAATGACCTCTACAGAC
>JAEEGL014399559.1_pt1 | contig 16986 bp, 14 predicted proteins | sample 9134231 | NCBI WGS metagenome assembly JAEEGL01 (sample SAMN16246548, study PRJNA631951) | gut metagenome | biome: gut microbiome; feature: rumen; material: fiber-attached | host: Bos | place: Iran: Karaj | collected 2018-10
CATTCCCATTTAAATCATAATCTAATCCTGCGAAAGGAACTGATAAACAACATGCTAAATCACGTTTTAAGTCAACTGACCATCTTAATTTTTCTACTTTAAACCAAACATCATCTTTAGTTTTAGCATATTTTTGACCATCAATTTCATATTCAATTGCCTTTTTAAAATTATTAGGTTTTTCATTTGAAGAGGTAAAGTGTTTATAATATGTATAACTTTTTCCCGTTTTATATTTTTCTTCATCTTTTTTGATTATTGAAAACAACCTTAATCCTTTTAGTGGAACTACCTCTACAAGCGGATACTCTCCAAATTCAACTATCATATTATCATCTTGTTTATTTGTCACTAATTTTGCTTGATCTTTTATTTTACTATAATCAATAACGGGTAAGTATCCTACTTTAACACTTGATTTGTCACCAAAATATCTATTTTTAGTATAATAATCATCACAGTCTCCTGTATATTTTGCAAAATCACTAATTGTTATATTAAATGTATCAACAGCAGGAGTATTGTTTTCTCCAAATATATAATCATTACTTATATATTTAAATTTTAAAGGATTATTTAAATCAATATTATTTAATAATAATTCTTCTCTTGTATTAATTTTTCGAGTCATTTCTTCATACATTCTTTCTAAAAAGGAATATATCTCTGTTTTATTAAAAATTCCATGATATGTATGTAAATCAAACATAGTACTATGTAAAACACTTTCACATATAAACATTTTACTTTTTCTAAAGTTTCTCCATTTTATTGGTTCTACTCTAAAAAAGATTTGTTCATCATCAAATTTTCTATTAATAGCTTCTACGTACTTATCAATTACATAACATGTTATATATTTATTACCATCATAGTAATATTCTTGAATATATCCATCAACAAGATTTCTATCAAAAGTTCTATCAGTATAGCAAAAATGTCCCTCTTTATATAACTTTATTAATTTTTTATTTAATTCTTCATCCACTATTGAAACAGGATATTCTCCAAATTCAATTTCATCAGCATCAGCAAATAAATAATTTAATTCTTCATAATTTTTTTTATCTTTAATAACTGGTAAAACACCAAAATATTGTCCAGGAGTTTTATTAATAGTGATAATCTTATTTTTTCCTTTATTTGAATATTTATTGCAAACTTCGACATCTCCAAAGTGACTATCTCTTGTCCAAAACCTAGCTGTATTATCTGCTGCATGCGCAACTAAAGCATAGTCAGTGACTTTTAGAGAACTTAAAAAATCATACTCTTTACAAGCATTAATAATATCTCTTTTAGTTAATAAGTCTAATTTTGCTTTCATATCCTATCTCCTTAATATTAATTTACTGTCTCCATCTATTTCCAAATCTTCTACTTCTATATTCTCTTTATTCATAATCATTTGAGTTAATATATCATCTGATACCATTTGATTTATCTTATTTATATTTCTTTTTCTACTTGGTATTATTTCTTTACTAAAATATTTAATTATAAATCTATTTAAATCAGTTTCTTCGACATTCCCATTTAAATCATAATCTAATCCTGCGAAAGGAACTGATAAACAACATGCTAAATCACGTTTTAAATCAACTGACCATCTTAATTTTTCTACTATAAACCAAATATCATCTTCAGTTCTAGCATACTTATGACCATTTATTTCATATTCTATTGCCTTTTTAAAATTATTAGGTTTTTCATTTGAAGAGGTAAAGTGTTTATAATATGTATAAATTTTACCTGTTTTATATTTTTCCTCATTTTTACTTACTATTGATGATAATGTTACCCATCCTAAAGGATTTTCTTCTACTAGTGGATATTCTCCAAATTCAACTAACATACTATCATCTTGTTTATTTATTATTAATTTTGCAGAGTCTTTTATCAAACTATAATTAATAGCTGGTAAATATCCTACTTTAAGACTTGATTTATCATAAAATCTATTTTTAGTATAATAATCATCACAGTCTCCTGTATATTTTGCAAAATCACTAATTGTTATATTAAATGTATCAACAGCAGGAGTATTGTTTTCTCCAAATATATCATCATTACTTATAAATATAAATTTTAAAGGATTATTTAAATCATTATCATTTAATAATAACTCTTCCCTAATATCAATTTTTTTAGTCATTTCATTATACATTTGTTCTAAGGAAGAATATATTTCTGCTTTAGTAATATCACCACGATCTAAATCATAACACGCCCTTTTATTTGATAATATATTCGTACATATAAACATTTTGAGTTTTCTATTATTTATCCATTCAAGTGGCTCAACTTTAATCCAAACATTTTGATTAAGATGTATTGTTCTATTATTTGGTAATTTATTAAGTGTCGCTGAATAACACTGAATATATTTTTGTCCATTATAATAATATTCAGGATGTCCATCAAAGCTTCTTCCAGTTTTTAATAGAAAACCTTTTGTTAATAACTTATCTAACATAGACGAAATATCTTCATTTTCTACACTGTTTGGATACTCATAAATCTGAATAGAATCACTACCAGCACACAAATAATTTAATTTTTCATAAGTTTTTCTATCTTTAATAACAGGTAAAATTCCTTTTTCATAAGTTGTTGATGCAACGTATTCAATAATAATTTTTTTTGGTTCTTCATTTAATGAAATTATTTTAGCTGCTACTAATTTTCGATCATTTAGCCAAAAATTTTCCCATGAGAAATCTCCGGTTATTCTTGTATAATCGGTAGCTTTTATTTTACTCCAAAAACTATTATCTTCTGAAAGTTTAATACTTTCTTTTCTAGTTAGAATAGATAAAACTTTTTTCATATTTTATCTCCTTAATACTATATTTTCTCCTATCATTTCTAAATCATCAGTTGTTATATTTTCTTTATTCATAAGCATTTGTAAAATGGTATCATCACTAACCATCTTTTTAAGCTGTTCCTTTTTATAATTATCAACTAATCTTAATCGCTCAAAAACAATATCAGTTAGATCATAATCTGCCATAGCACCACTTATTCTTTTTAACATTTCATGAGTTGAAGCTATATTATTCTGTCTATCAATGTAAAATGGCATATTACTTTCTAATGGATACTTTGAAATTAATAAATTTCTTTTTCTATCAATTATCCAAGGAATATTTATAACTTCAATCCAAATTGGAAAATTCATATTATATTCTTTGCCATTACTAAATATCTTTTTTATAAAAATATGTCCATATAAAGGTTCTATTTTTATATAAAACTTACCTTTATAGAAATAAACTGGATATTCATAAAAATGAGCACTAGGTACTTTATCTGATGTAGTATAACTTCCTTCAAGTTCTTTTTGAATTTTTGGGTCTGCCGCCAGTAAAGGATAATATTGATATAAATAAACAATATCATCTGTTTGATTAATGCTAGAAATAATACTTTTATCTCTAATAACTGGCATTATTGAAGCACACTTTTTACCCATTATATTATTACCTATAACTTCAAATTCATTATTATAATAAGTAATAATTTTTCCATTTTTAAGCCATATTGCATTATGTTCATAATAAAACCTTTTTAAAGCATTAGTCATAAATATATAATTATAATCTGCATACTGAATAGATTTAATTATTCCATCATCTATCATACCTAAAAACTCTTTTTCAGTTGGTAAGTCTAACTTAATCATGATTACCTCCTTAATACTAAACTATCTTCATTATTTATTTCTAAATCTTCTACTCCTATATTTTCTTTGCTCATAAGCATTTGTAAAAAAACATCTTCTTCAACTATTTCAAGGACTTTAGCTTTTTTATATTTATTGATAAAATCAGTTCTTTCATTTACAGCTTTATCACTCCTACATTTTTCCATTGTTATTGATATTCTTTTCAACATTTCATGTACAGATGCGAGATTATTTTTTCTATCTGTATAATAAGGAATACCAGACATTAGTGTACATTTCGAAATTAATAATTTCATTTTGACATCAACCACCCAAGGAACACACTCGACTTCAACCCAAATTGGACGATTTAAATTAAAAGTATCTCCATAATTTAATCTTACTATTTCAAATGCATGTTCATATAAAGGTGTAGTTCTTACATAAAAATTTCCTTTATAAAAATAAACATGCTTATCGTTGATATCTATTTCTGTTTTACGTAATATTTTATAATTATCTTCAAGTTCTCGTTGTAATCCACGATTTGGTGCAAATAAAGGGTAATATATATTTTTTAAATAAACAATATTGTTTGCTGGAATATAGTTTTCTGGATCAATTTGACTAATTGCCATATTAACAATATCTTTATCTCTTATAACTGGCATTATTGAAGCTTTATTTACAGATATTCCTTGCTTTTTAGGAAATTCAAATCTAATTCCATTATGAGCAATAACCTCATTATTTTTTAGCCATACATCTTTATGACGTTGATAATAAAATTCTGAATAAAAATCCATATGTATAAAACTATAATCACTATTCCTAATTGATTGGATTGTTCCATTTTCTATCATATCTAAAAACTCTTTTTTAGTTGGTAAATCTAACTTAATCATTGCTACCTTCTTAATACTAATTGACTTTCACTATCTAGTTCTAAATCACTTAATTTTAAATTTTCTTTACTCATAAGCATTTGTATTGCAATATCATCAGCAACTAGCTTTCTTTTATATTTATATATCATTATATCTATGTCACGATTATAATGACTATTTTTCTCAAAGCCAGTAGATATCAATTCTAAAGCATAATTTACTGACATATTATTTGTTTTATTAGAAAATGGAATATTACCAATTATAGGATATTTTGATATTAACAATTTTAATTTAGGACTTATTATCCAAGGAATGTCTTCAACTTCTATCCATGTATATAAAGATTTAATTCTATTTAAAACTCTTATATATGTTTTTCCCTTATAAAATATTTCATCTTCTCCCATATAAACTCTATATGTATATTCAAAATCATGATTATTAAATGCATTTTCAAGTTTTTCTTGAACCTGCTTACTTGGTGAAAATAATGGAAAGTGTATATTTAAATGGATTTCATTATTATTATTAATAACATAAAATGCTAAAGCATCATTAACGATTGATTTATCTCTAATAACTGGCATTATTGATACATTTGTTCTTTCTTTACTTTGATTATTAATACTAAATGTATCATCCTCATAATAACTTATTGATTTACCATTTCTTAACCAAATAGTATTTTCATTAACATCATTCATTGTCAATTTTGCATAATCACTATTTTTAATTATTACGCCAGCATTTATTAAACTCAACATTTCATTTTTTGTTGGTAAATCCAAGTCTAATTTATTCATTGCTTCCTCCTTAATGCTAATTTACTTTCATTATCTAGTTCTAAATCAGCAATAGATATATTTTCTTTATTCATAAGCATTTGAATTGCAATATTACTTGAAATAATTGACTCTATTGAATCAAGACTTTTCACATAACTTGGTATAATATCTTTACTAAAATATTTATTTAAAAAAACTTCAAATTCTTCTTCTGATAAATCAAAATTAAACAATTGCTTTTTAGTCATAATAAGAGCATTCGTTTTATTATCTTTAACCCATTCTATTGGTAAAACCTTATAATATAAACCATCAATTTTAACATATTTAATTCCATTACATATATATTCTTTATAAGAAATCAAACTTTTTTTATCATTTTCATCTTTTTTTATAAAACTGTATTTTTTACCGGTAGGAATTTCTCCTGTAGTATCAATATTTATTAATTTTTGAGGATATTCTCCATATATAACAATATGATTACCGTCTTCATCAATAATCTCTTCAGAATTATCTTTAATATTTGCAAATATAGTTACTACTATAAAACTATGTTCTATAGGATTTTCAAAATAATGAGAAAAATCTCCAGTAAATGGTCTTTTTTCTTCTTTACTTCTTAAATTTTGTTTATGAATACATAAGTCTGTTTTACTATAATTATCAATTATTAAATCTGAAAAATAATCTGAATCTTTTTTATTTATTTTTCTATAACTCATAATTTCATTTTCTTCTTGTGTTAGAAGCATAGAATTTTCATTAACGGTTGATCTTAAAGATGCACCTATTCTATATAAAGTTTTCATAATATAATACTCTACAGATTTTATATTATAAAAAGCTTCTGCATCTATAAAAGTATCTAATACTAACATATTTTGATTTTTATCATAAATCCAATATAAGTCTTTTACTTTAAACCATTCATTAGTATATTTTTTATTTTGAAATGTATTTTCTACAAACACATAAGCATCGTCATCGAAAACATATTCAGATTCACCTGAATATGTATTTCCAGTAACTAATAATCTTTTTTGATTATATTCATTATGCAATTTTTCTTGTAAAAGCCATTCAGATGTTACCTTACTTGTTGGATACCTACCAAATTTTGCTACAGAATAATTAATAAGTGGTACCAATGTTTTACTAGTTATTTTATTCATGAATGTTTTATCTCTAATAACTAATAATAATTTGTAAGGAACACCTTCTTTTAATGATTCAACTTTAAAATGATATTTTCCATCCTTAAAAGGAAAAGAAAGAGCCTTAAAAGTATGAGGTAAATTACCTTTTACAAGTATAGAATTTGATGTCTCTGGAAACTCTCCCTCTAATCTTTTCCTAGTGAAATCACTTGTACGTAATTCTGTTAAATTATATACTTTTTGTAATTTCTTAAACTCACTTATTGTTGGTATATCAAATGTATACATTATATTCACCTACTTTAAAGTATGCTCTATTTCTTTATCTTCGCTTTCAGTTCTTTCACCAGAATTAATTAATAATAATTTGTTTTGATATTCAGCAGTATGTGCATTTAATTCATCTATTGCTTTTTTATCTATTAAATGTCTTTGATTTCTTGCTTCAAGTGATTCTTTAATTACTTTAATTCCAGATTTAACTGATGTATCTAATGCTTTTAAAGTATCAGTAGAAATACCTTGTTTTAATTGTAAACTGTGGATAGCTTTAGCATTTTTTCCAATTTGTTCTGCGTTACCTGAAATTATTGCATTTAAAGAATTATTTAATTTTTCCATATTTTCTATTCTAGTTTGTTGTACTTTATTAATAATTTTTAAGCTTCCTTGAGCAGTCAATACTGGTTTAGTTGTTAAGAAAGATTTTTGTACTTCAATAATTGTAGTACCTTGATTTGCTTGTAAGCAATACTCAAGTAACATATTCTTATAAGTAATATAATTCTTTTCAAGTTGAATTAATTTAGCGAAAAACACACTTATTACTTGAGGATAAGTTTCTAATTTTATTTGAGTTTCTAAATCTAAATCTTCTCTAGTTTTTAATTCTTCTAATTGTGATTCAAAATCTTCTTTATCTTTATAACCAATTTTAATTACTTCATCTAATGCTTCTACTAAAGGAATTAATTTACCAACTACTTCCTTCATTAAACCAAATTCTTCTTCACCAGCTTTGATTTGACTTTCAACTGTTTCAAATATTTCATCAAGTGATTCCATGTATATTTTATATTGTTCTTTGTAACTATTTGAAACTTTTTTATCTGATTTTTCACCTTTATATAAAATTTCATATAATTTAATTAAAAATCTATTCATTAAATTCATATCGCCACTTTTTTGTTTTTCAATTGCTTCAAGTTTGCTATCAAATGAAGATAATTCTTTTAATTTGCCTTCGTCAACAGCATAATAACTTTCATCTGGTAACATTTCTTGAGTACTTAAAAACACTTCTGATATTTGGCTTTCAATATCAGCACCATAATTGTGAATAGTTGTAGGATCATCGAAATTTACTCTAGTAAATTGATATCCTTTCTTAGTTTTACTTTTGTTAGATACCTCTATTTCTACATTTTCTTCATTTTTTTCGATTGAAAAATCGAATGTAACACCATCTGTATCCATTATTTATCTCCCCCTTTATTTGTTAATTCTAATTTTGCTTCTTTCATAGTAGATATTGTTCCTTTCAAATTGGCTACACTTTCTTTTATAGTATCTACTGCAGCAGCTATACTACTATAGTTTTCTGTTATTTCTCTTACTGCAGTAGCATCCAATTTCATTTTTTCTAATACCTGAGCATTATATTCAATTCCTTGATTATTATTAAAAGTAATAGTCTGTAATAATTCAACTACATCATTTGAAACATCTATTGCACTATTTTCATTACGTGTACTACTGTTAACAAGTAACTCACCTTCAATAAATGGAAGTAATATATCTCTTGCAGTAGTTAAACCTTGTATTACAGAATAATGATTTTTCATAGCAATATTTATTTTTATGTATTCTGTTCTTGTTAATGCTAAGTTTGCATTAAATGCGTCTAGTTTAATTTCTAAAATATCTTTAATAGTTTTTCTGCTATTATATTCATCATTTTCATCATTACTTTGTTCTAATCCTTTTAACTTATTTTTAGCAATTTCTATATACTTTAATGTTTTATTTATATATAATTCATAATACTTTCTAAGATAATCAAATATTATTAATTCTTCATTTAATGTATTAATAGATTCATCTATTTTTTTACCTAATCCTAATACCACTGATACATTAATTTTCTTTTTCTCTTCTGAAACAACAACATCTTTTTTACTAAATACTCTTTCTACAAGATTCTTTTCTTTTTTAACTGCTGGAGTTATATCATATATTTTACCAGTTTCTTTAGTAAGTAAAGACAATGTTTCATCTAAACTATTTGAATTTAATAAACTTTCAAATTCTTCTGTTATTGCATTTATACATTTTGAAAGTGAACTACCAAAATTAATAATTGAAGATATATCATCAGTAAGTTCTTCTACTTCTTCATTTTTTAATTCTTCTAAAATTTCATCTTTAGTTAATTCTTCTTCAATTTCCGTATCATTTTCAACTTCATATTTTAAATCTTTAATATTTTTTCCGTTTTTACATAACATATCGGCAAGAACTTTATTATTTTCAGTAATAAATGTTTCAACACAACCCCATTCAATACAATTTTCAATTATAGAAAGGAATTCACCTACTAATAATTTTTCATTTATTTGATATTTAGAAATATTTTCTAATAAATTTGTAACATTAAGATATTTTTCTATTTCTTCAATACTAATTCCATATCTATTAAAATACTTAATATCTTCATCACCTGATAGTAAATATGAAACTAATAAAGACATATCTACTCTATCACTAATTTCTTCCTCAAATAAATTATTATCACTTAAATATCTATATACTTTTGTTGCATTTGTAAATATATAATCAGCTCTTTCATCTTGAATATCAGAATTACGTAATTTTGACATTAAATCTCTAATAGTTGTTTGTTCCTCTTCTTCTTTTTGACTTTCTACATATTCATTAACTTTTTCTTTTAAATCAATAAAATCTCTTTTGTTTATATCATTATTTTCATAGTATTCTTGTAAATCACAATTTATTTTTGTTAATGATTTTTCCATTATTGAATATAAATCAAGACCAATATATTCTTCAAAGATTCTTTTTATTATTTTAATATCAATAACTTCTCCATCAAGTATTTCATCTGGATTAAAACTAGTTCCTAAATACTTATCAATTAATTCATATGAAATATTTTTACTATTTAAATATTCTTCTAAATCATCATCACCATTATCATACAATGTAAATGCATATAGTATAGCAAATATTTCTCTTTCATCACAATCTTTATAAACACCATCTAACGCTTTATAACAAAGTGATGCTCTTCTTATTAAATCATATGAAGCATCAGTTTCACATTTTATAAGAAAATCATTTTCTTCCTTTTTTAATTCTTTTTCTTTTTTATTTTTATAATAATTATCAATAATAAAATTAAGACTATTAGTTATATTTCTTCTTGCATATAATGAATAGATTACTGACATTAATTTATTATCAGACATATCTATATATTTTCTAATAAAATCATCAACACTAGTTTCATAACTTCTAGTTATAAACTTATCAATTTTTTCAAAAAATACACTTTTTTCTTTTAAAGTAGGCGTTGTTAATATAGTACTTCCATTAATATTAGATACTTCATCAAGATTAATTCCTATTAATGAAGTTATAGTTTCTAATGTAATATTCTTTTCATTATAGAAATCCATTAAGTAATTTTTATACTTATTACTTGATAATATAATCGCAAGAGATAATAAATCGTTATTATCAGAAATCCATATATTAGTAGGAATATCTATCTTTTTTGTTAAATAATCATAGATTTTATAAACATATTCAATATAATTAATCAATTCAATTGAAATGTTTGAATAAAAATTATTAGTTTTGTTATTCTTTGTATTTTCCTCATTTTCTCCAGTAATTAATTGTTCAACATCATTTAGCACTTTTGCCACTTTTCTTCTCGTTTTTTCTATTATTTCATCTTGACGTGGTGTTACAACATTATCTTTTTTTTGCAAACGATTTACTTCTTTTTCAATAGATTTATAAAATTCTTCAAAAGTTTTTTCTGCACTTGGAACACTTTTATAATCTTTATTAAGAGCCTCATAATTATTATGCATAAAATTATAAAAAATCTCTATTGGTGTAATTTTTTCTTGAGTAGCACCAATCGATTTAATAAACTCAATATAATTAGATAATGTAATCTCTTTATTCTCAACTCTAATATTTACTTTATGCAAATTAAACTGTTTAAGTAATTGATCATATTTATGAGTTTTATTTAAACCAGATAACATTGCTAAAAAGATAATATCATCTTTAGGCAAAGAATGACCGGAAATACTAAACATTTGTTTAGCATTATATATATTTACTACACATACTATGAAATCATGAGTTTCTTTATTAAAATTATCAATATTCACTGCTTCAACCCCCATTAAATTATGGTGTATATAATATCACAAATGATACAAAAAGTCAAGGAAAACAATTAAAAAGATAGTATTCTAACTGAATACTATCTTTTAATAAAATTATTATTGCTTTCTTACAAGATTTTTATTATTTAATAAATAAGAAAAATCAGAATCTTCTAGTCTTTCTGTTAGTGGTTTGTACAAATACAAATAACAATATTTTTCATCATATGCTTTATAATGCTTTCTAAACTCTTCACGCTCCGCTTGATTAAAATTTGTATGTTTATTTAAATCATTTTCTCTAATTAATAAATATCTTGAAAAACTACATAACTTATCACAATAATCAACTAAATTACTTAATGAACTTATTCTATCACTAAATAATGTTGCTTTAAAACTTTTAAGTGAATCTGCTGGTTGACTATTAATATCAATTTTATATTTTGATAATTCTAATCTACCTGCAGAAACCATTTTTCCTAATTTAATTGATAAAATATACAAATTATTTTCATTATGTTCAAGACCCACTAAACTAGGTTTTTCATTAATTGAACTTAAAAAATATAATATTCTCTCTATAGTTAATTTAATTTGATCTTCAATTGAACATCCGTATTGATTAATATCAAAATAATTACTTTGTAAGTTTATTGGTTCAAAAGTATCTAGCCACTCTTCATATTTTTTTAATTCACTTTCTTCATTATTTTCATAAACCATTATTTTTCCCCCCAACAAATATGTAATTTATTATAATACATTATTTTTAATAATTCAATTATAAATTGTTTTTAATTTCAGGAAATAGATCATATAAATTATAGCCTAACAATTCATCAAAATATTCTTTTAGTTTATATGTTTCTTTTATATGATATTGTGTATTAGAATATGTACCTCTTCTAATCATAATATCAATTAATCGTTTATCTATTGTAAATACTTTATTTCCACTAGGACACATTAAATCACATAAATTAATTATTTTTTCTTCAAGTGTATATTTATGATTTTTAATAAAATTTGTTCTAAATGGAATATCCTCTGGAATTCCACCTGCGGTACATAATACATCATTATTTAAATAAGAATGCGTAAGACATACATTGCAGTATTCTTCATCATATCCTTTTTCTTTTAAATAATTATATCCTCTTATAACATGACCATTTGATTCTCCATTGTATTTTCCGATATCATGTATATAACCCAAAGTAATGGTCTTATCGACATCCACTTTATATCCTTTATCTAATAAAGATTTGGCAATTATGCCAGCAGTATTCCCAACGCATATACTGTGATCTATCCATCTATCATCTTTTAAATTGACTTTAATTTTTTCTAATAATTCTTTTGCTTCCTTACTATTTAATTTCATTGTTATACCCCATTTTAATAAAATAATCTTGATATATTTTATTTCTAAATAAATCATTTACAAATATTACTTTATGTATATTATTTGTTTGTTCATATAAACCATTATCAAGAACATTTGGACAACTAATAAGTTCAGATTTGAACCAATCGGCATTAATTTCATAAGCAATGGCACTTAAATCCCATAATGTTTTACTAGAACCAATTTCATCTTTTTTATCTTTCATAAATGATTTTTTACATTTAATAAATACATCTAATAAATATTTATTTAATTCTGTCTTTTCTCTTAAATAATGCTTTAATTCATAAATTGTTGTTGATAAATTTGAAGCAACATTTCTACATGGTATAACAACTAATTCAACTTTAGAATTAAATACTGTTTGTACAGCTTTTATATCTTGTCTAAAATTAAATTCACTATTATCTTTAGTTAAAAAAGTATTTCCACCTAACCAAACTACTTTTATTTTATTAATAATTTTAGGTTCTTTTTTAATAGCAAGTGCTACATTTGTAATCGCACCTATTGCTAAAATAATAGTTTTATCATTTTTGTTAGCTATTTCAATTATTTTGTTAACTGCATCATTATCTTCTTCACTATCTTTCATGTATTTAGTTGCACCTTTATAAACTAATTTTTTATATTCTTTTTTGTTCATCATATCTAATATTTTAAAAGTGGTTTCATAACTTTTTTTCATTCCTTCTTCGATAGTTATTGTTTTTGCATAACCACTTTTTGAAAAAGGAGCAATAGTAATAGCTTGCACATCAAAAACATCTAATGAATTAATCAAATAAGTTAATGCAAACTGATCATCAACTTCATTATACATGTCTGTATCTAAAATAACTTTCTTCTTTTTCATATTACTAACTACTTCATATAATTCTTTCCAGTCTTTTACAACCCTCAAGCCATCTAAATTTCTTTGATTATATTTAGTGCCCATTAAATAACAATTAACACCACCATCTATCAACTCTCTACAATTAATTCTAGAATCATCAAACATTATATCTATATTATTTTCTCTACATTCTTTAGTTTTATTTGAGTTATCAGAAAGTATTAATTTAGTATATTTAATATTGTTATCTTTTAACCAATTTTCAGTAATTTTATAAGGTTCAGTATAGTGAGGATAAACTCTATGAGTAATTAAATATAAACTATGACCATCATTTAATAATTTATCCATAGTTTCTTTAGCGCCATCTCTAATTTCAAATGTTTTAGCAAATTCTTGCATGTTTTTATTAAAAAATTCATCTACTTCATCTTTTGACCAATCAAACATATCTTTAATCCAATTACCATTTGGATTAATTATACCTTTATTTCTTTTGTTTTTGTCTTCTTTGTAAAATTCATTTAGTAATTTTTTATCGAAATCTGAAATTACATTATCTATATCTAATCCTATTCTCATTTTTAACTTCTCCTGTTATTAACATTATATTAAAAACACAATTATTTGTCAACATAATAAAACGAAAATTACTATTATAATTTTCGTTTTTCATAATTATTTATTATTTTTTGAACCAGGTTTTTGTCTTAAAACTGGACCACTTTCAACTTGATCTTCTTGAAACATATCATCAGGCATTGTATGTTCTTGTCTTAATACTCTTTCTTTTTCATTTTTTAAAAATGCAATTCTTTCTCTATATGTCATATTTTCAAAATTTTTAATGAAATCTTCTTTTTTAGCGTTTTTGAAATCTTCTTGTTCTTCACTAACTGTTTCTTGTTCTTCTGGTTCAACTTCAATAACTACTTTTGGTTCTTCTGGCATATATATCTTACCTTTTTTAAGCATATCTTCTTTTGCTTCTTCATATACCTTATCACCTTTGAAAATAATCATAAGAGAAGCTGCTACATTTAATATTGGTATAGAACCCCTAATTAAAGTAAATAACCAATTCACAAATTTTTCTGCAAAAGATTTATTTTGTTTTACTGGTTTATAACCTTCCCTTTTTATCTTATGTGCACAAGCAATACTATAAGTTCCTATAACAAACCAACTAATAGCTGTTGAAATTAAATAAATTTTTAATACTACCATATATCCCCCTTAATCAAGTAACATTATATCACATTTGATACAATATGTCAAATTTTATTAAAAAATAGTTATTAATATAACTATTTTTAATTTAACTTCATCTTTCTAACATCTGGATTTGTTAATGGATCAACTCTCTTATATACTGAATTCCAGTAAGTTTGTTCTTTTTCACTACAAACTAATTGACCAAAATCAGTTGTAAATGTTTGACCTTTTTGAATAGCTATACTCTTTTCTAAGTTATCAATTAGTCTTTGATATTCATTAACTCTTTTCATCCACAACATAGTTTCATAGAAATGGCTACTTCCAGAGTATGCACTTAATGTCATAATAGCTTGTTTATATTCTCCTTCTAAAGCTATTAACATACGTTCTTCATCTTCTAATGTCATATTAAATACCCCCAATCGTTTTTATTTTTTTCTTTCAAGTTTTTGACTTTTTATTTCTTCTACAGTAAACAAATTATATATTTCATTATGCCATACAGGAAAAAATCCCTTATCAGAAAAACTGCTTTCTTCATCAATTAAACCATATACATCACATATTTTATCTAATGATTCATCGAAGCCATCTTTTATATTTGTTAAATGAAAATATAAAGTAAGATAATTATATCTATCTTTCATACATAAATCATCCATAGAAAGTATTTCAATTCTAAGGTTATTTATATCAGATTCTAATTCATTTGCATTATATGAAACACTATATTTTTTTACTTCATTACCATCTTGTCTTGATAAAATAGTTAGATTTGGTATACCATTATACATAATTTACCTCCTAGATAATTTGTTATTATAAGTAATTATTTTTATATTGTCAATTATTTATTTCCATTATTCTTTCTGAATCTTCTTATATATTCTGCATCACTTAAATGAGTACTTTCATATTTTTTCTTTTCAGCAAAATAATCATTATTCGTCCAAAATACTATATTTTTAATTTTATCTATGCTTTGTTTATAACGAGCCACAGCCTCTGGTGTTAAAGATCTTAATTCATCTGCAAGCTTCATTTCTGTAATTTTATCAACTAAGTGAAATGCTAATTTATTTTGTAAAAATTTTTCATTAGTATTATAATATTTTCCTTTATATCTTAATTGAGAGTTACTTTCTCCTGGCTCATATACCACTAACATATATTCTTCATTTGTTAATACATCAAATATTTTATTTCCAACTTTCTCAACATATATTGGAAAATCAGATTCATCAGAACAAAATTGTTCACGATAATCTTTTGTTGTTCTCCTCCAATTTTTGCTTTTTACATCTTTAATTACTGCAACTCCATCTAAATCATAAATAACATAATTTGATAAATCTCTTTGTGGATATAATAGTGGACAATAAAATGATACTTTGTAATATTCCTTAGGTGTCACCACACTTTTGGTTTCCACTTTTTGTTTAGTGCTACTAGAATTACTATTTGATTTAAAAGGATTTATTTCTACTAACATATCATAACATTCTGTTAATGTTTTATGATACTCATCTTTCTTTTTAGGATCCCTTTCATAATTATATAAACTATATGACATATTATATAGTTTAACCATATTATTATATACGGCTTTATCTACTTTATTATACATACCCTACCTCCATGTCAGCTATTATAAATTAAATAAATATATAAATCAATATATTTTATAAAAAAAGAAATCTATTAAAATATAGATTTCTTAATTATTAATATAAGTGTTCAATTATGTAATTATATACTTTAGTATATGTAACACCATCATAATGTAATCCATCTGATGAATAAAATCCCACTTCATTTAAATATGTATATGTATCAATATATTTTATTCCATCTACTGCTTTTATTGCTTCATTATACTGTTCTGCTTTCTTATTTCTAGGTTTATAGTCACCATCCATAGGCATTATTGATACATAATATACACTTACACCTTTTTGTTTCCATTCTGGCATTTTTTCATTAAAATAGTTAACATACCATTCAATTCTATCTAGATAATATACATCATTTACTCCATGTAAAATAATTAAAGCACTATTTTTATCTAATTTATCTTCAATATTTGGAATTCCAGTATTTTTCATCCAAGTAAAACCACTTCCACTTAAACATGACCAAGTATCCATACCAGTAGTTACACTACCAGCTGCAAGTTCATCTAATGAAGGATGCTCCACAGTATGAGTTCCTCTAAACATACCTACAGTTCTAGAATCACCTATAAAAAATCTTTTAGTAATTTCTGGGCTTTGTATTTCTTCCCATTGTGCATATAAAGTTATGTTTGCAGTTACTTTTATTTTAGATACATCTTTATATGTTGTTCCACTTCCATCTGCCTTAGTATTCCATCCTATAAAATAATATCCTTCTTTTGTAAATGTATTTCTATATAAATTTGTTGTTCCATTTTTTGTGATGGATTGTACGCTCATCGCACCAGTACCACCATTTGCATTATATGTAATATTATATTTTACAGTACTTTTATCCATTATATAGTTTTTTACCATAACATAATCTAATGGTTTTATATTTCCATTATTATCCATATCTGCTGCTTTTA
>JAEEGL016086600.1_pt1 | contig 16986 bp, 14 predicted proteins | sample 9134231 | NCBI WGS metagenome assembly JAEEGL01 (sample SAMN16246548, study PRJNA631951) | gut metagenome | biome: gut microbiome; feature: rumen; material: fiber-attached | host: Bos | place: Iran: Karaj | collected 2018-10
AGTTAAGGGCCGACGGGCTGGATCTCCAGGAGCTTTTAAGACTGGGAATGGTGGTCAAGGGACTGATTAAGTCTGACGAAAAAATTGACGTAAAGATGCAGGATGATTCCGTCTATATTTCCGTGCTTAACGGAAAATAGTCCCCGGCGGAAATCCTCTCTGAAAAAGCAGAACTGAACCGTCATACGGATAATAAGAAGAAAGAGACGGTTCTTTCAGGATGCTGACCGAACCTTCACGAAGCTGCTGACGTAAGGTCCGGTGCGGTATTCCAAACGGACATTTTGGTGTTTATCGGTAAGATTTTTTGGCGGAATGTCGGTGTATCCGATGTTCCCTTTTACAACTGAAAATAAGGAATACAGATGTCCAGAACAATCATAATAGGCGGTTCCGCCGCAGGTGCAACCGTTGCGGCAAGGCTCAGAAGGCTTGATGAACACTGCGAGATAGTCATCTATGAGAAAGGCCCGGATATTTCATATGCAAGCTGCGGTCTTCCGTATCATATCGGCGGGGTTCTTCCCGGAAAACAGTCTCTGGTGGTTACGTCCGTCGGAGCTTTTGTAAACAAATACAATGTTGACGTAAAACCTCTGCATGAGGTTCTTGAAATTCATCCCGAAGACAGAACCGTGACCGTGAGACGTCTCGCGGACGGAAAAATAATCACTGATTCCTATGACAGTCTTGTTATTGCCGCAGGTGCGTCTCCTGCGGTTCCGGGGTTCATAAAGGGGGCTAATCTTCCGCAGATAAAAACACTGAGAACCATAGAGGATGCCGACACCATCAGAAAGGATGTGGTGTCCGGCAGGATTAAGTCGGCAGTCATAGCCGGCGGCGGTTTTATCGGTGTGGAGCTTGCCGAGAATCTGATACGTTCGGGAGTCAGCGTGACGCTTGTTGAACTGAAGTCTGAGGTTCTCGGAGTCATGGATTCCGAACTCGGCAGACTGATGACAAAACATCTCCGAAGAAACGGCGTGGATGTCAGAACCGGAACTGGTATTAAGGGGTTTACCGTAAGTTCCGCAGACGGCAGGGAGACTGTAGATGCGGAGCTTACCGACGGAACACGCGTGGAGAGTGATCTGGCGGTTCTTGCCCTCGGAATCAGACCGAATACGGACATCCTGAAAAATACCGGCATCAGCACGGATGAGAAGGGCTTTATCAGGGTGAACTCTTATTTTGAAACGGGAGTTGACGGCATTTATGCGGCGGGTGATATTGTTGCCCTAAATCATGTCGTGACGGGTAAGCCCGTAAGCAGTGCCCTGGCAGGTCCGGCCGTGCGCGGAGCCAGAATAATCGCCGGCAGAATCGCGGGACTTGAGGAGGTTTCCGGATTTACGGGAACAACCGGAAGCGGCATAGTTCAGGCCTTTAATCTTCAGGCCGGAATTACCGGATTCGGTGCGGAGTATCTTGAAGCCTCCGGTCTTGTAAGAGGAAAGGATTTCTTCACGGCCCTGGTTTCACAGAAGTCGCATGTCGGCTGGTTCCCGGGAGCAGGATTCCTGTTCATCAAGGGGATGTTTGAAAAAAAGAGCGGCAGGATTCTCGGTGTGGAGGCCGTCGGTTCCGCATCGGTTGACAAGGTTATTGATGCGGCTTCGGCGCTGATTCTTAAACACGGAACATACCGTGATCTTATGGAACTTGATGCGGCCTATGCACCGCAGTTCAATGCCCCGAAGTCTCCGCTCAACATGCTTGGGTTTACTGCTGAGAACATTGATCTGGGACTGGAATCTCAGACGGAGATTCAGGAGCTGCTGCGGATTATTGAGGATATGGAGCGGAACGGCGGCAGATCCGGGGAATATTATCTTCTGGACGTCAGGGAGCCGTCAGAGGTGATGTCCCTGAGACTGCCATGTTTCAACAACATTCCGCTCGGAACCCTGAGGGACAGTCTTGCGGAAATACCGAAGGACAAAACGGTAATCATAACCTGTGCCGTCGGAGTCAGGGCCTGGAACGCCGCCAGAATTCTTGCCGGAAACGGATACAGAACATCAGTTCTTACGGGCGGAGCCTCACTCTACGCCATGTATAAATAGCACGGACTGACCGTTTTCGGGCCTATGTGCGGACGGCCGGGCATCATTCTGATGTGCCGATCCCGTGGAGGACATTCTTCGTAAAATATGCGGAGATGTCCTCCGTTCTTATTCTTTCACATCGTCTCCTGCAGTGTCTTATCCTCAGCGTTTACGGTAAATTGCCAAAGGCGGATTCGTGTTCCGAACAGTTCTGTTCTATAAAAATGTGAGGAGTGATATAATTTCAGCCGGTTAATTTATCACTTTGTATTTATTCAAGATTGTCTGAATCTGATTTTTTAGGTGGAATATCCATGAAACTTCCTGTTTATTTAGATTATGCTGCCACTACTCCGGTGGATCCAAGGGTCGCAAAGAAGATGGCTGAATGCCTGTGTCTTGAGGGAACCTTCGGTAATCCCGCTTCCAAATCACACATATACGGGTGGCAGGCCGCCGAAGCCGTGGATATTGCCAGAGGACAGATAGCCGATCTCATCGGTGCAGATACCAGGGAGATTGTATTTACCTCAGGTGCCACCGAATGTGACAATCTGGCTGTTACCGGGGTTGCTCTCGCCAGTCTCGGCGGCAGCAGAAAGAAGATAATAACCTCGGCAATTGAGCACAAGGCCGTGCTTGACCCGTGTCATTATGCGGAAACCCTGGGATACGAAGTGGTATATCTGAAGCCTGATGCTGACGGGCTTGTGACTCCGGAAATGCTGGAGGAAGCAATTGACGACAATACCCTGCTGGTAAGTCTCATGCATGCCAACAACGAGATAGGCGTCGTGCAGGACATCGGCAGACTTGCGGAAATAGCCAAAAGCCACGGTGCACTTTTCCACAGCGACTGTGCACAGAGCGCCGGCAAGGTCAGAATTGATGTAAACACCATGCCTGTGGATTATCTGTCACTTTGTGCACATAAGGTCTACGGACCGAAGGGCATAGGTGCGTTTTATGTCCGAAAGGGGGCTCCGAGACCAAATCCCGTAATAAGGGGCGGCGGACATGAAATGGGTATGCGCAGCGGTACCCTGGCCACTCACCAGATTGTGGGAATGGGTGAAGCCTTTGCCCTGGCAAAGGCCGAAATGAAACAGGAAAACAAGAGAATCGAAGGTCTCAGAAACCGTCTTGCCGAAGCTCTTCTTTCCCTTCCGGAAACATCAGTGAACGGTACAATGAATTCCCGTCTTCCCGGAAATCTCAATGTCACCTTCCGCGGTATTAACGGAGAGAACTTCATGCTGGCTCTGAGAAACATAGCGGTATCCACGGGATCCGCATGTACCTCGGCGTCTCTCAATCCTTCGTACGTGCTTAAGGCTCTGGGCTTAAGCGATGCCGACGCCCACAGTTCCATCCGTTTCAGCCTCGGTCGTTTTACCACGGAAGAGGAAATCGATTATGCCATCGGCGTGATTTCGGAGGAATATCAGAAGCAGCGTAAACTCGGCAGTCTCTGGAAGGTTTAAACAGACAGCGTTATTCCCCGTGCACTCCGTCTGAGTGCACGGGGCGGCAACCGCCGTAAATCGGCGGCGCTTTTTTAGTTGGATTATCTCCTATCTGGGAATGATTAAATGGAAAATACAGAAGATTTCTTTGTTCTTAAGGTTTTTAAGGCAGCTCCGGGAACCGCAGCCGCTCCATATCTTAAGGACTGTGCCCTCAGCTATTCGGAAGAAGGTGCCTTTATTCATGCGGATACCGCGGAAAAGAAGAGTTATCTCAGAGCCGTTCAGGCGGCCGGTAAGAATATTTCGTCTGCAGGATACCGCAGGGTTGAACTTGCCGACAGGGAAGGTTTTAAATGGACAGAAGAAGATGCCATGTCCTTCTTCCTCGGTTTCCGCAGCATTAAGAACGGAGCCGACATCGTTTATCCGCAGGATCTCGATACCGAATCCTTCAGAACCGTAAGAAGCATAATCACCTGGTTAAGGGATACGATTGATGAACCGGCTTCGGCACTTAATCCGGTTTCATACATCGTTTATCTCAACAGTCTGAATGCCATAACGGGAAATGCCCTGACGGTTAAGGCATATACCGGTGACAGACTGCAGTCAGAAAATCTTACGGGACTCATGACCGTCGGCGGCGGCAGTGACAATCCTCCGTGTCTTTACGAGCTGGATTACAATCCTACGGGTGATGAAAACGCACCGGTATTTGCCGCTCTTGTCGGCAAGGGCATAACCTTTGATACCGGCGGATACAGTCTCAAGCCGTCTGAACTGATGCGTTCAATGCATACGGACATGGGCGGCTCCGCCACTGTCGCCGCCTCACTGGCACTTCTTGCCGTCTCAGGTTTTGACAGACGCGTAAAGGCCTGGCTGTGCTGTGCGGAAAACATGGTTTCAGGAAAGGCCATGAGGGTGGGTGACGTCATCAGTTATCCGAACGGCGTCAGTGTGGTAATCGACAATACCGATGCCGAGGGACGTCTGGTTCTTGCCGACGGTCTCATCCGTGCGGGTAATTCCGGTGCCGAGTATATTATTGATGCGGCCACGCTTACCGGGGCCGCCAAGGTCGCTCTCGGAAGGGACTATAATGCGGCAATGAGTCTCAATGCCGATCTGAGCAGCGAATTCGTCAGCAGTGCCGCTTCCGTAAATGAGTATGCATGGCCTCTGCCTTTCGATAAATTCCATCTGGGGCTGGTTTCCTCACAGCTTGCGGACATAACCAATTCCGCATCCGGTGACGGTATTGCGGGAGCCACCTCTGCTGCGTCATTTCTCAGCAGATTCGTTCCTTCCGAAAAGTGGAATTCATGGCTGCACATAGACCTGGCGGCAAGTTACCGCAAGACTCCTAATGACATCTATCAGATTGGAGCCATGGGTCACGGAGCCAGATCCGTTGCGGCATTCATCAGAAAGCTTGCCGGAAGACGGTAGGATGGTAATTCACTGACCTTAATTCAGGTCAGTAAGCCGATAAATCCCGGAAAAGGTGTTTTCATTAACCTTTTCCGGGATTTTCTTTTTCAGCCTGCCGTCTTGTCCTTTTGAATGACTGTCAGGTGTGTACGTCCATGCATCCCGGCCGGTGATGTAGATATACTTCAAAAATCACGGCGGATGTGAATATCAAAGATCACATTTTGAATGCGGAGGCCTTACCACTGGCGTTTTTTGAATTATTCTAGATTAAAAGTTTACGGATTCCGTCAGGCTCCGCGATAAAAGTCCCGACCGTCGGGACGGGGAAGAGCGGAACGATTGTGAAACGCCGTACCGTTATATGCCGGTTGCCGCCCCTGGCGGTTCAGGAAGAGGATCGGCAAAGTGTTATTCATAAAGGAGGGTATATGGCATTAGAAAGAACATTTTCAATCATCAAGCCTGATGTTGTGGCTCGCAATCTCATCGGCGACATCTATCACCGTTTTGAAAATGCCGGTCTGCGCATTGTTGCCGCCAAAATGGTTCATCTCAACCGTGAGGAGGCTTCAGGTTTTTACTGCCATCTGCGTTCCAAGCCTTTTTTTGAGGAACTGCTGGAATTCATGATGTCAGGTCCCGTCATGGTTCAGGTTCTTGAAGGAGAGGATGCGATAAAGCGTCATCGTGAGGTTATCGGCGATACTGACCCGAAGAAGGCCCGTGCGGGCTCAATCAGGGCCGACTATGCCACCAGCATAGATCAGAATGCCGTCCACGGTTCAGACTGTCTTGAGGCTGCTGAAAAGGAAATAGCGTATTTCTTTACCGATGAGGAGCTGTGTCCCCGTACCAGATAATTATCATCGGCTTAATGACATCGGGACGGACTGAGTGCCGTTCCCTGCGTATGATTGATGATGCCGGAGCCGGTCCCTGACCGGTTTTCGTCTTTTTTCGGCATGTATATGCGGTTCCGGTGATGCGGACTGCTTTTTTCGGAGGTAAACATGAAAGAAATTCGCAACATACTGATACTTACCGGAGCCGGAATTTCCGCCGAATCGGGAATACCGGTGTTCAGATCGGAAACCGGACTATGGGAGCAGCACCGGGTCGAGGACGTGGCTACCTATGAGGGCTTTATGAGAAACAGACCTCTGGTTCATGAGTTTTACAACAGGATGCGGCGTAATCTTTTCAATGTCAGACCAAATCCGGCCCACTTCGCGCTTGCCCGTCTTGCCAATGAATGGAAAAAGGGCAGCGTATGTCTGATAACCCAGAATATTGACAATCTGCATGAGGCCGCAGGGTCCGGAAATGTCATTCACATGCACGGTGAACTGATGCGCATAAGCTGTGAAAGCTGTGGAGCAGTTGTCGACTGGGATAAGGATTCCTCCGTGGATACCAGATGTCCGAAGTGCGGTGAGGCCGCCATGCGTCCGCACATCGTGTGGTTCGGGGAAATTCCTTACCATATGGAACATATTGACGAGCTGCTTCGTGACTGTGATCTGTTCATGTCGATAGGTACTTCCGGAGTTGTTTATCCTGCCGCGAATTTTGCGAGAATGACACATGCCCTGGGAGCCTATAACATTGAATTCAATCTGGAAAAGTCCGCAACCGCGGGAAGCTTTGACAGAGGTATTTACGGCAAGGCCGGAACCACTCTGCCGGAATTTGTGGACAGTCTTTTGAAAACCGGAAATCTGGATTTTCTGGATCGGTGAGACTGAGTGTTAGGGATAAGCCCTCAGAAGCTTAAATCATTAAATAAAGGAAAAGCTCCATGGTATTGGAGCTTTTTCTTTATTCAAAACGTATTTTTATAATGCAACAGGGGGTTTCTGCGGATATTAAGCTCAGACAGCCGCTGTCATTGCCTTCCTGCATTTTTGTCCGTGCTGTACTGACCGGTGGAATATGATCCCGGATTCCGGATTGCTGCAGGAAGCCTGTGTTTTCAGAAAAATCACCGGCGTTTTTATCCTGCGGACAAAGACGGCTCAGAACCCGGGTGCATATAAATAAAAATGGGACAGTTATCGTGTATTCTGATATAATCACGCAAATAATTGTGTTTATATTAAACTCGGGTAAGTTGTTGTCATAATGTCAGAAAGTAAGATTAATTTATTGGATTTGGATCGCGACGGTCTGAGGGCTTTTGTGGCCGAAATGGGCGAAAAGCCGTTCAGGGCGGATCAGATTATGAAATGGATATATCATTTCGGTGCTGATGATTTTACCAAAATGACCAATATCAACAGGGCCATGCAGGCAAAGCTTTCTGAATGTGCATACGTAAAGGCTCCTGAAATCAAGGCGGAGTACCGCAGTAGCGACGGAACCATTAAGTGGGCTCTGGACGCCGGAGACGGTCAGCTGATTGAGACCGTGTACATCCCTGACGGTGACAGGGCTACGCTGTGCGTGTCAACTCAGGTCGGGTGCGTGATTAACTGTGCGTTCTGTGCCACCGGGGCTCAGGGCTTTAACCGTAATCTTTCCACCTCCGAAATTATCGGGCAGGTGTGGAGGGCTACCTCCGTTATAGGCTTTACTCCGAATCCGAAATTCAGAGCCATTGATAACGTGGTTCTTATGGGAATGGGTGAACCTCTTCTGAATTTTGACAATACCGTGAGAGCCATGAAGATCATGCTTGATGACTTCGGTTTCGGACTGTCCAAGAGAAGGGTAACCATTTCCACTGCCGGTGTGGTTCCGGGAATTGACAGACTCGGTGATGCCATAGACGTGGCACTGGCCATTTCACTTCATGCTCCGAATGATGAACTCAGAAGTAAACTAATCCCTCTTAATGATAAGCACAACATCAGCAGCATTCTGGCTGCCGTGAAGAGATATGTGGATAAGTCCAATGCCAACAGCGGCAGGGTTACCATAGAGTACATCCTGCTTGCCGGAGTAAATGACAGACCTGAGCATGCGCACGAGCTGGCAAAACTTCTGGCCAATACTCCCTGCAAGATTAATCTCATTCCGTTTAATCCGCATGAAGCAGGCAGATTCAGCAAGCCGAAGGCTGCGGATATTGACAGATTCTACAGAATCCTTCTGGATTACGGATATACCGTCGTCACCCGCAAGACCAGAGGTGATGACATAAAGGCCGCCTGCGGACAGCTGGCCGGCGAAGTGAAGAATAAACTGAAGAAAATAGCCACCTTCAGCGGAAAGGATCTGTAATGATTCCTAAATTCCGTAAAGGACGGCAGATTTTAAATAAATATAAAGGGACACAGCTAATGAACATGATGAACAGATTATTACTGGCGGCAGTTGCCACGGGGCTGCTGACGGGATGTATAACGTCCAAGGAAATAATTGTGGGCCGTGATGAAAACGGCAATGAAATTGTCCGCAAGGCGGATGATATTGATTATGAAAAGGCGGCACTTGCCAGAATCAACCTGGCATACAGCTTTATGCAGCAGAGGGAAATGAGTTCGGCAAAGGAAAATCTTAACATTGCCGAGAGCTATGCTCCGGATCTTGAGTCACTGCATCTTGCCTGGGGCCGCTATTACGATATCGTGGGTGATTACGGCAATTCCGAAAAGAAGTATCAGCTGGCAATCAAGGAATATCCTGAATCCGGCATGAGCTATACCCACTACGGCAGTTTCCTGTGTTCCAGAGGCAGACGTGACGAAGGTCTGAACAACCTGCTTAAGGCAGTTTCAATTCCTAAGTTTGCCCAGATGAGCATGGCCTACGAGGCAGCGGCAACATGTGCATATGAAGCCGGAAAGATAGATGAATCAAGGAAATACTTTGAACAGGCAATGAGCTACGGCGGCAATGCTCCGTCACTCCTGTTCAACTACGCCACCTTCAGCTTCGAGAACGGGGATTATGAGAAGGCGGACAGACTCATGCGCAACTATGACATGTTCCAGCACAGGGACACACCGCAGACTCTGTTCCTTAAAATCAGAATTTCCCAGAAGATGGGTGAGTATGCTTCATCCGAAATATACGGCAGAAAGCTTCTCAAGGTATTCCCTAAGAGCGATGAAGCCAAGAAATTCAAGGCCGGCGATTACTAGAAACGGGGTAGAGGTTTAAACGGAAAATGATAAACAACAGTGCAGGCAGCGAAGCTGCCCAGCTTCTCGGCAACATGTATAGGGAAGCACGTGAAAGAAACAATGTTTCCCTCACAACGGCTTCAGAGCAGTTAAACATCAGAAGTTATCTGCTTAACGATATGGAAAAGGGGCGTTTCGGTCATCTTAAGCTTGGTGACTGTCTCGCATATGCAAAATACCTGTCCGTCGACATCGGCGTGGATGAAATCAACAAGATAAGACAGCTCCAGGGCGCATCAGGTGAAACCTACGTTATTGACAGAAAGGTTTACGTGGGCGGTGCCGTGGTTCTCGGCCTGCTGGCGGCAGCCATTCTGGCACTGACCTCCGGTTCAGGAAAGAATGATAACGCTGCACCTGAAAACGGTGTTCTGCAGATTCCGCAGAACGGTGGCAGCGGCGTGATAGAGCTTCCTGCAGCAAATACTCCGCAGACGGTGGAGGTTCCTCTTGTTCAGCAGGCCCCAGCCGTACAGCAGCCGGCTGCTCCGAAGGTGCAGACGGCAGACACCATGCCTAAGGAACCTGCACAGACAGCAGTGACTGCTCCTGCTCAGCAGAAGGCGGCTTCCGGGGTGGTTGTCGGTCCTGAAAGCGGTGACGTAATCGTCGAAGAGGAAATCAGATTTGAAAGTCTTCCTGACGTTGAGCCGTCTGAGGCTCCGGTTGTTGTCACACCAAGAACCGAGACGGTAAGAAAGACAGGAACCGCTGGTGCTCCTGTCGCAAAAACCGTTCCTGCCGCAGGTAATGCAATTCAGCATCAGCCTGCCCGTCAGCCTGAAAAAACAGCTGACGTCAGAAAGGAGGTTAAGCCTCAGAACGCATCCCGCAGTGAGACTGCAAAGACAGCGGTAAGCACATCCAAGTCCGCGGTTCAGAATACAGCCGCAGGTGCTGAACGTAAGGCTCAGACCAGAACTCAGACCGCAGCGGCGGCAAAATCAACCGGACTCAAGTCCGGTCAGGTTGTATCACTGGCCGATGAACTCGGATATCAGAAACCTGCCCGCGCATCTCAGACATCTGCATCAAAGCAGAGCGCAAAGCCTGCCCAGAAGCCTGTTCAGAGCCAGACTGCAACTGCGCCTAAGACTGCTGCCTCCGGCGTGAAATCAGGCAGTCTCAAGTCAGGTCAGGTGGTATCTCTTGCAGATGAAATGGGCTATCAGAAGAAGCCTGCGGCTCCTAAGAGCACCGGTGCGGCCGTTTCATCAGGAAACAGCGCAAAGAGCGGTGTCGTCGGACCGAAGATTACCGACCAGGCTGAAATAAAGAGACGTGCAAGTCAGGTTGTGATTACAGAGGCTGTACAGTAAGTCATGATTACATTAACGGAACAGATTAAGAGACGTAAAACCAGACGTATCATGGTAGGAAACGTACCGGTCGGCGGTGATGCCCCGATTTCGGTTCAGAGTATGACCAATACCGATACCACCGACATCGACGGCACAATTGCCCAGATAAGGGCAATTGCCGAAGCGGGAGCGGACATAGTGCGCGTCAGCGTGCCGACGCTCAAGGCTGCTGAGGCCTTTAAGGAAATCAGGGCCGGCTCACCGATTCCGGTGGTTGCCGACATTCACTTTGATTACCGCATTGCCCTCAAGGTAGCCGATTACGGTGCTGACTGTCTGCGCATAAATCCGGGCAACATCGGCAGTGACGAAAAGGTGCGTGCCGTGGTTTCCTCAGCCAGGGAGCACGGTATTCCAATCAGAATCGGCGTTAATGCCGGTTCTCTCGAGAAGGATATTCTTGAACGCTACGGTGAGCCTACTCCGGAAGCGCTGGTTGAGTCAGCCATGCATCACATCGGAATCCTTGAGCATCTTGATTTCCCGGATTTCAAGATTAGCGTTAAGGCATCAGACGTGTTTGTGGCATACGAGGCCTATAAGCTCCTGAGTCAGAAGATCGAGCAGCCGCTGCATCTCGGCATAACCGAGGCAGGCGGCTTCAGAAAGGGCTCGGTAATGAGTGCCATCGGCCTTTCCTGGTTACTCAAGGAAGGTATCGGTGATACCATGCGCGTGTCTCTTGCGGCTGATCCGGTAGAAGAGGTAAGAGTGGCCTTTGACATTCTGAAGGTAATGAAGCTGCGTACCAGAGGCATTAATTTCATTGCGTGTCCTACCTGTTCCCGTCGCGGCTTTGACGTTATCGGAACGGTGAATGAGCTGGAAAAGAGACTCGGAGACGTTACCGAATCACTGAACGTGGCCGTCATGGGCTGTGTGGTTAACGGTCCGGGTGAGGCTTCAAGGGCTAATCTCGGAGTATGCGGTGCCGCGGAAAAAAGCTATTACTACGAGGATGGCGAACGGCTTGACAGAATTCCGAATGAACAGCTTATTGATGAGCTGGAAAGGAGAATAAGGGCATACCTTGCGAAAAAGCAGGCCTAGCCCGGGGACTTCGGGATCCTTACCGGTGCGCATCGGCAGACGATGCGGAAAAATAATAAAACCGGCAGATCCCGGCCGAAAGGTTCCGTGAGCCGGACACGTTTCCGGCTCACAATGATTTTGTGATTATATGGTTTGAATAATGTTTTTAAAGGAAGCTAGATAAAGTGGCGGTTAAAATTAACGCAATCAGAGGTATGAATGATCTTCTGCCTCAGGACAGCAGTATGTGGCAGCAGGTTGAAGCGGTTCTTAAATCAACCGCAGCCTCTTTCGGTTTCAGTGAAATCCGTTTCCCTATCGTTGAAAAGACCGGACTGTTCTGCAGGGCAATCGGTGAGGTTACCGATGTGGTCGAAAAGGAAATGTATACCTTCAACGACCGCGACGGTGATTCACTGTCATTAAGACCTGAGGGGACTGCCGGCTGTGTGAGGGCATGTCTTGAGAACTCCCTCATTCACGGTCAGGAACAGAGACTCTGGTACACCGGACCGATGTTCCGTCACGAAAGACCTCAGAAGGGCCGTTACCGTCAGTTCCATCAGTTCGGCTGTGAGGTGTTCGGACTGAAGGGACCGGATATCGATGCTGAAATCATTGCCTTTACCGCAGAAGTTCTGGCAAAGCTCGGTCTTACCGAACACGTAAGCCTGCAGCTTAATTCCCTCGGCTCCTCCGAAGAGCGTGCCGCATACAGGGATGCCCTGGTTGCATTCCTTGAAAAGCATCAGGATGTTCTTGATGAAGACTGCAAGCGCAGAATGTACACCAATCCTCTCAGAGTTCTTGATACCAAGAATGAGGATGTTATCGCCGTACTTAAGGACGCTCCGAAGTTAAGCGATTATTTCGGGGAGGAGACCAGGGCTCATTTTGAGGGACTGTGCTCAAGACTTGAAAATCTGGGCATTAAGTACGAGCTCAACAGCCGTCTGGTCCGCGGTCTTGATTACTACAATCTTACCGTGTTTGAATGGGTTACCGATGCTCTCGGTTCACAGGGTACCGTGTGCGGCGGCGGCCGTTACGACGGACTGGTGGAGCAGCTTGGCGGTCAGAGCACTCCGGCGATTGGTTTTGCCGTAGGTCTAGAAAGAATGATTCTTCTTCTTGAAACCCTGCAGCTTGTTCAGCGTAAGCCTGCGGTTGACATCATGATCTGTGCCATGGGCGAAGAACCTGAACGTCAGCAGTTAAAGCTTGCCCTTGATCTTAGAAAGGCACTGCCGGGTTTGGGTATAATGACACACTGCGGCGGCGGCAAGTTCAAGAAACAGATGGCCCATGCCGATAAGTCAGGTGCCCGTTTTGCGGTAATCATCGGTGATGATGAAATAAACAACCGGGTACTTAGTATCAAGGATCTGCGTTCAGGTGAACAGCAGACTGTGGAAATGGCGGCAGCAGCTGCTTATTTTAAGAGCGTATTTTAACAGGAGTATAATAAATGGACGTTTTTGAGGCTGATGCACAACAGAGAGAAGAAGAACTTCGCAAGTGGTGGCATGATAACTGGAAGAGTATTGCCATGGGCGTTATTCTGGCATTCGTCATTATTACCGCCGTGTTCTGGTACAGAGACCATACCAGAAAAATCAGATATCAGAATGCCGTGGATTTCTATGGGGTTGTAATGAACACCAATATGGCTGATGAAAAGAACGTTGCCGAAGTCAAGGCTTTCATCGGTGAACACGGTAACGACGTATACAGTCAGCTCGCAGCTCTTTCACTGGCAAAGCAGTTTGTAAGCGAAAAGAAGTATCAGGAAGCCGCCGATCTGTTAAACGGCAGTCTCGGTGCCGCAAAGGATTCAATTCTTGATGACGTGGTTCGTTTAAGAATTGCCAGAATCGACATTGAACTCAAGAAGTTTGATGATGCCGTTGCCGTTCTCAATGCAGTCAGAAACAATGACTCATTCAGATTTGAAGTTACCTCATTAAGGGGTGATGCCGCTTATGCTTCAGGCGACCTTAATGCCGCTTTCAAGTACTACGATGAAGCTCTTTCATATGCCAAGGCAGATGAAGACACCACCGTGGTTAAGATGAAGAGGGATTCCCTCAATGCCGTTAAGGGTGTGCCTGCCGCTAAAAATGCCGCACAGGTGACTGAACCTGCGGCTGAAGCTGCTGTCAAAGATACCGTTGCCGATGATGCGGCAGAAGTAGCGGCAAAGACTGTTGAAGCGGAAGCCTCAGCAAAGCAGTAAGCCGTAACCGGTTATGTGCAGGGATTTTGAGTTAAGAGAATTATCAGATGTTCAGCTTTTTTAAAAAGCAGTTTATTTCAGGGACGGTATTAGCACTGTCGGCACTTGCGGCAGGCTGTTCCACCGATGTCGACGTGTATAAGCCGGTATCGGCTCCAATTGTTACCAACAGTGTCGAAACCACTGTCGTATGGAGTGCATCCGTAGGTTCAGGTGTCGGCAATTACTATACCAGACTTACGCCTGCGGTGGATGAGGTTAAGGTATATGCGGCCTCACGAAACGGTGACGTGTTCGCACTTGACAGGGAGACCGGTTCAAGGGAATGGCATATTGATCTTGATGATGAGGATGAGAATGACGATCGTCGTTCAGCCCGTCTGTCAGGAGGTCTGGTCCTTCAGTACGGTACTCTTTACGTCACCAGTGAAAACGGCTATCTGTACGCCATCGATGCCGAGGAAGGCACCCTGAAATGGAAGGCTGAAGTAGGGCAGGAGGTCATGGCAGCTCCGGCAGCCGGATATGACAAGGTATTCGTTCTGACGATTACCGGTCAGCTCCTCGCCTTCAATTCCGAGACCGGAGAAAAAATCTGGGCCAACGGTAATGACGGCAATACCGTTTCCCTGCGCGGAGACAGTAACCCGGTTGCGATTTCCGACCAGGTTGTCATCTACGGAACCTCAAACGGTAAGGTCAACATCGTTTCGCAGGAGACAGGCGTACTCATTCATCAGCTGAATGTTAATAATGCAAACGGTGCAACCAGAATTGCACGTCTCAATGACGTGAACAGTACACCGCTCAGCATTATGAATGAAGTGTACTCAGTGGCTTTCAACGGTAACTTCCAGGGATTCCTGATACCTGAATTCAGTTCAATGTGGAAGAGACAGTATTCGTCATGTCTTGATCTGGCAAGTGACTCAACCGATATCGCCCTTACCGACGTATCCGGTCATGTCTACTCCATTATCAGGGTTGACGGAACCCAGAGATGGGCAAATACCCGTCTTACCTACCGTGGCGTTACGGCGCCGGCTTATTTCAAGCGTCATGTGGTAGTAGGTGATTATGAGGGGTATGTTTATTTGCTGGATGATGCGACCGGAGAAATCAAGTCAATGCGCATGATTGACTCCAGCGGCCTCTATGCCGCTCCGGTAAGCGATGATGATTATCTCTATCTCCAGTCAAGAGACGGAACTCTTTACGCCGTTGACATTGAAGAGAAAAAAGAAGAATAGTATGTCCGGTACCGTGTTGCCGTGCATGTTATTCCGTGAATAAATTAAAAATTAACCGAACCGGCTTATCCTGCGGATAAGCCAGTTTTTTGATTATTATGAGGAAACAGATTGTGTCCAAGGTTGTTGCTTTAGTAGGTCGTCCGAATGTGGGTAAGTCCACATTGTTTAACCGTTTAACCAAAACGCGTGATGCGCTTGTGGCTGATTTTCCGGGACTTACCCGTGACAGAAAATATGGCCGCGCAATTTATAATGACAGTGAATATATCCTGATTGATACAGGCGGTATTGACGGCAGTGAAGAGGGTATTGAAACCCATATGGCCGAGCAGTCCCTGCTGGCCATTGACGAGGCCGATCTTGTTTTCTTCCTGGTTGATGCCAGAAACGGTCTCACCTCAGGTGACTACATGATCGCCGATTATGTCAGACGTCACCAGAAAAAGACCGTACTGGTAGCAAACAAAATTGACGGTCTTGATTCAGACGTGGCAACTGCAGAACTGTATGCTCTGGGTATTCCTAACATTTATCCTATTTCCGCAAGCCACGGCCGCGGTCTCAGTTCCCTTCTTGACGAAGTGCTGGCACCGGTTCTTTCAGACGGTGAAGAGCATCTTCTTCCTGAAGCGGGGCCTTTTGATGATCCGGACGTAATCAAATGGGAAAAGGGCTTTGAATTCCTGGACAATGTTCCGATGGACAAGGAAGCCGGCGGTTTCGACTGGCATGCCTGGAAGAAGCGTCATCAGAACGGCGGTGATGCCAACGAGTCAGAAGGTGAAGGTTCAGGTAATGATGAAGCAGCGGCAAAGGCTGAAGAGAAGGAAGAGCATGACGGTTCGTTCTCCGATCTTCCTGTAAAATTTGCCATTGTCGGACGTCCTAACGTAGGTAAGTCAACCTTAACCAACCGTCTCCTCGGAGAGGACCGCGTTATCGTGTTCGATATGCCCGGTACAACACGTGATTCCATCTACATTCCTCTTAAGAAGGATGATCAGGAATACATCGTAATAGATACTGCCGGTGTCCGTAAGCGCAAGAAGGTTAACGAGGCCGTGGAAAAGTTCTCCGTGGTTAAAACCCTTCAGGCGATTGAGGACAGTAACGTTACCATTCTGGTAATCGATGCCAATGCGGGCGTAACCGATCAGGACCTTAGCCTTTTAAGCTTTATCATTCAGAGCGGCCGTTCACTGGTTATCGCCGTTAACAAGTGGGACGGACTTGATAAGGACGTGAAGGAAAAGGTTAAGCAGGATCTTGAACTCCGTTTAGGCTTCGTTGACTTTGCCGAAATACACTTTATTTCCGCACTGCACGGTACCGGTGTAGGACATCTGTTTGAATCCATTCTCAGTGCCTACAGATCAGCAACCACCCGAGTAAGTACCTCCAAGCTCAACCGCATTCTGACCATGGCCACCCAGGAGCTTCAGCCTCCGTTATCCAACGGTCGCCGCGTTAAGCTCAAGTATGCCCATGCCGGCGGTTACAATCCTCCGCGTATTATCATTCACGGTAACAAGACAGGTGATCTGACCGATGCCTACAAGCGTTACCTGAATAATTACTACCGTAAGAGCCTGCACATCATCGGTACTCCGATAAGTCTGGAATTCCATGACAGTGAGAATCCGTTTGAAGGTAAGAAGAATAAGCTTACCCAGAGTCAGATCAGAAAGCGCAAGCGTATGATGGACTTTGTGAAGAAGGCGAAAAGAGATCGTAAAAAGAAGAAGTAAGGTACGGCTTTTCAGGTTTGCCTAATCTCTGATAAGGTCCCGGCTCCGGAAAGAGTCGGGACTTTGACTGTAATGAGAAGCAGATTCATGATCTTCGGGCATGCTGAACACGGACTGTAGTATTCTGGATTTTAAAAGGAAAAAACATGGCTGTAATTAAAAAGAACATATGTCACTGCGGTCTTACCGGAAAGGATTACCGCAGCTGCTGCGGTCTGTATCATACAGGAGCCAGGGTTACGGACAGATCTCCGCTGGAGGTGCTGATGAGC
>JAEEGL016165329.1_pt1 | contig 16986 bp, 8 predicted proteins | sample 9134231 | NCBI WGS metagenome assembly JAEEGL01 (sample SAMN16246548, study PRJNA631951) | gut metagenome | biome: gut microbiome; feature: rumen; material: fiber-attached | host: Bos | place: Iran: Karaj | collected 2018-10
AGTCTATCGCCCTGTCCTTTTCATAATCATCCAGGATTGTCTTTTTTATTTTACTGATTTCTTTTTCAAGCATCGTTATTTCCTCTCATTAAATGCTACATTCTAAGGAGCAGTTCTCTGTCTATAACCTGTCCGCCCTTTATATAGCTTCTCGGCACTCTCTTACTCACCGCACATGTAAGTTCGTACGGGATCGTACCGGCTGTCTTTGCCATATCATCCACCGGGTTATGCGGTCCGAATATTTCTATCTCGGATCCCACATCTACTCCCGGCTTATCTGTCAGATCTATCATACTCATATCCATGCAGATCTTTCCCCGCTGTGATACCGGACCCTCACTGCTGTATAATGAGCACTTATTTGAAAGACTTCTGAAAAATCCGTCTGCATATCCGTACGGAACCACACCCATTCTCGTCACTCTGTCAGTCTTAAATATACCGCCATAACTGACTGATGTACCTGCCGGATATGTCTTAATGGTACTGACTGTTGTCTTTAACGTCATCACCGGTTTTAATCCGAGACCTTTTGCAAAATCTCCATATCCGTATAATAAGAGTCCCGGTCTAACCATGTCAAGATAAGTTTCCGGATAGCATGCAACTGCGCCGGTATTGGCACAATGTCTGATCTTAAATTTACGGCCCCATTTTTCTTCTACAGAGTCAATGACGGATGTGAAGAGTTCATACTGATGGAGTGTATATGCCCTGCACTCCTCTCCCGGCTCATCAGATACAGCAAAATGTGTAAATATACCTTCTGTATCGAGTCCCGGCATATTTACGGCATCAAGTATCCCCGATACTCCGGTTTCAAACATATCACCTTCACACAAAAATCCCAGACGGGACATTCCCGTGTCGACTTTTATATGAACTTTAAGACTTCCGCCGGTCTTTACGGCCTCGGCAGAATACTCCTCCGCCTTTGCTTTGCAGGTCACTGCCTGAGTGATGTTATGCTCTATCAGCTTCCTTACCTGCTCTTTTGGTGTATGACCAAGGATCAGTATTGGCATTGTTATACCGTTTACTCTTAGTTCCATGGCTTCGTCAATACTGCTGACGGCCAGGTAGTCGGCACCTGCATCCTGCATGGTACGGGCCACCATGACAGCACCGTGTCCGTACGCATCAGCTTTTACAACCGCGAGAAATTTCACATTTTCTCCGATATGATTTCTGATCTGTCTGTAATTGTGAAGAAGAGCATCCAGGTCTGTCTCGGCCCATGTTCTTTTTAAGTCAGATTCCATGTCAGTCTTCCTTCATTTTGATAGTATAATCATTATGATCAAGAGATACATTGGGATTGTAATAAGGGTCTCCCTTATCAAGTACCTCTTTCCATTTTGCTTTAAATCTGTCCGACTCGTCATCGTAGCGTTTCATCTTTTCCTCATCGGTATCGAGACCTCTCGACTGGGACTCATAATGAAACAGCTCCGCAAACGGAGTAAACACCGTCAGATATCCTTTATCACGCAGCTTCAGGCACAGATCTACATCGTTAAGACATACCTTAAATGACTCATCAAGTCCTCCGACCTCATCATATTTCTTGAGGTTCACCATGAGGCATGCACCTGTCACGGCACTCATATCCTGGGCATAACAGAGCTTACCCATATAGCCCACGCTCTCTCTTGGCTGGAGACAATGGATATGACCTGCTGTCCTGTGCTGTCCGAGCCTAAGTACCACGCCTGCATGCTGTACAAGATAGTTTGGATAATACAGTTTGGCTCCCACAGCCCCTACGTCATCACGCTGGGCATACATGAGCATCTCCTCTATCCATTTAAGCGTGATCACCTGGATATCGTTATTTAATAGTATTACGTATTCTCCCGATGAATTTGCCACACCGAGATTATTTATTGCGGAGTAATTAAAATCTCCCTTGTATGTGACAATTTTAATTCTGTCACTATTTCTTAATTCATCGTAATAATCAAATATCTCTTTTGACTCACTGTTGTTCTCGACTATTACGATCTCAAAATTATCATATACCGTTCTCTCAAGTATGGAATCCACACATCTTTGGAGATCCTCTTTATGATCTTTATTGGCTATGATTATTGATACAAGCGGCTTTGCCTTAAGTTCGTAATCAATCTTAAATATGGTAGGAAATGCCCTTGTAGAGGATATCCTGAAATTACGAAAACCATGTCTCTTAAGATGATCTGCCACAGCACCCTTTGCAGCATCGATCGCATATTCCTTGGCATCGATTGACTTTGATACGCTGGCATTATGACTTCTCCAGTAGTAGAGTATCCTCGGCACGTGTACTATATTTTCAGCCCTGTCAGTCAGGCGCAGTATCATGTCATGATCCTGGCTGCCGTCAAACTCTTTTCTGAAAAGCTCCGTGCTCTCTAAGAGTTCCCTCTTAAATACGCTGAAATGACAGATGTAATTATTGGCCCTTAAATTATCAATGGCATAATCAGGCTTAAAATGAATGGTTAACATTTTGTTGATATCGCCGTTTTTAAATGTCACTTCATCGCAGTATATATAATCTGCATTCTTTTCATTTATCGCCTTTACATACTCAAAGAGCACTTCGGGATGAAGTATGTCATCGTGATCAAAGAGTCCTATATACTCTCCTGTTGCAAGCTTATAGCACTCATTTGTATTACCTGAGATGCCCTCGTTTTTCTCCAGTTTTTTATATACAATACGCTTGTCTTTGTCTGCATATTTTCTGCAGATATCACCTACAAAATCATGTTTCTCATCAGACCCGTCTGCCAGACACAGTTCCCAGTTTTTATACGTCTGATAAAGCACTGAGTCTATCATATCTGTCAGAAAGTTTTTTGGCGTATTGTAAAGAGGTACGAGGATACTTATCTTTACAGGATTTTTAAATACCATCCCTTCCTCTTCTTTTCGCTTTGCCTGACTTGGAAATCCTGCTGTGCCAAAACTCCTCATGGCTTTCTGCTGACGTTTCTTGTACTTAATCTTTTCGATTACACCCTTAACGGATCCGCAGTTTTTCACCCTGCCTATCTGAAATCTTATGTGATGGACACACTTCCTGAAAGGGTTTAAAAGCTTAAATGCCGTGCTGTTTTTTACTTTATCAACCTTCTCCTGCAGGAGCATGTTTTGCATTTTAAGGTCAGTAACTTCATCAGACAACTCTATACGGAGTGCGCGCTCTCTCTCAAAAGCAGCCTTGTAATCAATTGGACCTTTATTATTTTTTGTTTCTTCCAAACTGTTACTCATATTATTCTCTTTGCAGCTGTCAGGATTCCGTGGGCTGCATCTTCACTCATGGCAGCGTATGTGAATACTGCCTCAAGTTCATTGTCCTTGTCTTTATTTAATTCAATGGTTTCCAGGTGAATGTTCATATTGGGATCGTTTGTCTCAAATATGTATCCCTCTTTATCTCCCCGGAGTTTCCTTCCGTTGCATTCAAGATATTTTTTTGATCTGTCCGGCAGGTCACTTCCGTTTATCTTAAGAGTCTCGACAAATACCGCACCGGCGCTCATCATAGGGTCGACCCTTAAGTTTTTCACGTCGCCTGAGAATCGTACTTTAAAGGAAATCCTCTCATCATCAAAGACTGCATCTTTTATGAATCTTGATTCCTCCTCGCTGTATCCGTTTCCCTTATCTGTATATACCTGAACGCGCCTTGCATTTTCCATGGCACCGTTCATATCAATATATTTTTCCGGATGAATCACCATAGTACCTATCCTTGCCCTAAACTGGGCAAGTGACATATGACCGCTCTGAACTGTCTCATGAAATGCCATCTCTCTCCTGATATACTCATCCTCATCTTTTGCCGTGATATCGAGGATGTCATATATCTTATGAAGATCTGTCGCGCTTCTTGAATCACTCTCAAGCATATAGCAGTAGAGGGCTCTCCATGTCTGATATTTGCTGTCGGTAGGTTCATCTTTTGTCCATTCATAATCAATGACTGTCCAGTCATCACCGTCTGCGATAACGTTTGAAAATACCAGATCAAAATCAGTAAACGGATATTCTCCGTTAAATGATATCCTCTCTTTAAAATCAGATACGATATCATTAAACCTGTTCATATCTCCTGACTTAATACATTCATCAAGGATATCATTTAAAGATCTGCCTTTAACAAACGGAAATACCGCAGCGTTTTCTGTCAGTGTACACTCACATATTTTCAGAGCTGAACCGGCATATTTCTCAGACAGTTTTTTATAATTTTCAGTCAGACTTTTTATATGACTTTCCGCTTCTTTAGTCATCGGAATCTTTTTTACGACAATATCATTATTGTCCTGCTCCATTGATGTGACTATGGATCTGTCATCCGATCTCTCATTTGAGAATCTTGCATAAACAGGGCTGATACCATCGCCGAGTATTACAAGATATGAGTTCGAAAAAAGAGGGAACAAATCATCTGAAATAACAGAATCAAACGCGTTTTTCTCATCAAAGAGCAGGAGCCTGTCCCTGTCAAAATTCCTGATATTGTTTGTCAGTTCGCCGCAAAGAGGCAGTCTTTTGTCAGAATATATGGTTATAGGGAATTTATAGTCAGGATATGGATAATAAAAATGATACTCGTCCTCACCGCACTCCTTAAATATCTTTTCAAGTCCCGGCCTTGAAAATGTCCTCACATAATCGCCGCTTTTATATCCCTCAATTCCGGAAAAATATGTACCGAGATGATCCTCGCTGCATCCCGCAAAATATTTAAGTCCCAGCCTGTTTTCAATGGCTATGACGATACGGCCTCCGGGAGCTACATGTTTTTTTAATGTTTCAAGGAATTTATGATACGGCTTTTCCGTGGACATATAGCTGCTGCCGTACTCAAATACACCTATCAGGCATACCCAGTCATAATAGGCCGGAAGGTCCGGCTCTATATCAAGAAAGTTGCCGACATGTATGGTGACGTTGTCACATTCCTTATGACGCAGGGCATTGATCGTACTCCTGCGCTTTGAGAGGTCCACACAGTCAACGGAGCCTGCTTTTTTTGAAAATACGCCTGTGATGGCACCGCATCCCGAGCCTACCTCGAGGACTCTGTCGCTTTTTTTAATCGGGAGCCATGATACGATATTTTCTCTCTGATCAGAGAGATGATAAAGCACCGGCCAGCTCATTTTTTCATCTATGACATCCTTGAAATCGGATTCATCATGAGCAGATACTATATCGAGGAGTTCCTGCTCAGACGCTCCGTCCGAATACAGATCCTCCCCCGGATAATGTTTTAAGTCGAGTGTGATTTTTCCGATAGTCTCATTTACAGCCATTTTACTTAACCTTACTAACAGAATTCATATCATAATAACCGACTGTATCCTTGTCAGATACAACCGTAATGTTTATGCAGTCATACAGCCTGTGGTACACTTTGAAATCGTCGCCTTCAAATCCGGTGACACCAAGTGAGAGCAGATATTCACCGCCCTGAAGATTCATCTCCTGGCAGAAGGTCACTTCCTTGATATCCCCTTTTGATACAGGCTCAAGAAATGCTTTTTCAAACATTGTATTTGTACCCGTGATTTCCGTTCCCTTTATATTCTTGATGGAAAACGCAAAAATCGGAGATGTGATATCCCTGTTAAATTTGATCTTCATATATACCGTGAATCGGCTGCCCTTCACTATGGATGAAGATCTGATGCCGCCCTCATCAGTGATATAATACTCATCTATTTGGGCAGAACCGTCACCATATTCAAGGAGATTGGGATTCTTGGCATCAGCCGATTCTTTGCTTGCTGTATCTCCGTTCTCCGCATCATACTGACCTACCAGGACTCTCTTGTATACATCTATCATTTCTTTAGGAGAGCCTTCTCCAAGTTTTACACCCTTGTTTAAGAGTACTACCCTGTCACAGTATTTACTGATTGAGCCAAGATCGTGACTTACAAACAGTATGGTCTTGCCCATCTTTTTAAATTCTTCAAATTTGTGATAACACTTTGACTGGAAAAATACATCACCTACCGAAAGGGCCTCATCCACTATGAGGATCTCCGGGTCTATATTGATCGCAACGGCAAAAGCAAGCCTTACAAACATTCCGGATGAGTATGTCTTTACAGGCTGGTAAATGTAATCTCCGATATCGGCAAACTCAAGGATACTGTCGAGTTTCTCATCTATCTCACTGTCCGTATATCCCATCATTGTGCCGTTTAAATATACATTCTCAAGACCTGTATACTCCTGATTAAATCCGGCTCCGAGTTCAAGCAGTGCCGATATCCTGCCGTCTACTTTGATATCTCCCGATGTCTGATAAAGGACGCCTGTTATTATCTTTAATATCGTTGATTTACCCGATCCGTTTGTACCTATGATGCCGACTGTCTCTCCCTTTTTCACATCAAAAGAAACATCATCCAGCGCTTTCTTTTCCGTGGATAATGTCTTTCTCGTGAGTCCAAGGGACTCCCTTAATCTGTCGGATCCTCTTTTGTAAAGTCTGTAGGATTTACTGAGATGTTTTATTGAAATTGCGAGGGAATCATCTGATTTTACCGATTCTTTCGTATCGGCATTCTTTGATTCTTTATTTTTCGATTTTTTATTGTTTTCTTTGCCGGATGTTTCTTCGGGAATATCCTTAAGGACAATATCTTCTTCGGGAATATCATCGTCATTATCGCCGTCGTCATCATCCATGATATCGATAAACTCAATATCACTGTCCAGCCTTATGGGGGCAGTTTCCCATATCAGATCAATCTCTTTTTGAAGATCTGTAGAAGTATCATCACTGACAGAATCATTTGTGACACTCTCTGTTTCCTTTATCGCCTTTTCTTCAAGGGCTCTGTTTTCATTGACAGAGCGAACCTGACCGGCGTTATTTTTATTTGTACCTGATTTATTCTTTCTCTTCTTTCTGCTCAAAGCCTGTTACACAACCTTTTACTTATCTTTATAAAAATCATGAGGAGCTTTTACTCTCTCAAAGAATTCCTGCTCGGGCAGAGGCTTGTCATAGTAGTAGCCCTGGGCAACATGACATTCGGTCTTTTTTAATATCTCAATCTGCTGTTTTGTCTCAACACCCTCTGATACTGTATCTCTCTCCAAGTCATGTATCATCTTTACAACGTTTTTAAAGAACCGGGTACCGAGTTCATCGCCCTTTGTGACAATATCTACAAATGATTTATCAATCTTGACTATATCAACATCTACATCACGCAGCATCGACAGTGACGAATATCCTGTGCCGAAATCGTCCATTGATACGGATATGCCAACTTCCTTCATCCTCTTTATGAATGTCATCAGAGCATCAAAATCCGAATAACCTGAAGACTCCGTAATCTCCACATCCAGGTATTTATAATCAATATCATACTTATTGGCTATCTCGATGATCTCATCTGCAAAGTTCGGATTCTTCAGATGGAGTTTTGAAAAGTTTGATGATATGCGGACAGGTTTATATCCGTCTTTCTCCCAATGCTTTATATCCTGGCAGACTTTATCAAAGACATACATATCAAGCTCAGGCACAAAGCCTTCTTTTTCAAGAATCGGGATAAACATTCCCGGTGGTACCAGCTTGCCATCCTTGATCCACCTGATAAGGGCCTCGGCTCCGACCAGTGTATTTGTATTGATATCAACCTTGGGCTGATAATATGCCGTAAATTCTTTACGGAGGATTCCGTTTCTGTATGATGCAAGCACACCTTTCTCGTGGACGAGGTTGTCGAGCATGCTCTTCTCAAATCTGACCACGTGAGTTTCATTGCTGAGTCTTGCCTTATTGATCGCAGCAGAGCATCTGTTTGTGACTTCACTGATGTTGTCACCATCCACAATATCATATATACCGCATCTTACAGGTATGCCTATTTCCTCCCTGCCGTCATCTGTCTGGAGAAACATTGTGATATTATCAAAAGCTTCCAGCAGGTTATCCACCCTGTCTTTGTATATCAGGATCAGGAAGTTATCGTTTCCCGTTCGGGCAACAAACTCACCTCTCTTCAGGAGTCCGTTTATCCGCTGTGCAAATTTACGCAGGATTATATCACCGTTTCTCGTACCGAAACGCTGATTTAGATATTTGAAATCTCTGATATTAACAAGAACCGCTGTAAACAGCGAAAGTTTTCCTCTCCTCTGAAGACCGGTTCCTCTGATATTAAGTCTCTGATAATCTGCTATTCCTGTCAGGGAATCAATGTTGCTGTACCTGAGCAGTACAAATACGATAATTGAGAATGATGCGGCGATAAACAATGATACTGCAATTATCATCGCTCTCCTGAAACGCATGAGCTGTTCGTTAATCTCATTGACACTTACATCAATACCGACTATACCTGCTATGCTTCCATCTTCACAAAAAACCGGAGCATATGCGCTGATATAAGACCCCCACTTGTCCCACGTAATATCATTGTCACAGGAAACATCTCCGTTAAAGGCGCCTTTCATACCTTCAAGCAGCTGATATTCCTCTCCGACCGCCGCAGGTTCATCCTGATCCATATCAACCACAAATACAAGTTTGTTATCTTTCATCCTCATCGTGTAGATATACTCGATGATATTGTAATTGAGGTATATCTCCAACTCATCGTAGACTTTTTTGTAAGCTTCGTCTCCCCTCTCCGAAACATCAAGGAGCGCCTCACCGTCCACATCTTCGGCAGCCTGACTCGCAATGATCATTGCGCTGTCTTTTATCTGATTCAGAAAAAGGACATAAATCTGCCTATAGGATACCGCTCCGACAATGAAGAATCCTATTAATATACACGCCATTACGGCAAATGTGACTTTATGTTTTGTTCCAAACAGGCTTTCTTTATTATCCATTTATGTCCCTGAAAAAAAGTCGTGTTAGTTAACGATTTATTATACCATAATTATTGCCTGTAAAGAATAATCCGGCACGCATATATCATATATTATTTAAAGAACAGAAATCCTGATAAATTGAGATATTCTATGGTCTTGTCATCGCTGTTGTATGTCATAGATACATTTGTAATACGCATATCGGTATGATCATCAAGATGGTATACTATCCCATTCACATCAAACTCTGAAGTATTATCAGTATAGTCATCCATCCATCCTTCAAGGATTTCTGCTATATCAAAATATTTATCCTCTATGTAATTATCCATCGTAACATCAAATAATGTCTGAGAATATTCTGATACATCCCTTGTATTATCCGGATAATAACAGCTAAAAGGCGCCATTGAACTATATTCAGATACATCTACAAGTCCAAGGCTCTCATAATCAGATATATTGGTTCTGTAATAGGTGCCGTAATATGAGTGACTGGTGATCTCATCTATCAGTTTCTTTTCATCTTTTGAAAGGAGACTGCTCAGTTTTTCTTCCGAGATCATATCAAGCTGCCTGATGACATTGCATCTGCTCGCTAACTCTTTTTTACCGCTGTCTTTTATCTTATCCCCTTTATCAAGCAGCTCTCTTATCTTTGCATACTGGGAATTGAATGTCATATCAAAGCAGTTGAGTCCCGGCATAAGCACACCGATAAAAAGCAAAGCCACTCCGACATAAAGCATATAAGAGACAACATTTTTCTTTTTTATGATCTGAATTGTGTAGACTGCAATATAAATAACCTCAGCTGCGATCAGCATCACGCCCATGTATCTGTCAGGTGTGATTCCGTACTGGCCGATACGCATACCGATACATAGAGCCTGAAGTATGATAAACGGTGCAAATACAAAGGGCAGTTTCTTTGAAACCTTTACAAAGAAATTTTTTTCCTCGTCTATGCCTCCGCACATGGTCCATATAAAGAGTCCCGCACAGAACAGGAAGGTGAGTATGGCAAATACCTCATTGGATGGCCACTCCCTGCCAAAGAGAATCTTGATTATATAAGCATAAATGATGACATCTGCTATCATGAGCATGGGCTCAAGTACATAGAGAAATACGAGTCTTGAAAACTTGCCGTACATCTCCTGTTTCTGGGAAAAGCAGAGAATACATGCAGGTACATATATGCCTCCGGCCAGGAATATCTCCAGGCGCCCCAAAAAGTAATGTGTATCAATGATCAGGTAATTAAATATGGCAACAATAATTGCAATACCTCCGGCCAGGAGTCCATATACAACAGATACTCTGACAAATGAGCAGAATGTATCTATGCAATATCTCTCAAAAGTATCCCCCGAACGTTTAAACATATGATACAGTGCAGCAACCACAAGTCCGGAAAGCCATACAACATAAAATCTGATCAGGTAATTCTGCAATATCAGGATATTCATTCCAAAAAGTGTTTCCTGCTCAGTGCTGATAACAGCCACAAACAGTACTGCCAGGCCTGCGGCCACAGCCTCGGTTATTATGTAGTGAATGATTTTTTTTCTGAAATGCTCCTCTGAGAATATTGACTGAAGTGAAAAAATGCCAAAGAACAAACCTGCCTTTGCGAGAAATTCACTATCTCCCTCGTATTCAATCAATATGGCTGCAATAATCGATGCAATGACTATCGCCCCCATTGTAAGGGGATAATCCTTAAATACTCTGATAAGACCTGTCACCATTTTTGAGAGTGCTGCCTTAATGTTACCGACAAAACCTTTCTTTTCGGTTTTAGTCTCATTAATTTCTTCTGAAATCATTTCCTTGTTGTTATCTTCCATAACAGATAAAGCCTCCCGCTTTTTTATATTGCGTTCATAAAATACATCCGGGCTGAAAAGTCAGGGAAAAATCTGACCTGTTCATTATATCCCGTACCGGAGAATGCCTGCTTAAGCTTTACTCCGCAGTGCATGAGCACATCACCTGATACGGTGATGTCTTCCTCCTCACCATCCATTTTAACAAGCTTTGCTATTACATCAAGTGCTATCGAATCCTGCTTTAAGTGAACCGGCGATACCGTATTGACAAGATCTCCGAAATCCCTTATGTCATATTTAAGTTCCCTGTTTGTAAATCTGTAATTTACATCGGAAAGCAGTCCTTTTGCATTGTATTTAAGATACTGGGTATTGGGCTTAACAAGATCCTGCAACACCATACCGACTGCTGCCTTTCTGTCTCTCGAAACCATGGTCCACTCGTTTATATTGCCGTCAGCAAAACTTCTGCCCCTGTAGAATATGCCATCCTGGAAAACATTTCTCCATTTTTTGTAGAGCTCTATCTGGGATTTTATTGCATCAGCTTCCTCTTTTGACATATCACAGAGATTGCACTCATATCCGAGGCTGCCAAATGAAGCCACGGCAAATCTTGATTCAAGTGGAGTCCTGCGCAGTGTCTGATGATTCGGACTGCCTGATACATGGGCGCCCACACACTCTAACGGATATCCGTAGCTGTAACCGCTCTGGATAACTGCCCTGCTAAGAGCATCGGTATTGTCACTGCCCCAGATCTGAGGGAAATATGAGAGAATGCCAAGGTCAAACCTGTTGCCTCCGGAAGCGCATCCCTCAAATAATATTTCAGGGAATCTCTCTGTCAGTGTTTTCATACACTTATAGAGTCCGAGCACATATCTGTGCATCACCTCGCCCTGTTTTTCAGGAGGCAGCACGGATGAATATACATCGCTGACTACCCTGTTCATATCCCACTTTACGTAAGAAATGTCAGCTGATGAAAAGACTCTCGTCATTTCTTCAATAATAAAATTTACGACTTCAGGCCTTGATAAATCCAGCATCCGCTGGTTTCTGCCTTCACTGTGAACCTTACCGGGGATTGCAAGACACCACTCCGGATGCTTTTTGTACAGACTGCTGTCTGTGTTGACCATCTCGGGCTCTACCCAGATACCCATCTTTAAACCGAGGGCCTTTACTTTATCTGTCAGACCTTTTAGCCCGCCCGGAAGTTTCTTTTTATTTTCAGTCCAGTCACCCAGGGACTTTGCATCATTATCCCGCTCTCCGAACCAGCCGTCGTCCATGACAAAAAGCTCTATACCGGCTTCGGCTGCCTTTGATGCCAGCTTTAACAGTTTTGATTCATTTATGTCAAAATATGCTGCCTCCCAGCTGTTAAGGAGTATTGGGCGCTTACGCCTCTGCCACTCTTTTCTGACAATATGCTTTCTGACAAAGGCATGCATATGATGAGACATATTGTTATATCCCCTGTGGGAAAATGTCATCACGGCTTCCGGAGATACAAACGTATCTGACGGATGCAGCGTCCACGAAAAACCTTCAGGATTGATACCTGAGAGTACCCTTGTCTTTCCAAACGAACTCACGGATATACTCTCGTAATGGTTTCCGCTGTATATCAGATTAAATCCGTACACATCACCTGCATCTTCATTAGTATCCGCATCAGACATCATAAAGAAAGGATTGGCCCTGTTGCTGCTCGTACCTGTCCTGCTCTCAACAACAAATTTTCCGGCATTTAATACGGTATCCTCCCTGTTCATCTCTCTGGCCCAGCCGCCTGTAAAGGATGATATCTTAAATCCCGGTCTGTCAAAATCAATCTGAAGACTCATCAGCTTATCTATTATTATATCACTGTCTGTGTCATTTATTATTTTGACACTTCTTGTGATCACATCTTCATCTTCAAAAACCTTATAGCAGACCTGCAGGGATGCACCGCTGTTTTTATCCTCATATGTAATGACCAGCTGTTCGTCACACAGACGGGACTCCGGCATACCACTGTCATTTATAGATATGTCACTGCCTGTCTCAAAAGATTTATATACAAAGTCACCTGTCCGGCTGCCGTCTGATGATATCAGCATCACGGCAGGTTCCCTCATATCGCCCTTGCCCGTAGTAGAGAGTTCAAGGCATACATCCTCCATGGAGAAAGCGCCGCTGTCCTTATCATAAGTAACAGTATTGCCGGGTGCAAAGGTATGCTTTTCCGTCAGTGCAGATATCCCGTTTTCATCAGGCGTGATGTTGACGCGCCTTCCGTAGTAGAGATGCTCTGCACAGCCTGTATCCATAATCCGGAAAGCATATGTCGTATGAAGAGTGTATAATATAAAAATCTTATTCCCGGTTTTTATCATATAATTGTTTCTCCGTTAAGCTGTGGCAGATCTTCTTTCTTTGCCTTAAGTTTTTCGTTTATCTCATTAATCTTTTCTTCATTAAGGATAAAGTGTTTTTTGAATACAAATATCGCTATGATAAGTCCGATTATGGGAAGGACAGTCATCGTCATTCTTAGTATCATCACTGATGAACCTGTGACAGCCTCGGTAACCACATCATCTGTATTATCGGAAAGATTGCTTAACTGGAGGCAGCATGATGCGACAAGTGCGGCAACTCCCGATGCAAGCTTTACAACAAATGTCTGCATTGAGAAGATGACGCTCTCATCTCTTCTGTTATTTTTCAGTTCACCGTAATCTACGGTATTTGCAAGGAATACAGTCGTAAGTACTGTAAGACATCCGAATGCAAGAAATACAAAGACTCCTGGTATGAGAAGCAGCGGCAGAGAGCTGACTCCGGCGCACATCTCGGCAAACAGTACTCCGTATCCGACAACCGCCATGGCTATACTTAAGTAAAAAACCTTTGTTGTTGATAAAAACTTTCTGATAAGCGGATAAAAAACCATCATCGAGAGGATCTGGGTACCGCCACCTACAGTATTAAATAATGTGTATGTCTTGTGCCATTCGCTGCCTGCAATATCATATTTAAAGAAATATATAAGAAGGTTTGATGTGACATACAATGAACAGTTGATGAGAACGATAGCTATTACAACAGTCATGGCCTGATCGTTTTGAAGCAGAGCTTTAAACATGGCTCCCACAGACGGTGATTCGACATTTACCGTTGCCTTTTCCTTAATACATATACATGCAAAGAGCGTGAATATTACAAACAATATGGCAACGATAAGTGAAAACCACTTGAAACCTTCTCTCTCATTGCCGGCTCCTAATGCCTGTACTGCCATAATGGTCACAACTGTAATAAGTGCAGAACCTACACCTGCACATGATCTTGCAAGAGTAGTCAGTCCCTCTCGTTCCTTACCGCCCTCGGTAAAGGCAGGTATCATTGACCAGAACGGGATGTCCATCATCGTATAGGTAACACCCCAGAGCACATAAAAGATTGCAGCATACGCTGTAAGGCCTGCTCCTGTGAGAGAAGGCGGCGCCGCAAACATCAGATACAGGATCACCGCATTAATAACAGTACCAATAAGGAGCCATGGGCGAAAGCGTCCCCATTTTGTTTTGGTCTTGGCTACAATGATACCCATGATGGGATCGTTGAATGCGTCAAATACTCTGGCCGCCATAAGGATAATACCCATAGCGATAGCCGATACGCCGAGTATATCCTGATAATAATAAAGTATGTAACTTGCCGACAGCATGTAAACCATATCTTTTCCCACAGCGGCAAGTCCGTAGGAAGCTTTTTCTTTTAACCCCAGTCTCATAAGAAAATCTCCTTCCGATATTTTTATTTTGATACAGTAAATTCTATTTCCTTCTCATTTTTTCCTGATTTAAGCTTTACCGTTGCCCGGCCGGATCTGCCGACAGTCTTTATATAAGTACCTGTCATGCCTCCCTTAAAGCTCACAATATGAGGACCGATAATCTCCGCGTCTCCGGTCACCGATATCTCAAGGGGCTCCTGGTAATAAGATGCGAGATTATCATTCTGATCACGCATGGTTATCCGAAGCGCCGCCACATCGTATGATGAGCCTTCACACAGGTCTGTGTGGTCGGTCAGTACATCAAGATGGATACTCTCTGCCGCACCTTTCATAACAGTCTTTACAACCTTGTCATCCTTTATCGCCTCAAATTTGTAGGTGAGTGCGTATCCTCCCCAGTTGGCCACATATTTTCCAAAGAGCTCAACGCCCTGTTCATATGTCATGCCGTAAAATCCCATAAGCCTGGCAGCCAGGAGCTTTGATGATGCAGGCAAGGATGCCATACCGTACTTGACGATATCCTTTAACAGCTGCTTAACCAGGGCTGCTTTCTTTTCATCAAAATGCTCTTTAGTCACCAACTGGTCTCCGACAAAGTCATCGATCAGAATTGCGCCGTGGGGAATGTTTTTATATTTTGAATCAGATGCTTTTAACTCCGCTATAAACTCATCATTCTTGTAAAGCTTTACAGAGTCGGCATTTGTAAATGCGTACAGTTCATTAAGGTTTCCTCCCGGATACTCACCTATATCCATTGAAGAGCTTATCTCAAGGACTGCATCTTCCTCTGAGTTTAAATCCTTCTGGCTCTCATATACAGCAGCTGCCATCTTGGGATTTCTGAACATATCCATGATACCGTGATAGCAGATCCTGTCTCCGCTTCCGAAATCCTTATGAGTATTGTAGTCAAACATACACCATCCAAAAGATCCGGCTATGTCCTCCTTGCCTGCCACATCATTTATTACATTCATATGACGCAGGGCATGCTCTAACCTGTGGGATTCGCTGTCAAAAGATTTGGTCGGGAACATATGCCCCATATACTCGCTGACAAGATATCCCTTTGACGTATCCGATGTGATCTTTTTCTTATCATCAACGCCCTGGTTGTCTCCGGTGTGGACGAAATCGTTGTATGTGTATACATCTTCAAGCAGATGGCTCTTTGAGAAATTTCTCACACCACCTGTCTGTCTGTAGGGATCGAGGTGCTTTGCTTCCCTGTTGGTCCGCTTGTAAAACTCATCATCGTCTATGGATTCGTTTATCCTGACGCCCCAGAGTATTATGGACGGATGATTACGATATTCAGTGATCATCTCGGTCACATTTTTAACCGCCTGCTCTTTCCACTCTGCATCGCCTATGTGCTGCCATCCGGGAAATTCAGTAAACACAAGTAGACCTGCCTCATCGCACCTGTCTATAAAATAATGGGACTGGGGATAATGAGATGTCCTGACTGCATTTAATGACAGTTCTTTTTTCATGATGTCCGCATCAAATTCCTGCATGGACTTTGGCATGGCATATCCGACATAAGGGAAACACTGATGATGATCCATTCCTCTTATTTTGAACTTCTCACCGTTTATATAAAATCCGTCTGCCTTAAATTCAGCCTGCCTGAAACCTGTCCTGACAATGTATTCATCATATACTTTGTCTCCGTTAACGAGTTTCATTGATACATCGTACAGATAAGGGCTGTCCGGAGTCCATAAAAACGCATCTTTGATTTTAAGGGAAAAAGGTCTGATATCAGAAATCTCGGAGATATCGATCTCGCTCTCTTTTAACAGAGGTGCCTTGATATTTCCGATTTTTTTCATAAATTCCGTATCGGCAGGAGTAATATTAAATACTGCTTTCATATTCTCCTTTAGATCGCCGGGAATGATCACATCAGCCAGTATGTCAAGGAGCACGTTGGATCCATGGCATTTATTGTTGGCTGCATACATATCTTTAATATATACTTTGTCGGTAACCTCCAGATATACTTCTCTGTAGATACCGCCGTATGTCATATAGTCGATAACCTTTCCAAACGGAGGAATGTTTAAATCCTCCCCGGTATCGAGCATGACAGTGATTATCAGTTCTTTGCTGTCATTTATAAAATCGGTAATCTCTATTGTAAATGACGTATATCCGCATCTGTGCTCTGTAACCTTCTCACCGTTGACATATACTACAGCGAGATGGCCTGCACCTTCAAAAGTGACAAATACATTTTTGTCACTCCAGCTGCTGTCTACTTTGATGTGTCTGCGGTAGCAGCACTTTTCCTGATAATCCTTTTCATTACAGTAATTATAATCAAGTTCCACGTTGGTGTGAGGGAGTCTCACACTTTCCATGTCCTTCTCGTCATAATCCTTTTTGCACATCTCATCAGAAAAAGAATGCGAAAAAAGCCAATCATCATTCAGATAAACCCTCTCTCTGACTGTGCCTGCCTTTGTCTTTGGCATAATCCGTAAC
>JAEEGL016790913.1_pt1 | contig 16986 bp, 10 predicted proteins | sample 9134231 | NCBI WGS metagenome assembly JAEEGL01 (sample SAMN16246548, study PRJNA631951) | gut metagenome | biome: gut microbiome; feature: rumen; material: fiber-attached | host: Bos | place: Iran: Karaj | collected 2018-10
ATTCTGCTGACGGAAAGACATACCTTGTGATTGGCGGGGCAAGCTTTGAACGAACAATTATGTCCCCTAGCGATGCAAGTGTGAATAATCTAAAAAAAATTTCTCTAAAGGGAACGATTTCTGGTGGTACCGAAGAAACGCTTGTCCCGGCCGATAAGACAGAAGATAAGGTTTATAGTGAGACTTATAGCGAATTTTCAAAAGAAATAGAAAATCCGATTGAGATTGAGCCTGGAATTTGGGAATTCACCCTTTCGGCAGAGCTTGAAGGAATTGCGTTCAGCTGCACGAAAGAAAATGTTTCAATTGAAGCTGGAAAAGAAAATACAGTTTCATTTGAGCTTGTGGCTGTTAACGATGCCGGCGGTCTTAACATAACTCTCAATTTCCCAATGGATAAAAACATAGAAAGAATCGAGACAGTCCTTAAAAAGGCTGATGGAGTTGCCGTTGATGCAAAGAATTTTACGGACAGTAACGGTGATTTTACGATTACCGAGATTCCAAATGGTGATGAAACAGAGAAAGTTTATTCTGTTACATACAGCCGTGATATAGACGATGCCGAGACAATCCTTGAATCTGGCACTTACCATATCACTTTCAATTTCTATGCAACTGGAATAAGCGACCCAATCAACAGTCCTGATTATTATGTGCGTGTCGCAAAAGGTTTTACGACCGTTTCAAAGCCGTTAGTTTCTTTGAATGAGACTTATTCAATTAACTATGTAGCGAATGGTGGCGTACTTGTTAGTGGCGAGACCCAGCCAATGAAATATTTCCGAAGAAGTGTGGTTGAGCTTCCGAAGATGAAAAAAGATGGCTATGTCTTTATGGGCTGGTATGAGGACGAGAACTTCACAAAGCCAATCGAGCGAATCGAAAAAGACAGCACGGGCGACAAGACCGTGCATGCGGCATTCATCAATTCAGCCACGGAAAACTTCTCCGTTGCAGACACAGAAATAAAAATCGAGATGAAAGAGCCCGACACGCTCTACCTCAACAGTGGTTCGATTGAATTTATAACAACGATTGATGGTGTTTCATTTGACCCGTCTGCTTTGAGTGCAAAACTTTACTACGGCGGATATGCTCTTGACGAATCTTACTACACCTTAAAAGACGGTGTTTTCTCTATCGGCGGTACAGACAAACTTATTGCGGGTGGAACTTACCAGCTTTATGTAACAGCTCAAAAAACACTAGAATCTGTCACAATTTCTGGCAATGCGACCTTTGATATTGAGGTTGAAAATAAGGTTTATTACTCTGTTGTTGTTGACGAGACGATAGACAATTCTTCGTCAGATTATTATAAGAATTACCTTGCCGAAAAGATGAAAGAGGTTTCTACTCCTTCTGTTGTAAAAGTTACTGGTGTCGGTGTTGATACAGTGTATGAGAATTATACATACACTACAAAAGGAACACTGAAAAACATTTCAGAGGCAATACAAGGCACAAGCAGCAGTTATAATAATCTTGTTTACCCTGTTGAACTGGATTGTTCTGAACTTACTGGAGTGACGAAGATATCTGAATATGATATTGGTGCCGTTGCGATTTCTTCTATCGAATTGCCTGCTACTATAGAGACGATTTGTAAACAAGGATTTTACATGGGCTCTCAATCCGTTAATAGTCAGGATTATTATTCTCAGCTTGCTTCTATCGAGATTCCAGAAGGCGTTACAACGATTGAATCAGAAGCATTCTATTATTGTAAAAGCCTTGCTTCCGTTACAATTCCAGAAACCGTATCTGAAATTGGGAGCGGACCATTCTCCAACTGCACTTCCCTTGCAAAAATCATTGTAGCAGAAGAAAACAATAATTATTCTACAAATGCAGCCGGCACAATGATGTTTGAAAAGACCGGGGCTGATCCTTCTAAGATAGTGCTTGCCATTGGCAAAATTGATACGCTTGACTTCTCTTCTGGCGAACTTTCAACTGTTACGGAAATTGCGGACAATGCTTTTGCGAATTTGACTATTGGGGAAATTTCAAATTTCGGAAATGTCAATACTATCGGAACCCATGCTTTTGCTTATTGTAAACTGACATCTGTTACGCTCGATAAAATTCCTGGGAATTTCCCTGACAGCTACAATTGTATTTTCTATCAGTCAAGTGCAGAGAATCTTACGATTGATTTTGACATGACCAGCGAGAACTATGACTCTGTAGTGAAATTGATTTCTCCGATTTATACTTCTGGGTCAGGTTCATATACTTATATTTCAAGATATGGTCTTACTGGAATAAAAAATGCTGTTTTTAACGGCTCATTTTATGCAACCAATTTGGCAGACTCTGCGAAAGATAAGTCTTTGTTGTATAACTCAAAGGAAACTCTTGAGACTCTTACATTTAATGGAGCATCCACAATCGGAGGAAATCAGTTCTATTACTTCTCTAAGCTTAATAGCATAACTTTCAATGATGCAACTGGAACTTCTGTAATCCAAGGCTATGCTTTCTATAGCGCTGATGCTCTTAAAAATCTTGATCTTACTGGTGTAAAAGAAATCAAAGCTGATGGATTCTTTGCTTGTTCAGCTCTTACAGAAATTAATATTCCAAAATCTCTTGAATCAATTGTGTATGATTCGTTCGATGCATGTAGTAATATTAGAAAGTTTACTGTAGATTCTGAAAATCCAAATTATAGTACGAAAAAAGACGGACAATTCCTTACAAACAAGGACGGTGACAAATTGATTAGAGCTGTTTTGTCATTGGCAGAAGTTGATTTTACGGATACTGGAATTAAATCAATTGAAATATATGCATTCAGAAGCAACAGCCTTACTTCTGTAAATCTAACAGGCGTAGAGCATATCGGACAGCAGGCATTCTATAACCAGACAGAACTTACTTCTGTTACATTTGGTGATACTCTTAAGTCAATCGGTTATAATGCCTTTTATAGAGTTCCTTTTGCTAGTGGTGTGAATTTGCCTTCAAGCGTTATTGCCATTTCTTTGGGAGCGTTCCGCAGACTGAGTACATCTGAATACCCAATCACCACCTTTACGATTGGAGGCATTAGTGCAGACGCTGCTACAACATCTCAACCGACGGGCTGGTATAAAACGACAAAAGAAAACTGGAATACTTTTGTTGCTACCCCACCGACATCAATTACAGCATCTGAAGAAATTATCAGTTTGCCAGAAGAAGAATCGACAGAATCTGTAATCCAAACGATTCAAAATGCGGCTTGTGACAGCAATTCTGCTCAAGGAGCAGGTTATTATTATCGCCTTGTTAACTAGGTTTCGGGTAAATAACTATGGCATTGTATTTGAATCCTAAAGATACGAATTTTCGCGAAATGGTGACGCGCAGAGTCTATGTCGATAAGACAATGATGATTGCGACACTTAATGAGACAATGCAGACTTCTAACAAATATGTCTGTATTTCTCGTCCGCGCCGTTTCGGTAAGACGACTACTGGGAACATGATTTCTGCTTATTTTTCCAAAGGTTGTGATTCGCATGAGCTTTTTGCTCCATTCAAAATTGCCAGTGACCCGAGCTTTGAAAGCAATCTGAACAAATTCAATGTCATTAAGATTGATGTAAATGGTGAATATCAGAGCGCACTTAACAAAGAAAAGACTCTGCAACTTCTAACAAAAAGAATCCGCTTGGAATTTCAAAAACAGTTTGCGGATATTCAATTCGACGAAGATGATTCAATCGCTTCGTGCATTCAGAAAGTGTATGAAGATAAAGATGAGCAGTTTGTCATCATTATGGACGAATATGATTCTCTTGTGCGTGAAAAAGTTTCTCAGGAACTTTTCTCTGAATATCTTGCTTTTTTGAACGGCCTTTTTAAGAATGATACACTTCGTCCTGCTATTGCGCTCGCATACATTACAGGAATTCTTCCGCTCGTGCGTGACAAAGTGCAGTCTAAATTGAATACTTTCTGGGAATACACAATTCTTGATGCTGGCGATTTTGCTGAATTCATTGGTTTCACAGAGAGTGAAGTGCGTGATTTGTGTGAAAAGCACGGTATGGATTTTAGCGAGTGCCGGCAGTGGTACGATGGCTATCATCAGCATGGATTTGATATTTATAATCCTGAGTCGGTTGTATGCGCCGTGCAAAACAAAGCAATCAGCAATTATTGGAGCAAGACTTCTACATACGCCGTAATCAGCGATCTTATAAAAATGAATTTTGATGGCACTAAGGGTGATGTCATCAGAATGTTGGCTGGTGAAAACATTGATGTAAATGTTACTCGGTTCTTGAATACTATGACTGATTTTGCAAGCAAACATGATGTCTTTACTTATTTGATTCATGTTGGTTATCTTGCTTATGATTTTGAAACGAAAACATGCCGGATTCCGAACAACGAGATTCGTGAAGAATGGTTTAGTGCTCTTTCTGTGAATGCTGATTATTCTGTAACGAACAAAATTATAGAATCCTCAAAAGAGGTGTTTAATCAGATGCTTGTGGGAAATGCGCAGGCTGTTGCAAAGGCTTTGGATGAAAGCCACATACATGTTACAAGTAATCGTAGTTATAACAATGAAGATGCTTTGCAGAGTGCGATTTACCTTGCGTTCATTTATGCTCTTAACAAATATACAGTAATCCGAGAAATGACCGCGGGTAAAGGTTTTGCCGATGTCGTGTACATTCCTGTACATCCAAAGCCTGAGACACCTGCGATTATCATTGAACTAAAACGGAATGGTTCAAGCGAAACAGCATTGAATCAAATCCGTGAGAAAAAATATTTTGAGAGTCTTGAGCATTATTCAGGCGATTTGCTCTTCGTGGGAATAAATTACGATGAAGAGACAAAAACGCATGATTGTTCAATAGAAAAATTTCTAAAGTAGAAAATGGGGGAAGATATGAAAAAAATGATAAAAAAGGCGATAGGTTTTACTGCGATTTTATGTGTTTTGCTTGTGTCATGCTCAGATGTGGACGATTCAAAATCTCCTGCTGGGGCTACAAATCCTGCGGTTGAGGTATCTAAAACTTGTACCGTGAGCGGAAATTTTTCTGTTGGTTCGGCTCTTCCTGCAAAGATAGTTTCCTCTTTGGAGAATGTTAATTTAAGCGATGAAAGCCGTTCTGCTACATCTTCTTTTGAGAGAGAAGGAGAGTATCAGGTTTTTGCTTACCCAATGGTAGATGATGGCAATGACAACTGGACACGAAGCGGAGATTCAGATTCAATAACCGGAACAGCGGATGCTAGTAATGGCACATGGTCTGTTGGGCTTAATGAACTTGGTAGATGGGATATTGAACTTAGGTTTTGGATTTCTCTCGGGGATGGAGGTTCTTCTTACATCTTAACAGGAAATACGGAAGTTATTGTTGAAAGTTTAACGGAGCCTGTAACTAGTGACAATATTATTCTTGAGCCTGTCGCTATTGAAGATATTTATGGTGCAATAAACCTTGAAATTTCAAACACAGCTTCCTCGGTGACAAGCGTTTATTATCAATGGGCTGTAGGAGACGGTACTGCGAAATTCCCGACATCGGATGGAAGATACTTGTATACCGTTCTTCCACCTGCAACAAAAGACCTTTCAGCAGGTTCTTCTATAGCTTTGAATTTCTCCGATGTTCCAAACGGAATTTATGATTTGACCTGTAATTTTAAGGATACGGATGGAAATATAGTTTACTCGTGCATTGAGTCAGTCAATGTTTTCTCTGGTTTTACGACTGACACATGGTATTCTTCTTCAAGCTCTTGCAAACATTTGACAGACAACAAATTTGAAATTACGGATGAAGTTCTTGCTAGTGTGACAACTTCAAAAACTCTTTCTTATCCGATAATCCTCTATGATCTTGATACAAAAAAGAAAGGCGTAGAATTCAGTGACCCAAAGCCTGGGTACAGTGTCTTTGAAACTGTTGCCGAAGGGGCTTCTGTTAGTGATGGTCTTACACTTGCAAAAGGAAAACAGATTTCTAACTTTACTATTGACCCTGTTGATCAAACTATTTTTACATTAGAAATGAATGCTGGCGGTTCTTTTAAATCGCTTATGAAATATCCGAGTTACGCAGGTTATGAAGTAGGAACGGCAAAAACTCTTTCAGGTTACAGCATCTATTCATTCTGTTCTTATAAAGGCGAATTGTATTTTTACGATTCCTCGTCTTCAACATTTTATAAGTTAGTTGATGGAAAAGAGCCTGTTGCCCTTCCTCTACAATCATCTGGCGGATCTGATATAACGCTTGATGCATACCCGATTCTAGCGGTTGATGGTAATTATCTTTATTTGGCGTATGGAAAATATGATTCAGGGTATAATTATTATTATCTATACATTGAGAAATACCTGATTTCTGAATCAGCTTTAACGCAGGTTGCTACGGTCTCAAAAAAGATGGAAGAGCTTGGAATTTATGGAGATGATGTGGATTATCCTATTGAATATCAGTCTAACTTGAGTCTTTCAGGTATTCAGGTAATTTCTGGCAATGTATATCTTATAGTTTATGAGAGAGGTAACAATAATAGTAATGTATGTAGTCGTGGTGGAATCATAAAAATTACGAGTACGGTAAGTGAAAACGGAGAGACGCACACTCTGGCTTTCCATGATTTTAAAACTTCAACTGAAACTTCTGATCCAAGCATTTGGATTTATGGTTGGGCTTATAATGCATGGCATCCGGTTTTAGCTTCAAAAGCTAGCTCTACCGATTGCTCAGACACAAACTATTTCTATGGTTGCACCAAATTCCTTGCCAAAAAACCGGAAGAACTTGTGATTGCGGATGAAGGTGGCTACGAATATGACGATGGTGGCTCAAAGAAAAGTGTAAATAAAAATCGGGTCGTTACGGTGAATTTGCAAGACTTTGCTATGACATCGGTTGATGTTAATGCCGGTTTTGATACATATTATTCTTCTTCAAACTGTGGTTTTGCTGGATATAATGGTTCTGGATACTAATCTCAACGACTAATGCCATCTATGACACCCGTCCCTCTAATCTCCGTTTGCATTCCTGTTTATGACACTGAGCCGCTTTTGGCTCAGTGTTTGCGCTCTGTGTTTTCTCAGGATTTCCCTGATTTTGAGATTGTCATCGTTAGTGATGCCAGCCGCGGCAAGGACGAGAAGGGCAGAAGTGCCAAAAAAATCGTTAAACTTGCTCAAAAGGAATGTGACAAGCTACGCAAGGCTCAGAATCTTCCGCCGGTGAAAATTCGTTTCGTGGAGCACAAGGAAAATCGCGGGCTTATCGAAGTTCGCCGCAGTCTTTGCTATGAAGCCCGTGGTTTTTACATGACTCAGGTTGATTCTGATGATGAGATGGCTGAGGGCGCATTGACTAGTTTGTACGAAACGGCTAGTCAGTCTGGAGCGGACATCGTTCACGGAACTTCTACGGCGGGCTATTTTGATGAGCAGGGGATTTTTACTCCTATAAAAGAAAACCGCTACGGAAAGATTTTTTACGGCAAAATCGAAGGGCGTGATGTTTTCCGCCGCTGGCTTATGAACGGTGACTTTACGGCAAACACATGGGGCAAGCTGATTAAGCGTGATTTGTGGGTTCGGGCTTATGAGAACATTCCTTATACCGAGTGCAACATGGCGGACGATGTGCTTCTGTTTTTCTTCCTTGCGCAGTACGCAAAGTCTTACATTGGAATTGAGGCGAAGGTTTATCGCTATCGTGTGAATACAGGCATGAGCAGCCAGCGCAAAATCGACACGATTCAAAAGTGGAAGATGATTTGTTCAACGGCCAGCGTTTTTACGATAATCTCCCAGTGCGTTGAGGAATTCTGCCAACCGGACGAAATTGAAAAAATCCGTGGAATGACCAGATATTATCTTGCAAACAACATCAAGCAGATGCGAGAGGTCGTGGTTCCTGAGCTAAAAGAAAAAGCCCGCGCATTACTCTGTGAGTATTGGGGCACGGGCTTCGTTGAAAAAATCGAAAAAAGCGTGAATTAGTTAACCTGCAATCGCAAAGATTCCCACTTCTTGTAGTACATGTCGAGATTGTCGCCAAGGTCGTCTTTGAGCTGGCACTTATCCATTGCGCTTGCCGGATAAAGCGGTGTTGACTTCATGAATTTCTGAGCTTCGAGGTTAACGAAACATGGGAAATTGAAGAAGTCGAGGAATTTCGCATAGTTTTCCGGGCGATGGATAAAGTTGATGAATTCTGTAGCAAGCTCAACATTCTTTGAGTCTTTGAGGATACACATGCTGTCGAGGTATGAAGCGCCGCCTTCCTCTGGAATAAAGAAATCGATTGTGCTTTCCCACTCTGTTTCTGGAACTTCACCGTACATAACTTCAGCATAGCCATGGCAAAGCCACAAGTCACCGCGGGCGAAGTCTTTTCCGAAACCTTCAGCATCGAATTTTACGATGTTCGGGAGCCATTTTTCGCGAATCATATCAACGGCTTCTGAAACCTCTGCCGGGTTTGTTGTGCTTACATTGTATCCCTTGTATTTGAGGGCATCACCGATTACTTCACGATAGTCGTCCATCATTGATGCATGACCCTTGAAGCGTTTGTCAGAGAAGATGTTCCATGTGCGCTCATAGTCGCCAGCCGGAGCCTTCTTTTTGTTTACGCCGATTCCTGCCGCACCAAAGTAATATGGAACTGCATAAATCATCTGAGGGTCATAAGTGACTTTTTCAAGAAGTTTCGGGTTGATTTTGTCGCGGTTTGTGAATTTCGCCTGAATGATTGGCTGGAACATTCCACGCTTCATCATGATTGAAACATAGTCCTGTGATGGAACTACGATATCGAAGCTTTTTGCACCACCGTTAACGAGCTTGTTGAACATTGTCTCGTTTGAATCGTATTCTGTGACGATTACCTTGCAGTTAAATTCCTTTTCGAAATCTTTTACTACATCAGTCGGTGTGTAATAAGTCCAGCTGAAAAGTTTCAATGTCTTTTTCTGTTCACAAGAAGAAAGACCCATGATAGCGGCAAATCCCAATGCCGCCAAAGCGATTTTAGAAGAAAGTTTCATGTTATTTCTCCAAAAAGAATTAATGTGCGGCTGCGAAACCTTTGAGGCTCTTCCTTAAAAGAACCGCAAGACCGCCTATTAACAGAATCAGGACGAAAGAAAGCGCATTGATAACAGGGCTTACTCCGTGCCGAATCATATTATAAACATAAATCGGTAAAGTCTCAACATTTCCGTTGACCAAAGATGTGATAACGAAATCTTCGATGGACATAGTGACGCTCATCATAAAGCCCGACATGATTCCCGGCATGATTGCAGGAATGATGACTTTGAAGAGTGTCTGTTTTTCATTTGCGCCCAGGTCGTGGCTGGCTTCGATGATTGAATAGTCGAACTCGTCAACGCGGGCAGAGACCATGAGATAAACGAAAGGAAGACAGAATGTAGTGTGCGCGATGATGATTGTTCCAAGACCGAGGTTCATGTTGATTCCGCTCAAGAAGATGAGGAGTGAAACACCCATGATGACTTCCGGCAAAACCATCGGCAAGAAACTGACCGACTGAATGTAGTTGCGGCCGAAAAATTTGTACCAGCTGTTTCCGATTGCGGCAAGACTTCCCAAAATCGTTGAGATAGCCGCTGAGACGAGGGCTACGATTGCACTGTACAAAAGTGACATCCAAAGGCGGCCTGAATTCAAGAAAAGCTCCTCGTACCAGACGAAAGAAACACCGGTAAAAGTTGCGCCCTTTGATTCGTTGAAAGAATAGAAGATAATCACGAAAAGAGGCAGGAAGAGGAACAAAAGAGCGATTACAAGAACCGTATTTGAGAATGAGAATGCCCGGCCTCGTTTTTTCCAGCCTCGTTTTGCGTGCTTGTTCGCCTCACTCTTAGCGACCGGATTTCGTTTTAAGAACGAAAGAATAACTGAAATAAGAAAGTCCATTCGCTTCTCCTAGTCCTTTTTCATTTTTTTGAGGCTTGCTTCTTTTTTGTCAGAAGAAATCATGAACAGAATTGCCGCCATACTCACCACAGTAAGAACAACGCTGAACGCACTCGCGAGAGGCAAGTTTCGCGCCTTTTGAATCTGATCCATGATGATGTTTCCGAGCATGTAGCTTTCCGTTGAGCCGATAATCTGAGGAACCGTGTAGTTACCGAAAATCGGGATGAAAGTGAAGATGAGGGCTGAAATAATGCCAGATTTGATTCCAGGAATCATTACGCGGAAAATAGAGCCGGCTTTTGTCGCTCCCAAATCCCGTGCCGCTTCAAGAAGAGTGAAGTCAAAGCGGTCAACCGAAGTGAAAATCGGAAGAATGGCGTAAGGAAGATACATGTAAATGCTTACAAGAACGACCGCGAACTTTGTGAACATGAACTTGTGAGGCACAAAAACGCCGTCGCTGTTCCTTGTCACGAAGAAACAGAACTTTGCGAAAATCTCGCAGAGTCCGTTCAAGGCTCCGTTTTCGCCCAGAATCGTCATCCACGCGAAGATTCGAATGAGTGAGTTTGTGAGGAACGGAACGATTACAAGAATGAGCAACGTTGTCTGATGCCGGCTTCGTGCAATCGCATATCCGCAGGGAAGAGCAATCAAAATCGAAATGAATGTCGCCACGACAGTCATCCAGAGCGTGCGGAAGAAAATCTTTGCATAAGCCGCAGAGAACATCTGCTTGTAAGCGTCAAATGTGAAATCGTGAATGACTCCGCCGAACATGTCTCGCTTCATGAAGGAATAAGCCACGATGATAGCCAGCGGCACGATAAAAAACAGTGAGAACCAAATGCCCATAGGGTAGCTGTAGAACGGACCAGGATTTTTCTTTTTCATTTTTCAATGTCCTCGACGATGTATCCGTCTTCTGCTGACCATGAGATGTAGACCGTGTCCTTCCACTGAATCTCCGGGCCGTCGTCAAGGTAGTTCTGATGCTGCTTGAAGACTTTGACGATTGTGCCTGTCTTTTCGAGCTTAACATAGAATTTTGACTGGAATCCTGTGTAGACCGGTTCCTCGACGATTCCCTTGAAGACATTGATGTCCTTGCGGCCGTTTACATTCGGCTCTTCAAGAGTGATTCGGATTTTTTCGGGGCGAACGGTGAAGGCAACTTTCTGACCTTCGTCGGTGTGCTCGTAATCGGTAACGAGGATGTTCTTGTCTTCTTCTTTTGTTGCCTGTGTGTCGCCTGTGAGTTGAGCCTGCATTCCGAGTGCCGGAACATTCAGCGTGACCATGTGCTCGATGTCGGCCTTTCCCTCGACCTTGTAGCTTTCACATTTGACGACGCTTGCCTCAAAAAGGTTTGTCTCACCGATGAACTGGGCGACGAACTGGGTGGCTGGGCTTTCGTAGATTTCGTAGGGAGTGCCTACCTGCAAAACATGACCGTGATTCATTACTGCGATTCTGTCCGAGACGGCGAGCGCCTCGCTCTGGTCGTGAGTTACGAAAATGAATGTGACTCCGATTTTGTCGTGAAGATGGTCAAGTTCTACCAGAAGATTTGAACGCAATTTTGCGTCGAGTGCGGAAAGCGGTTCATCCAGAAGAAGGACTTTAGGCTCGTTAATCAGGGCTCGGGCGATTGCAACACGCTGCCTCTGACCGCCTGAAAGCTGGTTCGGTTTTTTGTAGATGTGGTCGTCAAGTTCGACAAGATGAACATAATGGCGAACCTTCTCGTCGATGATTATTTTGTCGAGTTTCTGCAAGCGCAGAGAGAATGCTACATTTTCGTAAACTGAAAGATGCGGGAAAAGCGCGTAATTCTGGAAAACCGTGTTTGAATGGCGCTTGTTCGGCGGAAGATCGGTGACATCGGTATCATCAAAAAGAATCGTGCCGTCATCCGGGAACTCAAAGCCCGCAAGGATGCGGAGAAGTGTTGTCTTTCCGCAGCCGCTAGGCCCCAACAGAGTGAAGAATTCGCCCTGTTTAATAGTAAAATCAATGTTGTCGAGAGCGACAAAATCCCCGAAATGTTTGTGAACATTCTTGATTGAAACCTGACTTCCTTTCAATGTAGTAAATCCTCTTGTAAAATCTTTTATAGTCCATTTGGTTGAAATAATCAATCAAATAATAGAATAAATCAGAAAAAATAATTCAGAACCATGTATAAAATCGTGCCGCCGAAAATGCTCAGCATGGCGTTACCCTTCCAAAGGTGAAGAAGCGCCGTGACCGTGATTGAAACGAGTGCGCAGACTACGGAAGGAATCTCTTCGATGAATTTTGGGTTTGCAACAATCAAATCGCTCGTGCTGGATTTTATGCAGACAATGAAAAGAACCGCGATTGAAACAGCGGGAATGAACTTTTCGATGAAAGAAAAGAACTTGGGTGTCTGGCGTTTTGAGAAAATCAAGAAGGGAATGAGCCTTAAGGCGAGCATCATGACACCGATTGCAAGGGTGACGATGACGGCTTCTGGTGTCGTGAGTTTCATTTTGCCTCCCTTGGTCTGAAAATCTGTCTTATGAAAATCATCACGAAGATTCCGAGGGAAAGCCCTGTGAGGATTATGTGCTGTGAAGGCAGGATTGCCCGGCCATTTACTTCTATATATGAAAGTGCTACGGCGATGACTGCAGCGAGGATTCCGACAAAAGATGGAATGAAATCCCGGCTTGCGCGGATCTGGTTAATCATGAGGACGACAAAAAGAGCTGTGAGCGCAAAGTCAACGCCGTTGAGGTAGCCCGCCGGAATGAAGTTTCCGATTATTGCGCCAATCAGCGTTCCCAAAATCCAGTATGAATAGTCAAAAAGCGAGATGACCGCGAGATATGCTCCCTTGTCGGCATCTTTCGGAATGTTGCATGAAGATACGAGCGCAAAGGTTTCGTCGGTGATTGTGTAAATCAGCGGAAATTTCCATTTGCCTGTGTCACGGTATTTTTCGATTAATGAAAGCGAATAGAAGACATGCCTTAGTCCGATGAAGAACTCGATTCCAAGAATTGCGATTAAGGAGCCGGCGAAGGTGTTTGTTCCGGCAATTCCAGAAGAGAAGAACGCAATTGCGATATACTGACCTGTTCCAGAAAATATGAACAGGCTCATAAGCAAGGCAAGCCACCATGAAAAGCCCGCGTTTACGACCATGAGACCAAAGGGAATACCAATCGCAATGTAGCCGAAGAAGACAGGCATGGTGAACTTGACGGCTCTCCTGAAATTAGAAGAATCAAGCATAGCTGAATTCTATCATTAAAATGTTAAATTATCCATAAAATTGATGTGAAACAAAGAAAAATAAAATTTGACAATAGAAGAATTCTTGTTGATAATGGATAAAGATAAATTCAATAAATTTAAAAAAGGGTGGGAATTATCTACATAAAGGAGATACAATGAAAAGTCTAAAACTTTCTACAAAAATCAGCGTTCTTGCTGCGTCTGCGATTGTCGTTGCTTCGGCGGCTGTCGGATTCGTCGCATCAAAGATTACTGCAAGTGAAGTCGCTGCGATGACACTTGAAAACCTTGAGACCAGCGAAGTTGGTGTCATGGAAACCCTTCATCAATGGCAGCTGGAGCTTGAATACTCAACTTTGGTTCTTGCTGACAAAACTCGTCTTGCCGCAGCTTTAGGAAATAATGATTTTGAGACGGCGAACACGCTCACAGTTGACCAGAAAAAAGTTTTGGATATTGACTATCTTCTTTCTACAGATGAAACAGGTCGTGTCGTTGGTGGAAACGGCAAAATGGGCGTAAACCTCGCTTCTTCTTCAAGGGCAGTTCGTGAGGCACTCAAAGGAAACAAGGCATATTCTTACGAATCTACCGAGATTTACAATTACAGTCTTGCTTATGCTTACCCAATCAAAAGCGGCGGCAAAGTTGTCGGTTCTGTAGTCGGCACATTCAGCATGGTTGACCCAGAATTCGTAAACTCAATCAAGAACACTTATAGACTTGAATGTACGATGTTCGAAGGAACGACACGGGCATCAACCACTTTGGGGGCGAATTTCGTAGGCACAAAACTTGATAATCAGGAAATCATTAAGACAGTTATGACCGACGGTGAGCGCTACGAAGGCAAGAACACAATCAGTGGCAAAGAATACCTTTCTGTCTACGCTCCTGTAAAAGACGAAGCCGGAAATATTTCGGGCATGTTGTTCGTCGCAAAGTCTACTGATGTAATCAACAAAATCATGCAGCAGATTATCTGGATTATCATTCCGATTATCGTTGTTCTTGTAATCGTTCTTGTTATTGCCGCAACTCTCTTCTTGCGTGTTCTTCTCAAACCTCTCAACGGTGTCAAAGTCACGCTCAACGATATTTCTTCTGGTGATGCTGACCTTACAAAACGAATCGAACTCAAGTCACAGGATGAAATCGGTGATGTAGTAAACGGATTCAACAAATTCGCGGGCAAGCTCCAGAACATCATTGGTGATGTCAAGAATTCAAAAGACGAACTCATGGTTGCCGGTGAAAACCTTTCTGGCGCTACCCAGGACACGGCTTCTTCAATCACTGAGATTATCGCAAACATCGATTCAATGAAGCGGCAGATCGACACTCAGAACCAGTCGGTTTCTCAGACTGCCGGTGCCGTAAACGAGATTGCTTCAAACATTGAATCCCTTGAGCGCATGATTGAATCACAGTCTTCCGGCGTAACTCAGGCTTCGGCTGCCGTCGAGCAGATGATCGGAAATATTTCTTCCGTAAATGCCTCTATGGAAAAAATGGCAAACTCATTCAACGAACTCCGAACAAATTCTCAGACAGGTATTTCAAAACAGAAGGCCGTCAATGACCGAATCGACGAAATCGAAAGCCAGTCTGAAATGCTTCAGGAAGCAAACGTTGCAATCGCATCTATCGCAAGCCAGACGAACTTGCTCGCTATGAACGCCGCAATCGAGGCTGCACACGCAGGTGAAGCTGGTAAGGGATTCGCGGTCGTTGCAGACGAAATCCGAAAGCTCTCTGAGACTTCTACGGCTCAGTCAAAGACAATCGGTGACCAGCTCAACAACATCAAGGAATCAATCAATCAGGTCGTTACGGCTTCTTCAGAATCGAGCATCGCATTTGAGTCTGTCTCACGCAAACTCGAAGAAACCGATGCCCTCGTCATGCAGATTAAGGCGGCGATGGAAGAGCAGAACGAAGGTTCTCAGCAGATTACCGAAGCCCTGCACACGATGAACGATTCAACAGTTGAAGTCCGAAACGCATCTGGCGAAATGTCAGAGGGCAACAAGATGATTTTGAAGGAAGTTCAGCAGCTTCAGAACGCAGCGATGACAATGAGCCAGAGTATGGAAGAAATGTCTATTGGTGCGCGCAAAATCAACGAAACTGGTGCAGCCCTCACTGAAGTCGCCGGTCAGATGAACAATTCAATCTCGAAGATTGGTGAGCAGGTCGACCAGTTCAAGGTTTAATATCATTAAACAGAGAATTTAATCAATGGGGGATTTGTCCTGAGACAGCCCCCCCTTTTTTTTGCTTAAAAGCCTTAAATTTTTCTTGAAAAGTGAACTTTTATACTTTATACTTAATAATCGCTTAAAGTTAAATCTTTATGAAGGAGTATATATGGCTAAAGATTCAACTAAAGAGAAGCGTTCGAGCCTGATTAAACGGCTTCTCATTTTTGTAGGTGGGGTTATCGTCCTGTTCAATGTTGTTCAGCTTTTATTCGTAACCACGAATGCAAAAAAGAACATCATTGCTGAAGACCTCAGCATGTATGCGAACATGATTGATGGTTATTCTGATTCACTTTACAACGATGTTGAAGGTTATTTCAAAGAGCTGAACGGCTATCTTCATGCGGATGTTATGAAAGACGGCGATTTGGAAGCCTGCTATGCCTGGATTCAGGATCCTGAGCACGCTGACATGAGGGCTGATTTCGACTATGTTATGTTCGCAGGCCCAGACGGCATTTCCTACAACGACAACGGCTCAAAAACGGACATTAAAACCCGCAATTACTTCAAGGCAATCATGCAGGAAGGAAAAGACCGTTTCGTTGATGATCCTGTTATCTCAAAAACAACGGGACAGCCGGTAGTTCATATCACCCGAGCCGTAAAAGACCGAAACGGACGCACATTCGCAATGCTTGCTGGCGTTGTCAATGTAAAATTGCTCACAGACTTGGTTGAAGATATAAAAATCGGAGAAAAGGGCTTTGCCTACCTTTTGGCAAGCGATGGTCTTGTTATCGCTCATCCGCAGGAAGATTTGGTTATGAACCGCAATTTCCTTACTGATAGCAACATGGGTGAGGCAAACAAGGCAATCGCTCTGGCTATGACAGAGGGTAAAAAAGGCCAGGGCTGGAAAAAGTCAAACAGTCATGTCGGTCAAGACTTAATCGTTTATGGGCCTGTCGAGGGAACTCCATGGTCTTTTGCACTCTCAATTCCAGACAATCAGATTTATGACCTTGTCAACAAAGTTCGTAGCCTCATGCTTGGCTTTGCCGTTTTCACGGTCCTTGCCCTGATTGTCGTTTCGGCAGTTCTCCTGCTCCGCTCTCTCAAGCCATTGCAGATTGTGGAAGGTGCGATTACAGGCATTGCTTCTGGAGACGCGGACCTTACCAAGCGAATCGAAATCAACTCTAACAACGAAATTGGCTATGTCGTAAAAGGCTTCAATGCTTTTGCTTCAAAATTGCAGGCTATTATCGGCGATGTAAAATCTTCAAAAGACGAGCTTATGGTGGCCGGAGAAAACCTTTCCGGGGCAACTCAGGACACGGCTTCTTCTATCACTGAGATTATCGCAAACATCGACTCAATGAAGAGGCAGATTGACACGCAGAACCAGTCTGTCAACCAGACTGCCGGTGCCGTAAACGAGATTGCTTCAAACATCGAGTCTTTGGAACGCATGATTGAGTCTCAGTCTTCTGGCGTAACTCAGGCTAGTGCCGCAGTAGAAGAGATGATCGGTAACATTTCTTCTGTAAATGGCTCTATGGAAAA
>JAEEGL017270800.1_pt1 | contig 16986 bp, 5 predicted proteins | sample 9134231 | NCBI WGS metagenome assembly JAEEGL01 (sample SAMN16246548, study PRJNA631951) | gut metagenome | biome: gut microbiome; feature: rumen; material: fiber-attached | host: Bos | place: Iran: Karaj | collected 2018-10
AAATAATTTTATAAAAAATTTTAATTTAAATCCTTTTCACTATTAATAATTTAGATTTTAATAGACATTTTTATTTTTATTAAATTTGAAAAATATAATTAAAATAAGGGATATATATATTCTTTAATATCCAGGAAGATAACATTATTTCTTTATATTAAAAAAATTAAATTGAATTTTATCAATTATTATACACATTATAACCATTCATAAATTTATTAATTTATATATAAGTTATATCAATAAATCATTATATAGGATATCTATCTTTTTATTTTGTTATAATTCATTTATAATTTTATTTTATAAAATAACATAAAAATATGTAATAAATTTTTTGTATTATATAAAATAAAAATAATACAAATTAAGTAAAACAAAGGCATATTTAATATAAAGATATTAATTTTTTTATTTTTCTTATATAAAAATTAATATATTTGGAATTAATAAAAATATGGAAAATATTTTTTATTAGGGAAATAGAAATCTAAAAATTAAATTTAATAAATTAGTTTAATAACTAATAGATTGTTATTATTTTTTAATTTAAAAAAATATAAATTACTTTCAATAATTTCTTTCAATCTAAATTATCTTATATATTAAATATAAAACAATTAACTCATTCAAAAATTAGTATCAAAAGAGGTATTTTTTTTCCATAAACTCTTTTTTAATAAATATAAAGCAAATATTATAATAATAAATACATTGTCAATATAAATTAAATCAAATTTTAGCTTCATTAAAATTTAATTGCTTAAATCGTCTATAAAATCTAAAAATAAATTAATATATAAAATTAAAACATAATAAAAAAGTATTGATTGAAATATAATATATAAATTTAGTAATTCATAGAAAAATATAAGTAAAAAAAGTCAAGAATAAAAAAATTTTACTTTTAAATAATAAATATGTATTCAAAATCTCAAAAAATAAAATTTTCTATCATTATTTTTTTTTTATTGGTTTTTTCCTTTTGATAAAATTAAATATAAAAATTAATATTAATAAAATTTATTTTTATCATATAAATTAGATATTTATCTAATTAATAATTAATTTATAATTTATTCGTTTTTTCCTTTTTTAATTAAAAAATGAAATTTCAATTTATATTATTAGTCATTTCTATAGGATTTGTTTTATCAAAAACCAAAGATTATGATTTAAAAATAGAATATAAAACTAAAGATAACAAATTGAAAAAGAAACAATTTAAATTAAAAAATAAAAATCAAATGAACAAAGCTATTGTAAAAGAAATCAATAAAATATTTCCAAATGAAATACCAGATGAAATACAAGAATTCCTAAATACAATACAACCAAAAAAATCAAAAAAAAAGAAAAATTTGAAATCAAAAAAGAATAAAACAAATTCAAATGAAAATATGTCTTATTATTTTAAAATTAATACTCAAAAAATCTTATCTCCTCAACAACAAAAGGAAAATAATGGAAATTTTGAAAATGAAGAAAGTGAATATGTTTTTGATGGTAATAAACAACATAATGAATCTTTTGATGCTGAATTTTTTAATAATAATGGAAATGATACTTTTTTAAATGATGATTTTTTTAAAAAAGATGAAAAAAAAGAAGAAGATGACTTTTTTAAAAAAGATCCTATCGATGATGATTTCTTTAAAAAAGATGATAAAAAAGAAGAAGATAGCATTTTTAAAAATGATCCTTTCGATGATGATTTTTTTAAAAAAGATACTAAAGATGATTTTTTTAATGAATAAAAGTTCTAAATTATTAAATAAGAATAAATTTAAGATTTATTAATATTTATTGAAATTATTAAGTGATAATTTTATTGAAGAGGTTTAAAATTTTTTTAATTTTTTCTCTTTTATATATATTTTATTATATTAAAAATTTATTTATTATATTATTTTTAAATAAGAGATTAGATTATTTTTATATATTTTTTCTTCAATTTAATTTCTTTTGTTCATACTGTTTAATTAGTCAGGAATATATAAAAAAAGTATAAATTAAATTTTTAAATAAATATTTTCACATTTACTTTTTTTTAAAAATTCATAATAAAAACCTTAAATTGATTTACTTCAATTTCATATTTTGCAAATTGACCAGAAGAATGTAGTCTTCTTAATAAAATATTATTATTTACAGGTTTACAATTAACCCCTCTAATACAACATTCAAAAATATTTCCCTGTATAATAGTTGATATAATATATTTTGTATTATAAATCTTTTCATCAAAATCTTGAATAAAATATTTATCAAAATCATTATAAAATTCTAATAAAATTTTATTTTCACTAAAATAAAAAACTCTCATATTAATATTTGAAGAATGAAAATAATTTTGAATACTATAAGCATATTTAAGATAAACATTTTCAATATTAACTAAATCAAAATAATATTGTAAATTAAGATTTGTATCACTTTGAAGTTTTCTAAAATGTTCTTCAAATATTCTTAAATTTCTGTTTCTTAATGATTGAGGAATTACAGAATTATTATTTTGATAATAAAAAATTAATAAGTTATTTTGAAAATAATTTTTTGAAATTTCTTTAGCATCTTCATGAAAAATTTCATCAATTGTTAAAATAAATCTAAATTCAAGTTTTTTATTTTTTATTATTTCATTTTTATGATTTAAAATATATATTAATGAACCTTCTTTATGAGAAACTCCAATATTTGGTCTATCTATGAATAATGTAATTTTTTGATTATTTTTTTTTGAAAATAAACTAATTGCTTTATGAACAACAAATATATTATTATTTATATTATTATTATAATTTATATTGTATTCTTTCATATTTATTCCTTGATAATCATGATAAATTTTTCCTTGATTATTTATATTTGAATCTATTGATAATCCTATCATTTTATTATCATCAATATTTTCAAAGATAATTGAAATAATTTGAATGAAAAATGGCTCTTTATATATATTAAATAATAAATAATCATTTTCAGTAAATAATAATAAACTTTTTGAAATTTCTGAATCAATAATAAATGATTCTTGATAATTAATTTTATATTTATTTATATTATTATTTGAAAATAAATCATTTGAACCTGAATTTAATAATACTTCATTTATAGAAAAATTATAACTATTTGTTTTTTTATGTTTTAATACTACATAAAAAGATGAATCTTCAGAATTAAATTCAAATTTTTGAAATATTTTATCAAAACCTTTTAACTCAATTTTTGAATTATCAAATTTTTGTCTATATTTGACATTATCAACTTTAATATCAACAATACTAATTTGAATAATAGAAAGTGATTTATAAAAAATATAAAAAAAATTAATATAACATTTATAATTAGGAATACATACAAAATTATATTTTATTTCTTTATTTTTTCTATCTAATATTCTAAAATTAACATTTTCTTTTATTATATCAGTTTCTAAAGTTATTAAAATTTTTCCTTCCAATCCAGGATTAATAATTCCTAATCTATATGATTCTTTATTTTCATTAAATTCTATTTTACATCCTAAATTTACTTTATTATTTGATAAACAAACTATTAATTCATCATTAGACTCATTATAATAATTTTGGATTGATTTTTTTAAATTTTGTTTTAAACTCACCTCATAATCATTAAATAATTGTTCTTCAGATTTTATTGATAATATCGTATTTATTTTTTCTAAATAAGTATTTTGTAGTGAATCAAAAAGAGTATTTGTTTTTTTTCCAATTAATAAATCATTATTAAAAATAAATAAAGAATTCATAAAATTATTTATTTCATATTCTCTTCCCCTTAAATAAGGATTATTAACATAAAAATTAATCCATTTTTTTTTATAACTATCACTTAATGGAAGTTCCTTATCATAAATTAATAAACTCTGATTTTGTAAATCATTTTCAGTAAAATGAAAATAATTTTCAAAAGTAGAATAATTAATTTCAATAATATCTTTATATTTTTCATTTTGATTAATATAATTCATTAATTTTTCAATATTTTTAAAATTATATTTTTCTTCATTAAAATTATAATTTCCACCAAATAAAAATAAAAGATTATTATGTTTAAATCCTTTTAATGATTGATTAGAATATTCAATTAAATTTTTTGTATAATTTTCTAAAATGGAATTTTTAGATAAATCTATTTCTTTATCAGATGAAAAATCTTTTAGAATTTCAGGAGTAGAAACTTCATTTATAATATGAGTAAAAAAACCTTTTTTATCTTCTTTTGAAACTTTCCATTTAAATTCTAAATTTTTTTGTGAAATTAATTCATTTTTAAATTGACTATTTAATTTATTTATAATCAAATATTTAAATCCCATTTTTCTATATAAATCTAAATTTTCTAAACTTGTTGATTCTTGAGAGAAAAAGAAAGACACTATTGGAAATGAATTTAATTTACTTAAAATAAAATTTATTTTTCTTCGTATTCCACTAATTAAATTTAAATAATTATCTTTTTCCCTTTCTTCATTAATACCATCAATTATAAATTCTAATTGTTTTTTTTTAATTAAATCATTAATTAATTTTAAAGAATTATTATTATTTGTAAGCCATTTTTCAAATTGTTCAGGATTTAAAATTATAAATGTTCTTTTTGAATTTTGATTCAAATCATTTATTATATTTGAATAATTAAAAGGTTTTGATAAATTACTTATTCTTGTAAATGGAATGACATGAATAGTAATTTTTCCTAAGAATAATTTAAACAGGAAAATAATAATTATTTTTAACAACCACATTTAAAGTAATAAAATTAATTTTTTTTTAATTTGATTATTATTTTTAAATATAAAATATAAATATTAAAAATTATTCATTATGATTAAATATTTTTTTATTTAAAAATATAAAAAAAATTTACAATTTGATATGTCTACATTCTTAAATAATTATTTATATTTTGGTAATAATATAGTTCAGTATAATAATACAAATATACATATGAATAAATCATTAAATCATTCAAAAAGTACAATTTATATAAAAAAATCACCAATAAAATATAATAAAAATAATAGTGTTATTCTTCCAAGAACTGTCCCATATATAAATAAACTTCCTATTTATAAAAGTAGAAATTTATATAACTCAACTAAAAATATAGATATTAAAAATATCATGGCAAAATTTAATTATGAAAATTGTGAAATGGAAACCATAAAAAGAAAAAACACAGAAATTTTAAAATTACAAGATAATCTTCTTGAAAAAAAAAAAGAAGTTGAAACAATTACTACAGAAAGAGAAAATTTAAGAATTAAAGCTGAAGGTTTAGAAGAGATTTTAAAAAAAAAAAATGAAATTATTGAAATATATAAACAAAATGAAAATAAATCTAATAATAATAATTTAATTAAAGAAATTCATATAAAAATTAAAAATGAAAAAGGAAAAAATAATAACCATATAATAAATAATTACAATGATAGTGGAAAATTAAATAAATTAAAGAAAGAAAAAATAAGTAATAATCAGTATCAAGAAGAATATTTAAGAATAAAAAAAGAAAATAATATTTTATTTAGAAAAAATAAATGTTTAGAAGAAGAAATTTTTATATTAAAACAAGAATTAGAAAAAATTGTTAAAAATATTAATAATGATTTTAAAAAAGAAATAAGTCAAAAAAATAATGAAATAATATGTCTTCAAAAGAAAAATTCATTATATATTGAAAAAATAGATATTTTAAAAGAATCAATAAAATATTTAAATGAGGAAAATAATGAATTGAAAAACAGAAATAAAGATAAATTAAATAATTCTTTTAGAGAACTTTATAAACCAAATGAAGATATGAAATTATCAAATTATTCAATTCATAAAAGTGTAAAAAAAGAAAATAAAGAAAAAGAATATTTAAGCAAAATTAACGAATTAAAATTAAAAGTAAATGAACAAGAATTAATGATAATAAAATTAAAAGAAGAAGAATATAAAATAAAAAACTATGAAATTCTTCAAAAAAAATTATTTGAAACTCAAAATAATTTCAATAATTTACAAAATAAATATAATAATGATATTAATGCTTTAATTACAGATATTAAATTTTCACATACCCAATCAACAGAGAAAATAAAAGTAATTGAAAATTTGAAAAAAAAATTAAAAAATGAAATTGGACAAAATAATAAAATTTCACAAGAAAAAGATAGAATTTCATCAGAGAAAAATGAAGAAATTGAAAAATTAAAAAAAGATTATCAAACAACAAAAACAGGATATGAAAAAATATTTTTAGAAAATAAACAACTACTTCAAAATATAAATGAACATAAAAAAGAAATAAAAAATATCAATAATAATTGTAATGATAAACATAATGAATTTGAAAAAATTATAAATCAACAAAAAGAAGATTTAAATTTAATGATTGAACAATTAAATAATAATCAAGAAGACATTCAAAAATTAAGAATTGAAAATGAAAATTTAAAAAATGAAATTGAAAACAAAAATAAAGAAATTAATTTATTGAAAGATAATAAAAAAGAAATTGATATTATTCAAATAGTAAATGATAAAACACAAGAATTAAATGAAATTATAGAAAAAAATGAAAAAATAATTGATGAAAAAGATGATATGATAAATGAAATGAAAAAAGAAAAAAAAATTAAAAACGATCAAATAAATGAATTAGCAAATAAAAATAATGAAATATTTTATAAATTAAATATATTAAATAATGAAAAGGATTCTAAAATTAAAGATTATCAAAATGAAATTGAAAAACTTAATATTAAGTTACAAAAATTAGAAAATCAAGAAGAAAAAGGAATTGATTATAAAATAAGTGACATGAATGATTCATTTGAATTAAATAAAAATACTGATAAATCAAATAAAATAAATCATAAAATACAAATATCTTCTCCTGAATTTTTTTCTTTAATTTCAATTGAAAATCACTTTAAAAAAAGTAACAGTAATGTAAATAAATCAACTGTAAATGATTTAATTATTAATGATAATAATATAAATTATAATAACATAAATAATAAATCAAAAATTAAATTTAAAAATAAAAAAAATATTGATGAAAATGAAAATCCATTTCAAGTACAAGTTAATTTTTTTAAAAATTTATATTTGGAATCTCAACATAAATTGAATGATTTAAGTGAACAAATTAATGATTTATTATTACATATTCAAGTCACTAAAAAAACAAAATTACAAATTTCACAGATATATCAATTATTAGGTTACTCACCAAGAACTATACAAATTAAAATTGGAACAAATAAAAATTTATACAAAGGATTATTTGAAAAAATAAATTAATATAATTTTTGTTTTTCTGTTAATATTTTTATAATTGTTATAAATATGTTTTTATAATTAATCATATTTTTTATTAAATTATTTTAATTATGATTTGGGTTTTAAAATTTAAAATAAATACTCTTTTGAATAATTTTATAAATTGTTTACATATGTTAAAAAGATTAAATAAATATGAAGCCAAATAATATAATTTTAAAAATTTATATTTAATATTCTAAATAATTATTTAATAATAAATAAGATTATTTTAATAAGAATAATTTATTAATCTAATTTTTTTAAAATATAAAACAATTACCACATTTTCCATTTTTTGCTTTGGTTATAATTTTTGTTTTATTTTTTATATTAATTTTTTCATTGGTAATTATTTCAAATTTTTTATCATATTCCATTGCATATTTTATTAAAATTTTATTATCAACATTTTCAAAATGTGAATCACATAAATAATATTCAAAATTATTTATTTGTTCTCTTTTATTCTCTTTTATTATTATAAAACTATCATTTTTCAAACCAAATTTATTAAAACTTAATTTTCCCTTCTTTTCAATATAACATTTACAAGAACAAAATAATAAAAATTTTTCATTTTGATTAACTAAATTTTTTTGACAAATAAAACATTTTTTTCTAAAAACATTTTCACAATTCAAACAATATTTATTTGGAATATTTTTCCCACAAAAATTACATATATGATCAATAGGACAATATTCTTCTTCGCATTTATTACAATGATTACTACAATTATTACAGAATAATTTATTACAATAATAGCAATGAAAAAAATAATAATTAACAATACATTTTGGACAACTTCTTACAATTGAATTACATTTAAAACAAAATTGAACTTCTTTTAAACAAATATTATGTTCACAATTATATTGTGTAACATATGAAGTTTTATGATTTTCTTTTTTACATAAAATATTTGTTTGATTGGAACAAAAATCACATTTAAAAGTACATTTTTTTAAACAAACTTTATTTTCTTTATTACAAATATCACAAGTTGAAAAATGTTCATTACAAATTGTTTCTTCACAATTAACACATGTTTTAGTATGTTTATCACAATATATTTTATTACATGTATTACATACATTCCAACAATTTAAACATAAATTTTTATTACATGAATTATCATTACATTTTCTAATTGTATCACTATTACATTTTGAACAAGAAATAATTAATGAATTTTCTATCCCATTAATAAAACAAAATTTTGAACATGAAATACAAATTCTTTTTTTACAAATTGAACATTTTATTGAACAATTATAACATATAATATTATTACAAATTTTACATTTAGTTGAACATTTTGAAATACAAATATTAATATTGCAAATATTACATTTATTTTTATAATTTGGATTTTTTTTGCATAAATTACATTTAATATAACATTCATTACAAGATAATAATTTTTCATGAAGACATGAAGTATATATTTGTTGTGGTAAAATATTAGAACAATTTTTACATAAAGATTTATTTTTTTTCATATTTTGATAACAAAAATTATTTTTGCAAATATATAATCCACAAGTTTCACATTTTTCTTTACAATAAGAACAAATAAAATTATTACATAATGAACAAATATATTCTGATTCATTTTCATTACATACAATACATTTTTTTGGTGTGCAAAATCCACATAAAAAATTTGAATATTCATTTATTTTTAAACAATTAAAACAAATTGAAGAAAAACAATTTGCACATTTTCTTGTACAATGAGTTTTTATATTATTTTCACATTGATAATTATTACATTGAACACATTTAATTTCATTTTCCCATGAATTTTCTTGATTACAAATTCTACATTTTGCTTTTAATTTATTATTTAAATGATTATGATTATTAATCATTTCATCATATGTATATTCTTTATCACATTGAAGAGAATATGTGCAAAAAAATTTTAAATTATTTATTATGTTTGTTAAAGTTTCATCTACTTTTACAAAATCAAATGGAACTCTACAAAAAGGACATAATAATTTATCATATGGAGATTTTTTTGTATTTAAATCTTCATAACATTTTCCACAAAATAATTTTCCACATTTTCTATTTTTACATTGTTTAACATTTATATTAATACAATAACAAAGAGAACAAATTAAATCTTTTGGATTTATATTTGAAGAAAAGTTATTAATATTTGAAATATTATCTAAACCAAGTTGCAACATATAAATCAATATTATTAATTATTTTTTTAATTAAAAAAAAATAAAAAAAAAAATTAAAATTAAAATGCTGTTAATATATTTAAAATTATCATAATTAAGATATTAATTATAACAAAAAAAAAAAGAGTTATCAATTCATCATATAAAAAATAAAAAATAATTAAAAGGAGAATAATTATAATATTAAATTAATTATTTCCATATTTTAATATTATAATCATTAGATCCAGTTACAATCATTCCATTTTCAAATTGTTCTATTGCTGCAATTTTATTTTGATGAGCATTTTTTTTTTCATCGATTAAAACTAAATTTTCTTTATTTAATTCCCATTGGCTTAAATTTCCTGAAACATCTCCACAATAAATATTATTACCAAATTTTTTAATACAAATTATTTGACTTTCTCTATTAATAATTTTTGAAATTTCATATGAAGATATTTTAAATAAAATTATTTTATTTGACCCACCAATTCCAAGTAAATTATCATCAATTAAACATATTGCATTTGTCCACCCTGAATTATTTATATCTTTTAGAATAAATTTTTCATTTAAATTAAAACTGTCATAAAATATTACATTTTTTTCTCCTTCTAAACAAGCAAATTGTTTATATTTTTGTAATTCTAAAATTGAATAAATTTTTTCTTTTGTTTTTAAAGTTGTAATTAATTGATAACCTGATAATTTTTTTTCCCAAATTTTAATTGATTTATCTAAAGAAGTAGAAAATAAATTTAAATTTGAAAATTCTCTTATATGGATAACTTGGTCAAAATGTGATTTAATAATTTGTTTTACTAAATAAGTATTATTGAATAATTGAATAATACAAATTTTTTTATCTGCAGAACAAGAAATAATATCATTTGATTTATTTTCTATTATATTATAAACTTCTCTATCATGAATATTAATTGTAAAATGTTTTTGAAAATGATTGTTATAAATAATAATTAAACCATCATTACTTGTTGAAACTAATCTTTCATCATGTAATATTAATAAACATTGAATTACATCTGTATGATCTTTAATAATAAAACTATCTCTTTGTGAAATTGTTTTTTGAAATTTTTTTTCACTTGTTTGTTGAAGAATATTAAATTCTTTTATAAATTTTGAAATTTCATTAAGTTTTAGAAAGTAATTTGTTTCGTCTTTTTTGAGATTATAAGATATGTTATTAAAATTTGATAAATTTTTTACATTTTGTATTATTTCATATTTAAGTTCATTTGATTTTAATTTTCTGGCATATATGAAGAAAACAATAGCTGAAATTTCTAATATTCTTTTACATTCTTTTATTTTATTATAAAATGAGTTTTTTAAATTATTTATCTCTTTATTGAAATCATTTATGATTTTCTCAAAATTTCTTTCCATTTCTTGAATATTTTTTTGGAAATTGAAAATTTTTTCTTTGTATTCTTTCATGTTAATTAATATTTTTTTTAAATTAATAGTTTCATGATTTTTATGAAGTTCATGACATTTTTGACATAAGTTCTTCTCGCAATGATTACAATAATATTTATATTTTAAATTATGTTCTAAACATGTGCAAAGAATTGAAGATTGAAGTTCATTTTCTTTATTTTTTGAACAATCACATAATTGCTCTAACTTTTTTACATTAATAGAATTATAATTATAAATCGTTTTCCCACATTTTGAACATTTTTGTTGTTGAATTAAATCTAATGAAAAAGGGGAATATCTTTTATTATTTTTCTTATTATTTATATAATTTTTTTCATCATCATATCTTATTTCCAATAATGGGATATCATCTTTTATTGATTCAATTTCAAAATTCATTTTATAATTTGTAATTATTTTTAAATGTCATGTATATATATTTTTTTATTAGAATAAAATATATATTATTAGTTTGATTATATGATTCAGTTTTTGTATACTTTTATTGAAATATTATTCCTATTATTTAATTGATAAGAAACATGAGAAAAACAATTATAAAAACATTTTTTTATATATGAAAATTTCCCAAAATTCTTTCATCTCTTTTAATAATTTCTAAACTTTTTTTAATTAGATAAAATCTTAAAATAAAGTGTAGATTTGAGAGAATAATAAAAAAAAGATAATAATTTAATAAATAACTTTAATAAAGTATATAGAACAATTATATCTATATAATTTTGTTATCATTGAATATTCAATTGAAAATAAACTAAAATATTAATATTATTGTTCTGAATTTTTTTCATGACATAAATTTCAAATTTTTTCATACCCTTAACTTATCAAATATTTGTATTTTAATATATGTATTTAAATTATATAATCCCTATCCCTTATCTTAAAATCATTATTTAATTCCCTTTATAGTATTTGAATTAACTTAATACACTTTACTTTCATATTTAATTTTAAATATTGTTAATTAAAAAAATATATAAACTATATATGTATAAATTGATATTCATTAAAAATTTAAATGAATTTCAATTAAAATAATGTCCTTGTCAAATAAAGAACATATAATTTAACAGTTTTAAAATCTTTATCAGTTTCTTATTACATAATATTTTTTATTTCCTTTTATTTTTAAATATCATTTTTGTAAATAATATAATTAATTATTTTATAAACTAATTTCTTCCATTTAATTATTAGATATTAATAAAAATTAATTTATTTGTATATATTTTTTTAAATAAATAATATATACATTTTGAAGCATATTGATGATAATAACTGTTTATTATATCATGTAAATATATTTAAAAAAAATTTAGATCTGATAAGATTTATATATTTTTATTGAAATTAATTAATCAAATTACTATTATATATTATATCCTAATAAAAATAATATAAAATATATTTTAATATTAATAATATTTATTGTGAAATAAAGGAATGAAATTTATAAAATAAGGTTCAAACAAAAATTAAATTAATTGAACATTACATTTAAATTAAGAAAAATTTATTGTAAAAATAAAATAATTCCTTTTTCTCTTGAATTTGTTCTCCTTTTTTTTTCTTCTAATTTTTATCAACATTTAATAAACATTATATTACTTAATAAAATTATTAAACTAATATATTTATAGAATTTTTTAAAAATTCATTAAAACTATAACAAAATAATTTCAATCAAAAAATAAAACTTCATTATTAAATTTCATTTTACCTATTAAAATATATTATATCTTATATTCAAATTAGTAAATCAGGAAGAATTAATATAAATTAATATAAAAATTATTTTAAATATCTTAAACTTAAAAAAATGAATGCCCAATCTAAAAAATATCTCTACACAAAATGTACCTTTACCTACATAATAAAAAACAATTTTATAATTGGTCTTTTTTATTTAATTGATTTCTTAGCAATTTTTTCTTTTATATCCACAGTTCCTCAAAAATTAAGTACATTAAATAAAAAATATAATGAAAAAGATATGTATATGTTTTATTTAAGTCCATATAATTTATATAAAGAATATATTCCAACAACAGATTCAACATACATGATATCATTAATTGTAATAATAATAGTTATAATTATTATTTATTATCTCTTATTCTTAACATTAACAAAAGACACTGTAAATTCAACAGATATAAAAATGGAAATATATAAAAAATTTTATATAAATTTTTATGAATTTATTCTTTTTCGTGCATTAATAATTTACATTTTTGATAGTTACATAACTGCAATTGTTGAATGTATATATAAATCATATGAAAAAAATGGAGTTGTTTATGGTATTATTGAATTTTTTTTATTAATAATATTATTTTATTTAATTAAAGATGATGTTGAACATTTAAGTTCACATGCAGTTGTTGCTAATTTAAAAGCTTATCCTGGAACTTTAGGAGATTTTCCTTTTGATATGAAGTTTTCAGCAACATATGATATTATTTGTATTATACTTAAAATTTGTATTTCGATTGAAAAAAATGTTCTTAATAAAGGTGGAAATATTATTACTTATAAAATAATGTTTTTAAATATTATTCCTACTTGTATTATTTTTGTTTATTTTTTTCATATTATGTCTGTTTTTTATATTACCACTCATGAATTATTATATTTTCCTTTAAAAAAAACTTCTACTATTAGAAATTGTTTAGTTACTATTTCTTGTGTTTCTTGTTTATTAATGATTTTAATTGATTATAAAAAAACATTTTTATTTTATTTTTGTAATATAATATCTGCAGTTTTTATTGCATTTTTTTTCTTAAGTCATGATGAAACAACAGTATTAGAAGTATTTTATAATAGTAAAAATTATATATCAATGTTAATTTTTTTGATATCAAATGATTTAGATTATAATCAAATAATTGCAAAATGGATAATTAATCATAAAGTAACATGTAAAATACAAAATTGTACAATTTGTGATAATATTGCAGATACTTTTGAAGAAACAACGCCAAATGAAGTAACTATTCAAGACTTTTTTAGTTTTACTGTTCAAGTAATTAATAAAGAATTAGAAAATGGAAATTTAAAACCAACTGCTGAAGAATTAATATATTTAGATTTAATTAAATTATATGATATGCAATTTAAAAATGAAACACAAAGATTAAAATATTATTTAGCAAGTTATCAATATTTAATGAAATATCAAGCAACTAATACAACAATATATTATAATATTTTTATTATGTTTGAAAAGAAAATGGAAGAAAATGTTGATTTTAATAAGACTTATTCACAATTTAAAGATAGTGAAGATGTGTTTATTTTATATAATGAATTTTTTAATGATATAGATAATTTTATGAGATATCAAAATAAAAATCCTGAAAATATTATTAAAATTTCTGATAAATTATATAATTTTGCTAAACATCCTAAAATATTATCATTAATTAAAAATAGTTCTTCTTATACTTATGAAATTTTAATATTGAGATATATTTTTGAAATTATTGCAGTTAAATCATTAAATAGTAATTATGAATTTCTTGAACTTTCAAATTTTGATGAATATTTAGAATTTCATTTTGGAAACGATAATTTCTTATTAATACATTATGGCTTAGTTGCAAAAGATTGTACAATTGTAAAATCAAGTTATGATTTTAGGAAATATTTAAATTATTGTTTAGATAATTTATTCCCATCTAATTTAAGACAATTAGGTAAAGAAAAATTTATAATAAGTATAAATACAAATGATTTTAAAGACGATTTAAATGTTTTTGAATATGTAGTTATTAATTTTAAAAGTTCATTATTAATTGAAAGAGGTTTTATTGAAAGTTTTTATATGAAATATGTATCATTTCCTTCAATTGATTCAGGAGAAGTATTAGTATCTGGACATTATCTTTTAGGAAATAAGGATGTTTTAATATATAAAAAATTTAATGATAAAGAAATTTTAGTTTCATTTTCTGAAAAAATGGGACAATTATTGAAAATTTCACCTGAAATTGTTGCTAATTTAATTATTGGTCAAAAATTTTTTACTTTTGGAAAAATGTTTAATAAAACACAATCAGACAATGTAGAAAAAAAAAATCATTTACAAAAACAAGTTGAAGAATTGGAAAATGATATTAAAAATTCAAAAGAAACAGATAAAAAAAAAAAAATAAAAGCAAATAAAAAAGAATTTAAAAAATTAAAAGATAAAGGAAAAGAAAAAGAAGATGAAATTTTAGTTCATTTAAATTATCATCATTATTTACAAATATTAACAGATTATTTAAGAGATAATTCCGATATAAAAAATCCAGAAAAAATAATAGAAAGTTTCAAAACTCAAAAAAATTTAATAAAAAGAATAACATTTATTTTAAATAAAAAATATGAAATTGACACAGATGGTGAAATATATGTAGTTTATTATGTAGTAACAGAAAAAAATGGAAGTAATACAAATGAAAAAAAACAAGAAGAAGAAAAACAAAAATTTGAAATGGAAACAAATAACTTAAATAATAATTCAATAAGTAGATATGTACAAAATACAATTGGTGATGGGAGTTCTCTTTCAGGAAGTTCAATTGGAAATAATAAAGGAAATAGATTTAAAATATCTGGAAGAGATAAATTAAAAGAAGAAGAAAAATTAGATTTTGAAAAATTAAAAATATTTTCTAATTTAATAACAGGAATAAATGGTTTTTTATTAATTTTAGGTTTAATATATTTAATTCTTCTTTTAATAAATGATAGTAAATTTACAAAATTATTTAATTTATTTCAAAAATTTAAATATTTTATGAGAGGAGTTCAAACAGAAGAAATGAGATTAGTTTCAAATATTTGTATTCAATTCCCAAAAAATTCAAAAGGATGTAATTGTTATTATCAAACTTTTGCATATGCTTTACAAGAAAAATTAAATATTGATGGAAAAGGAATGGATGTTTCAACTATAATTTATAATCAATTTAAAGAAAATTTTGCAACTATTAATTCACATTATTTAAATTTTAAACAAAATGTTTTTGAACTTTCTACAAACTATGTTAATGAAATTGAAAGAGAAAAAATTTTAATTCCTTCAACTATTTCAGAAATTGAAAATAATGATGATTATATTAAAGAAGAAACTTTTTTAGAAGGAATTAACATTTTTTTAAATTATTTAATACAAGTTATTAATAGTGATTCTTTAAGAACTACTCCAATTAAATTCTTTACTGTTGGAATTGATTTTAAAGTTTATAATTTAGATTTAATTTCTTATACACAAGAACAAAGAAATATTTATTCTGCTTTAATGAATTATCCTTTTGTCGAAAGAGCATTATTAAATGTTCAAAATTTAATTAAAAATTGGTTTAGTAATTATTTAAAAGGAATTAATGATATTTTAATTGGATTTACTGTTGCAATTTTTATTTTGAATTTTATTTTAATTTGTGTTACTGTTTTTTTTATTTATGAATTTATTACTGTTTTAAATAGAAAATTAGAAACTGTTAAAGCAAAATTCGCCTCAGCAACTTTTATGAAATATTTCAAATCTAAATTTATTCATTTAAAAACTTTATTAGCTTTATATGAAAAAATGCCAATGGAAATAGTAAATAAAATAAATATTGAAAAAGAAGAATTTTTAAAAACAATAGCAATAGAAAAAAAAGAAGAAATAATAATTCCAGAAAAAGTACAAAAAAAAATGAGAAAAGATAATTTAAAATCATTTAAACCATTAGCAACAACAAATATAACAATAATAATAGTATTATACTTTATATATTATTCAGTATCAATTGGTTTATTTATATCAATGAATAGTAAATTAAAAAAATTAAGAACAGTAGTAGAATTTACAAATTACAATGCAGAAGTAGATAATGATTTAAGTTTAGTTTTAAATAGTTTACAAATAATGATAATTACAAATACATCACAATATGATTTTGGTTATTTTATAAAAAATAATGCATCATTTCCTTTAATTTCATATG
>JAEEGL010889152.1_pt1 | contig 16985 bp, 11 predicted proteins | sample 9134231 | NCBI WGS metagenome assembly JAEEGL01 (sample SAMN16246548, study PRJNA631951) | gut metagenome | biome: gut microbiome; feature: rumen; material: fiber-attached | host: Bos | place: Iran: Karaj | collected 2018-10
AAACGGCCGTATATCCCGGGCACGGTGAGCAGACGACCATAGGACATGAGAAGAACTATAATCCTTTCTGGCCGAGATGATATCGGTATGCGGAGTATATATATCAATAAAATGACAGTATTAGGTATTTAAACATCTTAATCTGCGAGGGGGTAGATTCTATGAACGATGATGCTGATAAGAGGGAAATAGACTATAAGAGTGATAAATATCTGGCATTCCAGATGTGTTTCTTCGCTGCGGCGATTCTGATCAATTTCATTCTGCCGAGGCTTGCGACCCATTACAACGTTCCGTTATATCTTGATAATGTGGGAACGCTTATGGCTGCGATCTTAGGCGGATATCTTCCCGGCATAGCCGTCGGATATCTAAATAATATTATCAATATGCAAGGTAATCCCGGCAATGCATACTATGTGGTTCTCTCTACCATGATAGCCGCATGCGGAACGTATTTCGGCAGGAAGGGATATTATAAGAAATTCGGTAAGGCTGTGCTTACGATTCCGGTATACGCTGTTATAGGCGGTGCATTGGGATCGGTGTTGACTTATCTTCTCTATGGTTTCGGAATGGGCGAGGGCATAAGTGCTCCGTTTGCCCGCAGACTGTATGAACAAGGATATATGAACGTCTTCTGGGCGCAGTTTACATCCGATGTTGTGATCGATCTTATCGATAAAGCCATAACGGTCATCCTTGCATATTTCATAATCAAAGCAATCCCTGATAAGCTTAAGCCCGGGCTGTGGTTAACGGGTTGGCGTCAGGCACCTCTGTCTGAGGATGCGATCAAGGATGCCAAGAAGGGTAATACCAGATCGTTCTCTTTAAGAGGCAAGATTATTGCGATTATCACGGCTATTATGGTATGCGTGGCTGTTGTTACTACGATAATCAGTTATCTGTTATTCCAGAATTTCGCAATGAAGCAGTATACATACAGCTGCTCAAGTGCTGCAAGGCTTGCGGCCAATGTTATAGATACCAAGAGGTTAGATGAATTCGTCGATGTAGGTAACGGACATTCATCGTCCGAGTATCTGGCTGTAAGGAATAAGCTTGACGGAATTCGCAAGGCCAATCCCGATATAGAATATCTGTATGTATACAGGATCACGGATGAAGGCGTTCAGGTGGTATTCGATCTTAATACATTCGATGTTAACGGACAGGCGCCGGGAACGATCATACAACTTGAAGATTATCTTATGCCGTATGAGGATAAGATCATGGCCGGAGAGCCGATAGAACCAATCCTTGATAACACCATGTACGGACAGTTGTTAACCGTACTTGAACCCATCAAAGATTCTACCGGTGAGAATATATGCTATGCCGGAGCGGATATCAAGGTTGAGGATATCAAGTTATCTACGCTTAACTATATGACCAAGGTATCATCGTTATTCATGGGCTTCTATATATTCATCCTTGCACTTTGTATCTGGCTTGTGGATTATCATCTGATATATCCCATAACGGCCATGACGGTATCAGCCAGAAAGTTTGCATACGACAGTGAGGAAGCCAGAGAGATAAGCGTGGACAGATTGCAGCATTTGGATATATCCACGGGTGATGAGATAGAGAATCTGTATGATTCATTATCCAAGACCATAGCCGAGACGGTGGGCTATCTTGAAGATGTGGAAGCTAAGGGCGAAGAGATCGCTCATATGCAGAACGGACTTATCTATGTACTGGCGGATATGGTCGAGAGCAGAGATAAAAACACGGGTGATCACGTCCGCAAGACGGCGGCTTATGTTCGACTTATCATGAATAAGATGAAAGAAAAGGGCATATATGCCGATCAGCTGTCGGATGAATTCATGGAAGATGTAGCCAATTCGGCCCCGCTTCATGATGTGGGCAAGATAATGGTATCGGATACCATCCTTAATAAACCCGGCAAACTTACGGATGATGAATTCGCAATAATGAAGAGCCATACATCTGCCGGAAGCAAGGTTATCGAAAGCGCAATGAAACTTGTTTCCGACAGCGGATATCTCAAAGAAGCCAAGAACCTTGCCACATACCACCATGAGAGGTGGGACGGCAAAGGCTATCCGAGCGGCAAGGCCGGTGAAGAGATACCTCTCTCGGCTCGTATAATGGCGGTTGCCGATGTATTCGATGCCCTGGTATCCAAGAGAAGTTATAAGGAGCCTTTCACATTTGAGAAGGCTATGGATATAATCAAAGAAGGTGCGGGAACACAGTTCGATCCCAATATTGCGGCGATATTTGCGGAAGCCGAACCGGAAGTAAGGGCAGTAACGGCAGCGCATGAGTCCATGCTCGGTCAGGGAATAAGGAACTTTATGGACGAGGAATAGACAGTGATATGTGTAAGAGTCAATGATGAAAGTTATTCATATGACATTCATTCATTAATCAAGGCGTTCTATCCTGAGGAGGATATTAAGATTACGCCTATGGATACGGATAAGAACTCCGACAGTGACATGCCGGAGTTCTTAGTATGTGCGAATAAGAATAATATAAGCATAGATCTGGAAGGAAGAAGCATCCGCAATATTCCCACAGATAACTCCTTATATGAAGACAGGGCGGCATACAAAAGTGAGCTTAAGAGGCAGATATATCTTGCGTTGTCGGAGCATACGGGTAAGGAACTTCCCTGGGGAACGTTGACCGGAATAAGACCTACCAAGCTTGCCAAGACCTGTCTTGATAACGGAATGAATTCGAATGATGCGATCAATCACATGAAGGAGTTCTATCTCTGTTCGGATGAGAAGGCATGCCTTGCAACAGAGATAGCGATAAGAGAGAAGAAGGTCATCGATGATATCGGCGCCGATGCATCCGGATACAGTCTGTATATAGGCATTCCTTTCTGCCCGAGCAGATGTCTGTACTGTTCGTTTATGTCTTATCCCATCGCCGCTTATAAGAAAGAGGTCGCCCGGTACACGGATTGTGTTAAGAGGGAGATAGACTATGTTGCCTCTGCTTTTGCCGGAAGACGGCTTGACAGTATATACATAGGCGGAGGAACGCCTACAACTCTTGATGCGGATTCAATGGTCGACCTAATAGGGTATCTTAAGAACAGGCTGGACATAACAAGTATAAGGGAATTCACGGTGGAGGCAGGGAGAGCCGATTCAATCGATGAGGGCAAACTCAGGGCGATTAAGTCATTGGGCGTTGACAGGATATCCGTCAATCCGCAGACATTTAATGAGGACACTCTTAAATTAATAGGCAGGAAGGCCACGGCCGCGGAGACGATCAGAGCATATAAGCTTGCAAGAGAGATCGGATTTGACAACATCAATATGGACATAATCCTGGGGCTGCCGGGCGAGACCATGGATGATATAAAGTATACCCTTGATAATATAGCGGATCTTAAGCCTGATGATCTTACGGTTCATTCCCTTGCGGTTAAGCGGGGAAGTAAACTTGCGGAGATGCTAATGGACGGCGGCAAGATAACTGACACAGATGTCATGTTAAGGAATAACGTCATTGATTATGATGAAGCAATGAGATTAACGCAGGAGACAGCCGCATCGATAGGACTGCATCCGTATTATCTCTACAGACAGAAGAATATAAGAGGTAATCTTGAGAATACGGGATATGCGGCAGAGGGTAAGGCCGGTATATATAATATCCTTATGATGGAAGAGGTGCAGGATATCGTGGCACTCGGCGCCGGAACCGTCTCTAAGCGTGTATACAGAGGAGATATGGCAGGCAGGATAGAGAGGTGCGACACACATAAGGACCTTATGTTGTACATGGATAATATCGATGATATGATAGAGAGGAAACGCAGATTATACGAGGCATAGAAGGATTCTGACTATGCAGGGAGCAAGTTATGGCAAGATGTGATGAATGTGCATATAACGAATATGATGAAGAGGATGAGGAATACTATTGCTCGGTAGATATGGATGAAGATGAGTACGGACGATTCATATCAAGCGGATATAAAGATTGCCCGTATTACAGAAACGGCGATGAATATGCCGTGGTTCGTCATCAGATTTAGGAGATATATATGGATGATAATAAGGCTGTAAGTGCAGAAGAGATCGATGATATTGTGAATATGTTAGACGGCTTCATAGACAAGGACGTATCAAGATTTAAGATCAAGACGTCGGATGAGCTTGAGGCGGGAGAAGTTAAGGAAGAATATCATCACGGACGTTGTGATGTGGGCAGCCCTTGGGCAAGAGGTTGCTCGTTTGATGTATTGGAGTAATCATGGGAAATATGGTATTATAATAAAGCGTCCGGTGGACGCTTTATTGGGATGTATCGGAGAGAGATAATATGAATGAAATGATTGACCTTACTTCCATCTATATGACCAATGTTTTGGGCGGTTTATTGATGGTATCTTTGCTTGTGTGCGGAGGCTGGTATATTCACACAAGGAAACTTACAAGTATTATATTGCTTGTGCTTATGTTGGCCACATTGGTGGGCTGTATTGTTGACCCGCTCGTATTTAAGGCCGACGGACAATTCGGACTGAATAATTATTTCATCGTTTATGTGGGCAATACTCTGTTGTATCTGCTTAATATCATAATCGGTCCCTCATTTATCACGATAATCTATAAATATATCAATGAGAAGATATCCAAGATTCATGTCAATATAATCTACGCTCTCTGTGCCATAGAGACGATTTTGTTGCTTATTAACGTGTTCGTCCCGATCGTATTCTATGTGGATGATAACAATGTATATTGTCGCCGCATGTTTTTCTGGGTATATACGGTTGCGGAAGTCATCCTGTTATTCGACGGAATTGTCATATATCTCCATGCAAGATTTAAAGGTCGTATCAGACATTATTTCCCTGTATGGTTCTTTATTGTCCCCATCGGTGTAGGTACGATTATTCAGGGAATGTCTTACGGAGTATCGATGATATGGCCCTGTGTCAGCATATCCGTGGCCTTCATGGTGGTATGCCTTAAGAATGAAGGAATATACATAGATAAGCTTACGGGAGTATATAACAGGAATTATCTGGATTCCGTCAAATCGTCGTTGCGCAAGAACCACGACGGCAATTTTGTTGCGTTGTTTGTGGATATTGTGGGCATTAATTCCATTAACAATGAATACGGACGCAATGAAGGTGATGAGGCGATTTCGGATCTTGCAGAGATACTTTCCGATGTGGTTGCATCCAACGGTGCGGTAATAAGACTCGGTGCGGACAAGTTCTTTATATTGCTTGATACCACTTCCAGGGAGGAGTTGGATGATTGCAGATACGGAATAATGAATGAAGTAGAGACATACAATTTCGAAGCAGGCAAGGATTATAAGATCGAACTGTATATGGGCAGCAATGAATTTAATTTAAGAGACTGCAGTCTGCATGAAATATTCGGTTCGTTTGACAAAGTTATGGCGGCGGTTAAGTACGGATACAAATCGCCGGTAGAAGCGGCGAATACAACAGAAGCTGGGCAGACATCAGATGCAGTAATGACAGCTAAGGCAGGAACGGATAAATGACACTTGCAGAATACTTAGAACACTACCTGGTCGCATCCAAGATGCTGACCTTCTTAGGACTTGCCCTTGTATGTACGCTGGTATCCGTGATGATAATCATTCTTGCGGCGTTATGTACTTCAAACGGTCGTAGCAGGGCTGACAGAAGACGTAGATTTCATAACAGAGCATACAAACTTACGGAACGATATTATGAGATGATATTCTCGGCAACCTCAATATTATCGTTTCTCTCGGCATATTACCTTATAGAGAGATTTATTACAGAGGGTGAATTCCATGAATTCTGGTTGGATCATGCGGACATGCTCCTGCTGGTGATGATCATCGCATCATGCGTGATCAATTCAATATTTGACAGGGTACTCATACCCCTTAAGAGTGTCAATACCGAAGAGAAGGGATCAGTAAGACTGATCGGAATGTTATACATCATTCTGATCTTCATGTATATCAAGTTCATATACGAGAATAATAACTATGACGGATTTATCATATATTTCCTCGGCCTGATGGTGGGACGATATGCATATTTTGATTCGTCATTTATGGATTTTGTCAATTCCATACGTAAGGCTGCTCACAATATTCCGCTTCTGTTACTTGGACTTGCCAATACGGCGGTCATGTGTCTGTACGGATTTACCACCAAGTATTTGCTTAAATCAAACGGTGTGCTTGTGAGTACGTTTTTTGCGCACTTATTCCTGGTAGTTGCGATATTCATTGTGTTCCATTCAAGGTTTATCCGCCTGTTTGTCAAAGTCAGTGCGACTGAGTCCGCTGCGGCGCTGAACAGATATGATAATTATGAGGATGATTATTACGAAGACCGCTATGACGATGCGGACTATGAGGATGATTATTCGGAGTACGATAACGACGAAGAATACTACGATGATTATGATGGGGAAGAGTATTAGAAGAGCCTTCAGATTAATTACATATATCGCGCTTATATGCCTGTTATGCGCAGGCTGCGGCAAGAAGCAGGAACCGGTACAGCATGTAAGCGTTGTGCAGCCGCTTGTGACAGAGACCGAAGAAACTGCAGAGCCTGCGACAGAAGAGGCGGCTGAACCAGTAGCGGAAGAGGTAGCAGAGCCTGTAACAGAAGAGACATCTGAACCTGAGGCAGGTGTGATCGCCGAGGACGGAGTATATACGTCGGCATCGGATGTGGCCGAGTATATCAATACATACGGCAAACTTCCCGGTAACTTCATCACCAAGAAAGAAGCAGGGAAACTCGGCTGGGAAGGCGGATCCCTTGAACCATATGCACCGGGAATGTGTATTGGCGGTGATTACTTCGGCAACTACGAAGGACTCCTTCCGGATAAACCGGGCAGGGAGTATCATGAATGTGATATAGATACTCTGGGTAAGAGTAAGCGCGGTGCCAAGCGAATAATATATTCAAACGACGGGTTGATATATTATACGGGAGATCATTACGAATCCTTTACATTATTGTACGGGACCGAATGAATGAGGAGATAAGATGAACGGCGAATTTGATTATGAGATAGATTTGGGCCGAATATATTCGGTTGATGAATTTCAGGATGTGTTAAGAGAAGCGCTTCCGTTGCCTGAATACTACGGAGGCACATTGGATGCACTGTACGACGTATTTACCGATCAGGGCAGGAAGTGGAGCATAAGATTTACGGGATGCGTTGAGGCTGAGGCAATACTCGGCAAATATATGAGAAATTTTAAGAAGATGTGTCAGAGAGCGGTCGGTGAGACTGAAATGACTGTCGAATTTGAAGATTAGATTATGATATGAGGTAGCAACATGGCAGACAGACCTATTGGCAGAAAGAAAAATGTTACCGAAGGAGGCGCCGGCGTTCACAGAAGAGGTGAAGGCTTAGGAAGCGGCTCTGTAGGAGGCGGATACAGCAGCTCGGGAAGTACCGGAAGCAGCGGAGGTAATGTGACAAGAGGCGGCAGAGGCGGAACTCTTATGTTCATTATCATTGCCGCAGTGATCCTGCTTGGCGGAGGCGGAGGAATAGGCGCTCTGCTTGGTGGCGATGACACCTCTTATCAGGATCAGAGTTATACTTCTTCAGATAACCAGACAGGACAGACATCATCCGGTTCTTCAACGGGTTCTTTGTTTGATTCGTTATTTGGCTCTTCCGTATATACCGGCAACAGTTCTGCTGCATGGAGCGGCAAGGCCAATACGGGTGTACTTGATACGACGGTAGCACCCGGAGCAAGAGATAAGAGAACAGTCATTAAGGGTAACGGCGATGACGTTGTGACCATTATGATATATATGTGCGGAACGGATCTTGAGAGCAGGTCTGCGATGGCATCCAAGGATCTGCAGGAGATGTTATCCGCTAATGTCGGGGATAAAGTCAATCTGATCATCTATACCGGCGGTTGTAAGAAGTGGCAGAATAATGTAATAAGCAATTCTGTCAATCAGATATATCAGGTTAAGGGCGGTAAGCTTGTATGCCTGGAAGATAATATGGGCAAGGCTGCAATGACGGCTCCCGATACGCTTACGGGATTTATTAAGTATGCTTCGGCCAATTTCCCGGCAAACAGATATGAACTTATCATGTGGGATCACGGCGGAGGATCTACCGGCGGATACGGCTATGATGAGAAATATGCTTCATCGGGTTCGATGTCCTTATCGGGAATCAATAAGGCACTTAAGGCAAGCGGCGTGACATTTGACTTTGTCGGTTTTGATGCCTGCCTTATGGCTACGGTTGAGACTGCACTTGTTGTAGCTAATTACAGTGATTATCTTATTGCATCAGAAGAGACTGAGCCCGGAATAGGCTGGTATTATACCGACTGGCTTAATAAGCTTAATGCCGATACTTCTATGCCTACGACGGAAATCGGTAAGAATATCGTTGATACATTTACCGATGCATGTGCACAGGCGGCACAGGGCCAGAAGACTACGTTATCTCTTATAGATCTTGCACAATTACAGGCGACGGTTCCCGAAGAACTGGCATCATTCTCCAAGGATACATCCGAGATGATACAGAACAAGGAGTATGCGACCGTATCTACGGCAAGAGGAAATACAAGAGAATTTGCGACATCATCCAAGATCGATCAGGTCGACCTTATCGACTTCGCTCAGAGAATGGGAACGGATGAAGGTAAGGCATTGGCGGATGCTTTGCTTGGATGTGTCAAATACAATAAGACGGGCAGCAATATGACCAATGCATACGGTCTGTCGATCTACTTCCCGTATAAGAAAGCGTCCAGAGTGGACAGCATGGTAGACACCTATGAAGCCATAGGTATGGATGAAGAATACTCTAAGTGTATTCAGAGCTTTGCGTCAATGAACGTAGCCGGACAGGTAGCACAAGGCGGAACCGCATCACCTGCAGGCTCAATATTCGGGGATATGGCAGAAAGCGGTACTGGTTCTTCTCTTGATTCAGCGGCTATGATAGGTCAGTTGCTCACAAGTTTCATGGGAAGTGACTTCAGTTCCATCTCGGGATTATCGGCTGCCAATACGGCATTTCTCGGCAGAAGCCTTGACATAGATGCGGCTTCTGAATATATCGCAGCCAACCATTTCGATGAAAATGCCATAATGTGGACGGCTAATGAATACGGAGATACTGTTATCACTTTGCCCGAAGATCAGTGGGCACTTGTAAGTGATCTTGAACTTAATGTCTTCTATGATGACGGAACGGGATATGTGGATCTGGGTCTTGATAATGTATTTGAGTATGATGAGGAAGGTAATCTCTTAGCTCCTACGGACAGGACATGGCTTTCGATAGAGGGTCAGCCTGTGGCGTATTATCACTTGGATACACAGGGCGATGAGAATGATTATATAATAACGGGACGTGTTCCCTGTATGTTAAATGATGTCAGATGTGAACTCATTATTGCATTTACATCCGATAACGAAGACGGATACATTGCAGGCGCATGCTTTGATTATGTGGACGGTGAGACGGATACTATCGCCAAGAATCTTACGGAACTTGAAATCGGCGATAAGATAGATTTCCTCTGTGATTATTACGGATATGACAGAGAATACGAAGACAGTTATTATCTGGGGGAAGAATTTACGGTGCAGAAGGATATGAAAGACATCTTAATAAGCAATACGGATGTCGGAGAGGGAACAGCGCTTATGACATATTGTTTCACCGATCTATACGGTCAGAAGCACTGGACCACAGCACTTAAGTATTAGTTTATGGGAGAAGCAAATGGCTGAATGGGTAATTGTAGTCGACGATCACAGTGAGAATCTTAAGATCGCCGGTCACATTTTGAGTAATGCAGGCATGCGTGTTACGGCTCTTAAGTCGGGACAGGCAATGCTTGATTATGTTGAGAATAACGGAACTCCGAACCTTATTCTGTTAGATATTATGATGCCTGAGATGGACGGATTTGAGGCATTGGCCAAACTCAGAGCATATGAGCAGAAGCTAAGTCTTAATGAGACCCCCGTTGTATTCTTAACGGCGGAAGATGACGCTGACCTTGAGAGTAAAGGATTTGATGAGGGAGGCGCTGACTTTATCAAAAAGCCCTTCGACCCTGATGTTTTGGTCAAGAGAGTCAGAAAGGTAATAAGCACCACAGAACAAATCAATAAATTTGAATCCGAGGCCACACATGACAGTCTTACCGGTCTGCTTAACAAGGCTGAGGCTACTCATGAAGCGGCTGAAATGTGCGCATCGGGCCACGGTCATTTACTTGTAGTGGATATAGATTCATTCAAACTTGTCAATGATGTCTACGGACATGATGCAGGTGATAAGGTACTTATAGGATTTGCCAAGCTCTTAACGGAGTCCATAACGCATAAGAGCCTTGTGGGAAGAATAGGCGGAGATGAGTTCTTAGTATTTATTGAGGGTGCGGACGATTCGGAATTACATACGCTTGCAGATACTCTCAATGAGAAGATAGTAGCTTTGTCCAAGGATCTTCTCGGAGATCAGATGTCTATTCCCATCGGAATATCCATAGGTGCCGTTTCCGTTCCGGAGGCAGGAACCGTATTTGCCGATCTGTTCCGTATGGCGGATAAGGCACTCTATATAGTTAAGAATAACGGTAAGCACGGACTTGAGATATATTCGGCGCAGCTTAAGGGAGATATGCCCGATGTGCCTGACGATATCAACCTGACAACTCTGTCACATATTCTTGAAGAGAGAAATGTTCCCCAGAGTGCCATGTGGATGGGTAAAGAAGCCTTCGGAAATGTATACAGATATATGATCCGTTATATGGATCGTTATCACGGAACGGCGTATAAACTCCTGTATAATGTCAACTTTGATAAGCCTGATCTGACGGATTCCGTTAAGGAAGATATCATTGATCGAGTAAGAGAATTGCTTCAGAATTCACTTCGTAACAGTGATATTATGATGCAGGTCGGTCTAAATCACTTCTTCCTGTTATTGCCGGAGATTAGTGAATATAACGCACTCAGGGTGTCAGAACGTATCAGTACCGCATGGAGTACCGATGATTATAATTCCATGGCTACACTTCGTGTGGAAATGGACAGTGTAACCGATGACCTTCATGACAATCCGCTTAGTAAAGAAAGAGAAGCGGATTGGGTTGTGGTTGTGGATGATGACAGGACCAATCTTATGATGGTCGGTAATATCTTAAGTAAGAACAATATCCGTGTAACAGCGCTTCAGTCCGGACAGGCATTCCTTGATTTCATGAAGGATAATAAGCCCGATCTTATCCTTATGGATGTCAATATGCCGGATATGGACGGATTTGAGACCTACAGCAAGTTAAGAGAGCAGGAGGCGAGCGCCGCCAAGATTCCTCTTATCTTCTTAACGGCCGATGAAAACGAATCCACAGAGACCAAGGGACTTGAACTCGGAGCAATGGATTTTGTAAGAAAGCCTTTGGTTCCCGGCAACCTCATACTCAGAGTCAAGCATACGCTTGAACTTGCACTTCTTCAGAATCATCTTATGGAAGAAGTTGAGCGTAAGACTGAGGAGAATAAGGACATGTCCATGCACATAGTTAAAGCCTTGGCTGAAGCTATTGATGCGAAGGACACATATACCAACGGTCATTCCGGCAGAGTGGCGGAATATACGAAGATGATAGCGGGAAGATACGGATATACCGGAACTAAGCTTGATGATATATACATGATGGGTCTTCTGCATGATGTCGGTAAGATCGGAATACCGGATGCAATCATCAATAAACCTGCCAAGTTAAGCGATGATGAATTCGAAGTAATAAAGACTCATCCGGTTATGGGTGCAAGAATACTTAACAGTATTACCGAAATGCCTGCACTTGCTATGGGTGCGAGATGGCATCATGAGAGATACGACGGAAAGGGATATCCGGACGGACTTAAGGGTGAGGATATTCCGGAAGAGGCAAGAATAATAGCTGTTGCCGATGCATACGATGCCATGAGCAGCAGAAGAAGTTACAGGGGAATTCTCCCTCAGGAAGTGGTGCGGGAAGAGATAGCCAAGGGAGTCGGAACACAGTTTGATCCTAAGTTTGCCGAGATCATGCTTGCCATGATCGATGACGATACGGATTATGATATGAAGGAGGAGTAATTGGGGGGTATGGATAATAACAAACTTGATCAAAACGAACTGTTTAAGAGTTCACAGTTAATGATCCTTAATCTGTTCTCCATTCTGGCAGTGATTCTTATCGGTGAATCGCTGCTGCTTCATTGGGAGACATGGGCTTTGGTTCTTATTGCGGCAGGACTGATAATCAGTTGGGCTCTGCATATAAGACAGAGCATTAATGACAATGCAAGATTATGGATCTATTCATTTCTAATGATGGCGACATTCTTCTTCTACGGCGCTCATCAGACCAGCACATTCGATCTGGCCTTGGTCATGGTTGCGGTTATGTCCGTGTATACAATGACAGGTCAGAGGACACTGATCCTTCTGTGTCAGATTACGTTCTATATCACTTTCGCATACGAAATTATAATTATGTATTTAAACGGTGAGCAGTTTGACAGCCTTGTCATAACCCGCTCGCTGCTTCATATTGCACTTGTAACGGCCGTGGGCTGGGTAGCTCGTACCATTATTGAGAAGTGGAGCAAGGTCCTTAGCAAATCATCTGATGAGATCAGTGCTTTAAGGGATGCAACCACAAGACTTAATGATTTCCTGGCTAATATCTCCCATGAGATCCGCACACCCGTTAATGCGGTTATCGGTCTTACAGGCGTGTGCATAGGCAAAGAGAAGGATGCGGAAGTTAAGAAGGATCTTCTTGCCATAGAGGAAGCCGGTAAGAGAGTGGGAGAGCAGATAAGCGATATCCTTGACTACTCCGAGATAGACATGAATAAACTGGCCGTCAGCACCGAAGACTATATGATGTCATCGCTTCTTAACGACTTGGTTACGGAATTAACGCCGTATAAGCGTAACAACATTGAACTTGTAATAGATGTGGATGCCAATCTTCCTTCGGTTCTTAATACCGATGTATCCAAGCTTAAGAAGATTATGTGGCATCTTGTTGTCAACGGCCTTAAATACACCAAAGAAGGCGGAGTGTATGTGCATATCACATCGGTTCCCCGTGAATACGGTGTTAATCTCTGCGTTGAAGTAACGGATACTGGAATAGGTATGAGTGAAGCCGAAATAGAGAGGATATTCGACAGATTCTATCAGGCCGATTCGGGCAGAAGTCGTGCAACAAGCGGCTTGGGCCTTGGCCTTACCATAGTCAACGGGTTCGTTAGATCAATGGGCGGATTCCTAACGATAGAGAGTCAGTCCGGCAAGGGAACCACCGTAAGAATAAGCATTCCTCAGGGTGTTGCCGATGAATCCCATTGTATGTCTGTAGAGTCTCCGGATAAGCTCGTCCTCGGTGCTTACTTGCATTTCGAGAAATTCGACAATCCTCATGTCAGAGATTTCTATAACGCCATGGTCAAGGACATTGTTCAGGGACTCAGGGTTACGATGCACCGTGTGGATAATATCGACGGACTTAAGAAACTGGCTTCAGGCGTGAAATTCACCCATCTGTTTGTGGGTAAGGAAGAGTACGAATCTGATGTTGAATTCATGGAGAATCTGGCAGAGGATACCGTGGTTGCCATCGTTGCCGATGACGCATTTGAATTGCCTGAAGGTTCCAAGTCAAGGATCATGCGTAAGCCCTTCTTCTGTTTCCCTGTTATTGCAGTCCTTAATTCCAACCCGCATGAGCAGGCAAGAGAAGAAGAGAAACTGTATTGCAAGGGCGTTCGCGCACTCGTCGTTGATGATGAGCCAATGAACTTGACCGTTGCCATAGGAATATTCAGGCAATACGGAATGAAAGTAGAGACAGCACCTTCCGGAACAGATGCAATTGAACTTTGCAGAGAGAATAAGTATGACATCATTTTCATGGATCATATGATGCCCGGAATGGACGGTGTTGAGGCCATGAAGCGCATAAGAAGCGAGTGGTCACGCGATAAGAGCAGGATCAACGATGTTCCCATAGTTGCACTTACGGCCAACACGGTAAGTACGGCCAAAGAAATGTTTATAAGAGAGGGCTTCGACGGATTCATCGGCAAGCCCGTGGAGATCGCGGAACTTGAAAGAGTGCTTCGCAAAGTCCTGCCCAAGTCGGCATTTGTAAGTGCTGATGATATTATCCCCGCCGATGAACCGATTCAGGATAAAGCGGCTGCGACTGAGACTATAAATATCTCTGAGGATAACAATGATAACGGGGCGAACTGTCTAAACGAACTTAAGGCCTTAGGCGTAGATACATCCGTGGGTCTTGGTTATTCACAGAATGATGTTGAATTCTATAAGACACTTCTTATGCAGTACGGAAGTGAAGGAAGCGATAAGAGAATCAAGGCAGAAGAGTTTAGAGATAAACAAGCCTATGATGACTATGCCATAGTTGTGCATTCGGTTAAGAGCACATCCAAGATGATAGGAGCCAAGGATCTGTCGGAGAAAGCAAGGCAACTTGAGATGGCAGCCAAGGAAGGCAGAATAGATGTGATAGATGAACTCCATGATGAGACGATGGAGGAATATAAGGTATTGTCTGAAGGTATATTAAGTATTCTCGGCGCACCTGTAAGCGGTGAGGATAATAAGGACGAGGTAATGGAATTCGGCCCCGGAGACGGGATGCTTGAATTCGCTCCGAAAGGCGGTGAAGCATAATGAAGAAACTGATTAATAACTATGTTGATCGTCTGTTATATTCGGACAAGGACTTTAAAGAGAAGATGTTTACGTTAATAACTATTATAGCTATTTCGTCCGTCTTCTTGGCATTCTTAGGAGATCTTCTTATCGGAGAACACATAGGTGAGACGGTTTCTTTGGGAATACTGGTGTTATTGGCTACGTTGGTGGCATATATAACCATTAAGTATAAGAAACTTAAAGTAGGAGGAGTCTTACTTGCCTTAGGTGTTGTGTTCGGAGCAATCCCCGCATCATTCTTCTTCGGCGGAGGACTTACGGGCGGTTCAGTGCTCTGGGTAGGTGTATGTTACCTGTATATCGGACTTATTCTTGACGGCGTTCCGAGAAGAATACTGATGACCATACTTACGTTGCTTGTTATCGGGGAGATGATCTATTCGTATTTCAACCCCAATATCATTCAATATCATGTCAGAGAGATGTGGTATATAGATATAGGCATATCGGTTATTCTGGTGGGATTTGTGATTTATTTGATGGTTTCTTTCCAGAACAGACTCTTTAAGTTAGAGACCGAGAGAACCAGAGCGCAGGCTAAAGAGATTGAGGAACTTAATGAATCTCAGAACAGGTTCTTCTCAAGCATGAGCCATGAGATAAGAACTCCCATCAATACGATCATCGGATTAAACGAGATGATACTAAGGGAGAACGCATCCGATGAGATCAATGAGAATGCCGCCAATATTCAGGCTGCCAGCAAGATGTTGCTGCATCTTATTAACGATATTCTGGATATGTCCAAGTTTGAATCAGGACAGATGGAACTTACTCCTGTACAGTACCATACCGGAGATATGTTATCCGATGTGGTAAGTATGTTATGGATCAAGGCCAAAGATAAAGAACTTGATTTTACCATAGACGTCTCACCCGATCTTCCCGAGATGTTGCTTGGTGATGAAGTCAGGATCAAACAGATCCTTATTAACGTGCTTAATAATGCGATCAAATATACAAGCGAAGGTTCGGTCAAATTACAGATTCAGTGTGAACGTAACGGTGATATGGCCAATGTCATGTATACCGTATCGGATACCGGAATGGGCATTAAGAAGGAGAACATTCCTTATCTGTTTACCGCATTTAAGCGTGTGGATGAAGACAAGAACCGTTATATAGAGGGTACGGGTCTTGGCTTGTCCATCGTCAAACAGTTCGTGGATCTGATGGGCGGTAAGATTACCGTTAACAGTGTGTATACCAAGGGCTCGACCTTTGTAATTGAGATACCTCAGAAGATCATAAGCGACAATCATCTTGGCGAGATAGACATGAAGAGAAGTCGCGGCGTGCATCGTAAATATGTGCAGAGTTTCGAGGCTCCGGAGGCAAGAGTACTTGTTGTTGATGATACTTTGGCCAATCTTATGGTGGTTCAGAAACTGCTCAGAGAGACTAAGGTACAGCTTGATACGGCTGAAAGCGGTAAGGAAGCTCTGCTTAAGACATTTGATACCGAATACCATGTCATATTCATGGATCATATGATGCCTGAAATGAGCGGTATAGAATGTATGCATAAGATAAGGGAACAGAAGGGCGGCCTGTGTAAGGAGTCCAAGATCGTTGCTCTTACTGCAAATGCAGGAAGTGATATGGAGATGTTCTACGCCAAGGAGGGCTTCGACGGATATCTTGTCAAGCCTATAAGCGGCGAAGGACTCGAAAATGAACTATACAGATTGCTTCCCAAGGATATAGTGATAGTTACGGGAACCAATGATGTGCTTGCCAAGGAGAGTATGGCATGGATACGTAATCACCGTAAGAAAGCTCCGATTATGATCACTACGGAGAGCGTAGCGGATGTACCGAATGGTCTGATTGATAAGTACAATATATCCGTTTTGCCCCATATGGTAGTCACGCCTAAGGGTATATTCAGAGATGGTATAGAGATAGAGACCAGAGGCCTTCTGTCATTTATGGAGAGTGAATCGGGTGCAGTACAGACACTTGCTCCGGGAGTGAGTGAACATGAACTGTTCTTTGCGGAACAATTGCAGAATGCCAATAATATCATACATGTATCGATATCGAGTCATGTAGAACACAGCGGATGTCTGATAGCCAAAGAAGCGGCGGCGGATTTTGATAATGTTCACGTGTTTGATTCCGGACACTTATCAAGCGGCCAGGGCCTTATGGCGATCGAAGCTG
>JAEEGL011703864.1_pt1 | contig 16985 bp, 17 predicted proteins | sample 9134231 | NCBI WGS metagenome assembly JAEEGL01 (sample SAMN16246548, study PRJNA631951) | gut metagenome | biome: gut microbiome; feature: rumen; material: fiber-attached | host: Bos | place: Iran: Karaj | collected 2018-10
GGAAAGAGCGCTGAAATTCTAGCGTACGGATTCTCTGGGAACAGACCGTACCATTTATTTAATAGATATTTCAACCCGTGGGCCACCAAGATAGAAACCGGCAAGATTATAAAAATGATAGCACTAGAATTAAATCCAGTAATAATTAATCCAAAAATAATTAGGAGTGTTGCGATAGAGTTTCTGGATGCAAAGAACCCTTTTGTAGTTGATAAAAGGCCGATTAGTGCAAGCGCAAAGATAGGCAGGTTAATCAGTGGAGATAAGAAAACGCTTTCATAGCTGCTACGCCAAGAAAACAAAGTTGAAAGTCCGCTAGTGATATTTCTAAAGAAATCTCCCGATTGGAAATCCTTGACGAAGAGTAATTCCATTATCGTAGATGGACGGTGCATGGCATTGAGGCCCAGTAAAGTAAAACCAACGATAATAATTAACATTACGATAATTAGTGGTAGTTTAGGTAGGTCCTTAATAATAAATCGGAGGTGTGGTTGGAGCATCACAAACAACACGCAAAAGATAGCAAAATATACCATGTATGGCGTAAAAATTGAAAATAACATAGCGATAGCGAAAACAAAACTATACATCGGTTTGGGGCGTTTTTCGCCTTGAATTTTGGAACCAAGCCATAAAAGAAGAGTTGGCCAAAAGGCTAGCATGATTAATGGAGTACCAGAGCCGGCTAGAAATAAAAACGGAGTTGAAAGAACAATCAGACATGATGCTAACAAAGATACATTAGTTTTGAACCACCTGTTTAATAGTAGTATTAAGAACACACCAAGCGCAAGCCCTATTAAGATACTAGGCAGTTTAACACTGTAGCTAGATAGACCAAAAAATACTATTGAGAGCTTCTGCAAAATCCGGTATGGTAAATCAGTTAAATCTCCTTCCATAATCCCAGCTCTACCGAGATAATATGAATTCGTAGCCGATTCTATTTCAGAAGAAGATAAATCTTTTTGTGCAACTAACGGAAGCATAAAAAGTAACGTAGTGAAGAAAATTCCCAATATAATATACCCAATCAAAAACCTGTGTTTATATAAAAAGAGATTAGAAATAATAATTTTCTTCACTTTTTAATTATAACATAAAAGCTAAGCATTATGAGCATGATGTTGTCTATTATTTATGTCTTGTCATCAATAAAACTTCTATTCCCTTGTGGTGTCTAAAGTCATAAAACGCAGTAATTCTGGATGGAAATACAACTCAACCTTGCCAACTGCACCGTGTCGGTGCTTAGCGATTAAAAGTTCAGTAATATGCGTTTCCTCGTAGCCTTCTTGGTTTTGCTTATAATAATCTGGGCGATGCAAAAACATTACCAAGTCTGCGTCCTGCTCAATGGAGCCAGAATCTCGTAGATCGGATAGTACGGGTCTTGGATCGTCGCGTCCCGTTACGTTACGAGAAAGTTGCGCTAACGCGATGACCGGGATTGATAACTCTCTCGCCAGAATCTTTAGGCCACGAGAAACTTCCGAAACCTCCTGTACACGATTCCCCGCATAGCGATTTGAACCAGAAATAAGTTGTAAATAGTCTACAATTACGATGCCAATATTATTGTCGTGCATTGCGCGCCGAGCTTTGTTTCTCAGCTCCATAATTGTCATTGAACTTGTATCATCTATGTAAATTGGGATTTCGTCCATATCTGCGAGAGCGTCGCCAATTTTTTGAAATTCTTCGTCAGTTAAATTACCAGTGCGCATCTTCCAGTTATCTACACCGGATACGTCCGAGATCATTCTATCAATAATTTCATTCGCCGCCATCTCCATCGAGAAAAACAATACGCCCTTTTTATTAATACTCGCAATATTATAGGCAAGATTTTGTGCAAAGGTGGTTTTACCCATAGCAGGACGAGCACCAATAATAATCAAGTCGCCTTTCTGAAAACCCGCAGTTTTTTTGTCTATATCGCGAAACCCAGTTTTAAGGCCTCGTAAGGCCCCTTTGTTCTTATGTAGCTCCTCAAGCCTATCAAATGCATTTACGAGTAACTCTCCCATTGGAATATAGTCACTCTTGATAATTTTATCAGAAACTTCAAACAGCTCTTTTTCGGCGTTCCCAATCAAATCGTCAGTGTTAACATCATCCTCATAAGCATTTTCGGCAATTTGGTTGCCAGCTGAGATTAATCTACGTCGAATGGAGGTGCGTTCAATTATCTCCGCATAGGCTTTAGCATGAGAAGCGGCGGGTACGAAATTTGAAAGTTCTGCCAGATAAGAAGCCTTACCGATTTCGTTCAATTTCTTTTGCGCTTTTAGTTCCGAAGTGAGCGTTAATAGATCTATCGGTTTGTGGTGGTCATAAAGATCCAAAATAGCCTGAAAAATTATTTGATGTCGCTGTTCATAAAAATCTCGTGGGCGAATGATGGTCAAAACTTCCGGTAAGACGTCATTATTGATAATAATAGCGCCCAATAAAGATTGTTCCGCCACAATGTCCTGTGGTAAAAGTCGGCCTTTCGAAATATTAGAATGGGTTGCTTCCTGCATCATTAATTACCTCCCCGCCCATTATATCAGAAATTCTCGACAAGGTCTGATCGTTCTCGTTAGTTTCTGGATGTGCATCTGCGTCCATAATTGTGATTTCCACATTAGCGTCCAGCGCGCTGGCTAGGATCTTCATATTATTATCTCTTGTTAAAATATTTCTAACGATGTTTTTTAATGGATAAATTTTTAATCTATTTTCGGAAAAAGTGTATTTAGTTTTACTTAACTGAATGAAAACCACGTCACTAAGTTTACGGACTTTCTCTAAAAATTCGCCCCAATCAAAAGGAATGGTTGGAGTCTTATTTCCCGATATCGATGAACTAGCAACTTGACTATCCGTGATTGAACTTATGGCAGGTGGCTCAGGAATCTGTTTAGCTCGGAGAGGCGCGGCGGCGGTTTGATGTGTTTTGGGTAGGCGATTTGCGTTTGACAGTAGAGCGACTAACAATCTTGCTTCGGCGTATGGCGCCTTTACGTCCGTTAATATTGTCAATAAGCCAATCAGGTCCAGTTTCGGGTTTGCTAGAATTGTGGAAATTAGTTCGGCGGTAATGGTCTCGGCTTTGATACCACTAGCAAATAAATCATCCATGATATCAGTGATTTTTTGGGTGTCGTTCTCGGTGTAAGCATCCAAAAGTGTTGCTATCCTTTCTTCGCTGGGGAGACCAATCGCGTCAATTATCATCTTTTTCGTGATTTGATCTTTAGATAAAGTTGTGATTTGATCAAGAAGCGAGAGAGTATCACGAAAAGAACCTCCGCCTTTTTTCACAACCACTTCAAGAGCATCATCGTTAATTTTGATTTTTTCGCGTTTAACTACAGATTCCAAAAATTTTAGCATAGTAGCTTTATCAGCAAGCTTGAAAGTATAAGATTGCGCTCTAGAAGTAATAGTTACTGGCACTTTGTATGCATCGGTAGTTGCCATAATGAAAATTACATGGTCCGGCGGCTCCTCAAGAATCTTTAGAAGTGCATTGAAAGCCTCTTTTGTTAGCATATGCACTTCGTCTATAATGTATACCTTGTATTTGCCTTGGGTTGGAGCAATCATGGCTTTGTCGCGCAGGTCTCGAATATTATCAATGCCACGGTTCGAAGCTCCATCAATCTCGATAATATCAACATAATTATCTTCCAGTTCGTATGAAAAATTATTAACTTCATGAGCTAAAATTCTAGCCACACTTGTCTTACCGCACCCCCGTGGCCCAATCAATAAATAAGCATGATTTATCTTGCCTGATGCGAGTGCGTTAATTAATGGAATCGTTACCTGTTCCTGCCCAATAACATCCTGGAGTTTCGCAGGTCGATACCTCCGGTACAAACTCTTCATGAAGCTATTATAACACAGATTATAGTGCGGCTTCTACGGCAGCCCAGGTAGCATCATCATTGTTGGCCGGGATAACTACGGAGACCTGAGAGCCATCGCGTAAATGGAAGTAGGTCACAGAGGCATAAAGAATCTGATATTCTTTACCGTTTATTTCAACAAAATATTTGTCATCATGGTGCGTGAGAGTACCAATTACGGTTTTTCGCTCAACTGGACCAATCTGCTTGTAGAGAAACTTCCCATCCTCCGTGATGGTAAGTTTCATTATATCGCCCTCAACGAGTTTCGACTTAGAAGCATAGTTGGCTGGTACGGGGTAGTTTTTCCCATCTGGTCCTATCATAATTTGCCCATCGAAAATCCCCTCGATAATCTTACCTTCTGGACTAGATAGTATAGTTTCTCTAGGCGCAGAAATTGTACCTCCGTCACCTAGAATTGAAATTAATAACTCTTTTGCAGCGGATAGATTAGTCTCTGCTTCGCTCAGTAGACCACGCAATCTTTTTATTTGTTTTTCTGGTATTTCAGACATACCTCGCAATCCTGTCTAAATATAGTATTAATATTATAATATATCGTATAGGAGAAAATGTCAAGGACGCATTCATAAAGTTTTCCACCAGAATAACAGTAGTCGTTATAAAAATGTTGTAAAAAAAACATAAAATGCTTACGTATTACACTTTTAGTTTTTTGAGCTCCAAAGCCCAGTGTGCTTTTTCCCATCGATCAGCACAGTCGGAATTCCTTTCGCCCGTAACTGATTTTCAATAATACCTTTGTTTTGCGTCATTTTATCTGTGATTTCTGGATAGTAGGAAACTTTGCGGATTTCTTCGATTTGGCCATCATTAAGACCATCGTCCTTTAACCAAGACTCAATTGTCTTAGCCGCCTCCTCGCCTGTGTATTCCGAATTAAACAAATCTAAATAAGAAATATCCGCATCATATAGTTTACTATGACCCTCTTTTGTGAATACCCGGTCTATAATGTCCAGGGCTACGCCGGATTTTAGTTGTTCCGCGGCAAGCATGTATCGTACAATCAATTCGGAATTTTGGAACTTGTAAGTCCCATCAGGATTCTGAATCGCAAATGGTACCAATCTTACACTGTATTCATTAAAGAACCCAGATTCTTTTTGGTTGCGATAGGATTTCATGCATACTAAACATCCTGGGTCGAAAATATCAACAACAACAGGCTGCTCGTCCGCTACGTTGTTATCTACATTAATATAATTAAAATCATAATCGTCAACATTGTAAGTCCTAAACTTGTCCGGAATAGCCTCGAAGATTTCTCTCCATTCTGTAAACCAGAGGCCGGTCGCTTCAAACACATTACCCGGCTCTGATTCATCGATTGAACAAACTTCGGCCCCCAGCGAACAGGCAGAAGGTTTAGTTATATTGCATGAACCTAATACCCAAAGAGCAAGTAAAGATTTGATTGCTGTTAAAATGGCCCATACTGTCACAATCACAATCAGTATGGAAACGACTTCGATAACGACGGATAACGGTTTCACTAATTTCGGGTGTTTTAATACAGCTTTCGAAAGAAGCGAATTTTTTACATCATCTTTAAAACCTGTCTCACATTTTTGTAGTCTAACCTTTTTCCATAGACAACCCCAAGATTTCTTAAGCACTTTAAGATAGGCCTTACCAACTTTTGGTTTAAAGATAGAAATCCCCGCTACGAAAACTCCGATGAGGGCCAAAATAATAAAAGCAGCTATACATACCATAATGAAGCTATTTTAGCACAAGTCCTTTAAAATGAAAACGGCATTGTTTCGTGATTGGCCTTGTTGCATAATTTTGGTCTGGATGGGTATCATCAGGTCTTTCATCCCCTAAAAACATTATTTTACGGGGTCTTTTTGGGTCTGCCACCCGTTTGGAGGTGAAGGATACTTATGCGCTAATGTCAGATCGAAGTTTAAATAATATTTTTCATGACGGTTTTTACTTTTTCGATATCTGATGGGCGATTGTGGAGTCCTAATGAAAAACGTACTAGTGGCGGCAAACCTAGGCAGTGATCTAAATAGTAATGCACGCAGAAGTATCCAGTTCTTGCCATGATATTTTCTCGCGATAAAGCATTACCAAGAAGATGCGAATCCAAACCATCTACATAAAATGAAATGGTGGGATTAGGTGCTTCGTTTAAAAGATGTACACGATTGGAACTCTTAAGAAAATTATACAATTCAGTATAATTATCTTGTAAATTATTCCAATCAGTTTTAGATAATTTCATGAGCCACTTTAATGCTGCTCCAAGACCAATAATCTCCCCCCAGGCTTGCAAACCGGATTCGAATCGCGTGTATCGGTGTTCTTTGTTATCCGCAGAAAGTGTATAGCTATCCGCTTCTACGTCGTCCACCATACCACCACCCACAAACAGGCAGTTCATTTTGGTCATCAAATCGTCTCGCCAGACGATTCCACCAAGGGATGGGGCATAAAGCTTATGAGCCGAAAAACAAATTGCGTCTGGTTCTATGCCGCGTAAAATATCCACAGAATGCGCCATCGCCTGCGCCGCATCGATAACTACGATGCCATTATCTTCGTGGACCTTTTTAATTAGCTCTTTGATGTTGAGCAATTTCCTGCCGTCAATATTTGAAGCGCAGTTTACTACAACAATTGCCTTTTTGAAGTCATATTTTCCAAGCTCAATCGAGCCATCGAGCTTTCGTTTCATTACCTCTCGTGGTAACCCTGTTCTTTCGGCGAAAGCAATAGACGCCAAAAAAGGTGAGTTGTGTTCAATTTCGCTTGTCATTATTTTATTGAAACATTCAGCTTTTAATTGGGATAAAATTAAATTAATACCATAAGTCGTATTGAGCGTGAATGAAACAGTGTAATGTTTAGATTTAAGTCCTAGATACTTTAAGACTAGATTTCGTGTTTCTTCAACTTTTTCATCAGTAATCACGCCCCATTTGTATTTTACGCGCTCGCCGCAAGAATTATGTTTCTCGTAATAGTCATTTATTGCCTCAATTACCGGCCTCGGTCTCAGACTTTGGCATGCTGCATCGAGATAAACTTCCCCTTCAGCTAAATAATCAAAATCATTCATGTAAGTAATTTTATCATAAAAAAATAAAACCCGGTATTTATAAGCATTTCGCGAGCCAGAATCGTAATTATTTTTTCCAGGTCGAGCACGGAACTGGTAATTCCGACGCAGGCTTGACGAAAAAAAATTACAACTCTTAGCGCGAGCGAACCGCGCATAAATACCAGGTTTTATTTGTTAAGTATAACAATTAGCTAACCTATATGATTTAAGCAAGCTCTACAGTTGCACCAGCTTCTTCAAGAGCTTTCTTCATAGCTTCAGCATCGTCTTTTGCAACCTTTTCCTTGACGGTAGCAGGAGCACCATCAACGATAGCTTTGGCTTCACCAAGACCAAGACCAGTAGCCTCTTTAACGGCCTTGATTACAGCGATTTTCTGAGCGCCAGCGTCTTTCAAGACTACATCGTACTCAGACTTGCCCTCATCGGTGGCGGCATCGCCACCGGCGGCAGGACCAGCAGCTACGGCAACGGCAGCAGCGGCGGGTTCAATTCCATATTCGTCCTTGAGGACGTTCTTTAGTTCGTTTACTTCGAGAACGGTCAATTTGACTAGTTCTTCGGCTAATTTTTTAATATCAGTAGCCATAATTATCTCCTTTAATCCCTTGGGTATACCCCAATTATTTATTGAATTTGATTCATGAAAACAAAATGGATTTTCCGAACCATTAGTAATTAATATTGCGATTGATTGCGGATTTTAGGCAGCATGAGCTTCTAGGCCAGATATAATACCGGATAGCCCGCCCGAAAGGCCGGAAATCGAATCGGTAACTGGCGAAAGAAGTTGCGCAACCACCTGAGCGATAAGCTCGTTCTTGCTCGGCATCGCAGCGAGAGCTTTGACTTCGTCTTCTGAAAGAGAATTGCCCGTATCGCCAAAACCTCCAGCGAGGCTAAGCGCATCGTGCTTCTTAGCGAATTCGGCCAAAACTTTAGCCGGAGCGACCTCATCGTCGTTTGAGATGGCGTACAATAATTGGCCAGTAAGACCAGTTGTATCGGTATCCTTATAAACGGCAATCTGCCCCATAGCTACGCGCACTAAGCGGTTCTTAACCACCTTAATTTTAACGTTAGCTTCACGAGCTGCTTTTCTGAGCTCTTGTAGTTCTGCTACGGTCAAGCCTTGATATTTGGCATAAACGGTAGATTTTGCCCCAGAAAGTAATTCTGTTAAATCAGCAACCAATGTGTTCTTTTTATCCTTTGAAATTGCCATAAAAAGTTCCTTGGTTATTTATTATAAGTTTAGTTAGCTAGTTGTTAATTAGCGTCACCAAATAAATCTCAAGAATTTCCTCGGCGACATAATTAAGGATTCTCCCGTCGCTGTCTTTGGTAACTACCCTAATTATATCACGAATTGTAAGAAAATACAACACATACCGGCCTATTGCCTAGCTTATGTGTTTCGTTGTGGCAAATTGAAATAGTGTGCCAATCAGCGCCAAGGCTCCGATAATTGGAAAGTAGAAAATTTCCTTGCTAATCTCGGGAAATAAAGCAAGAATTGCGATCGCCAAAGCGTAACCGCCGGCAATTGCGGTGGCTAAAATCGTAGCTGGTTTCATCAAAGTAACGGCAGCCCCAGCAACAATCACGCCGATTACGCCAGCAATGGCTAGCGTAGTAATATCAGACCCAAAATAGTTCACCGCTAGAACCATTACTAGTACAAAACAAATACCACCGACACAGAGCTTTTCAATCGAAAAGCCCATCAAGGCCAGTAGCAAACCACCACAAATTGGAATTAAATTTTGCCAAAGTGCCTGAGTAGCAATCTGTGGGACCATATTGTTGATGGTAGGAAGCAGAAAAGTGGCCAAATTAAACCCTAGCAAAAACCAAATCAAGAAAAATGCGATTTTCTTAACTCGGTATCCAAAGAATAATAAAGCAAGCCCTACCGCTATTAAAAAAATTAGCTCATACGTTTCCATATGAGCTAATTATAACAACGTTTGGATTAGTTGTAAATATTATCGAGCTGAATCGAAGGTCCCATCGTTGTAGTGATGAATACAGACTTTACGTAAGAACCTTTAAGTGATGCAGGCTTTTGGGATTTGAGACTCGCAAAGAATGTCTCTGCGTTTGCAAGCAACTTTTCGGCTCCGAACGAAACTTTACCAACGCCAATATGCACAATAGCTTGTTTGTCGACACGGTATTCAATTTTACCTGCCTTAGATTCTTTAACTGCTTTCTCGATATCGGTAGCCACTGTGCCGGCCTTTGGATTTGGCATTAAACCTTTCGGTCCAAGCAATCTAGCGAATTTACCGAGCTTTGGCATGTATTGAGGGGTCGAAATCAAAACGTCGAAATTGATAGTTCCCTTTTCGAGCTGCTTCAAAAATTCTTCATCCTCTGCAATATCTGCACCGGCTGTTTTTGCGACCTTGCATACATCGAGCGGGGCAAACACCGCCACACGTACAGTTTTGCCGTTACCATGAGGTAGAACAATAGTAGTACGAATGTTCTGATCAGCTTGACGTGGATCCACGCCAAGTCTAGCATGAATTTCCAGACTAGCGTCAAACTTTGCTGGATTAGATTTGATAGCAAGCTTAATAGCGTCATTTAGGCTGTAGGTCTTGGTCTTATCGATAAGTTTAGCTGACTCTTGGTACTTCTTGCCGCGTCTCTCAATACGAGGACGAGTAACGGGAGTAGCCCCCTTTGGCTTTTCGGCCATTTCCTCGGCCTTTCGCTCTAATTTACGGGCCTGACGCTCTTCCTCTGCCTTAACTTCTTCAATGTGTTTCTTTGACTTTTTGCCAGACTTCGCGAATGTTTCTGGCGCAGTTGCTTCCATAACTTCTTCTGTAACTTCTTTTTCCAACTTTTCGACTTTTTCTTCAGTCATATTATTCCTTTCGTGGTGCTAACGAGATAACTCTCTCCCAAATTTAGTTAATTAATACAGCAATACTTAGGCTTCAACAACCTCTACGCCCATTGAACGCGCAGTGCCGGCTACAATCTTGATGGCGCCTTCAATATCAACGGCGTTCAATTGTTCCATTTTCTTTTCGGCGATTTCTTGAAGCTGGGCCTTAGTAATCTTACCGACTTTGTCGACATTTGGTTTGCCAGAACCTTTTTCAATCTTGATTGCTTCGCGAATTAAGTCATCCACTGGCTGACCAAGCGACTTCCAATCGAAGGTTCTATCCTCAAAGACGCGAATGTGGACGATTACATTTTTACCCATCAAATCCTTGGTCGCTTCATTGAATGGGTTAATGAATTCCATCATATTTAACCCCCATTGACCCAAGGTCGACCCTACTGGAGGTCCCGCAGTTGCACGTCCTGCCGGGATGCGTAATTTCAAATTACCGATAACTTTTTTCTCTGCCATCGTAAAAATCCTCTTATAGTTATTATTTTAGAAGCATTTATGTAACAAATCTAATTATACCAAAAAAACTTCTATTTGTAAATGACAATCTAATTAATTTGCTTCACTTGTAAAGCGTCAAGCTCGACTGGCGTCTCACGCCCAAACATCGACACCATTACTTTTAGCTTGCCTTTAGCTACATCAATTTCAGAAATAGCGCCATCAAAACCTTTAAACGGACCATCGGTGATGGATACTACCTCGCCAATTTCATATTTGACAGAGAATTTCGGATCTTCTACGCCCATGCGTTTCTTAATTTTAGCAATTTCCTTTTCTGAGACCGGTGTTGGCTGCGTACCATTGCCGATAAACCCAGTTACGCCAGGGGTATTACGAATGATGTACCAAGTTTCATCGGAGAGTTTCATGTCTATTAAGACATAACCCTGCAAAATTTTACGATCCACGATTTTGCGCTTACCGTTCTTGATTTCGATTTGTTTTTCTTTTGGTACAATTGCCTCAAAAATTTTATCGGCCATTTCTACCGTGTTTGTACGCTGATTAATTGAATCAGCTACTTTGTCTTCATAACCAGAGTAGGTAGAAATTGCATACCAAGCTCTAGTATCGTCGTATCTATTTACTGCCATTTAGCCCTTTCCTAATATTAAATTAAATAACCATGTTAAGAATAAATCAAGAAGCACGATTAGAACAATGAATAATGCAGTATAAGCTAATACTGCTAGAACCATTTTCCAGGTGGCTTTACGATTTGGCCAACGTACTTGACGTATCTCGTGCCAAGAATCGCGTAGATAATTATACAGTGCCACAAATGGGCGAAATAGAATAAAACCTTTCTTATTGGTCTTAAATTTTTCGTCTTTACCGATTTCTCTCTCGGCTTCTTTCATGGCTTGACGTTTGGCCTTTATGGTCTTTTTGTCTTTGACTACCACCTTCTTTCTGGTAATTCCAGGTTCGTCTGATGCTTCCTCTCGGGGGGAAGAATCGCTAGCCTTAATTCTTGTTATTTTCGCCATCTCGCTCCTTTTATGTATCAAAAAAGTCTGATACCAGACTTGTCAACATTTTACCGCGTAGACAGCAAATTGTCAATAACCCTAACGCTATGGACGTCTATAAATTGGTTCAAAGACAAAACATAGCTTGAGGAGGGAATTCGGTTCTCATTACGGGCAATGTTACTCTGGGAACAAATAATTAAGATAATCTCTTAGCATCCTATTGCCGGAAACTACCGGAAAAAATGTAGTGAGCTGTCGGCGTACTGAATCCTCTAAATCGAAATCGTTGTTCCAAATTTCAATCGCTTCCTCCATTCTCTGGTAAAGCATATTTGTTTCGGTTTCTTCGTCTTCACCGGAAACATTGAGGTAAGAGCTAATCGAGCCATCCGCAACGCCTCCATCGTGTGTTGAAATTAGCAAGTTTAAGTTTACTACGTCTTTCATCCATGACGTACCGCATGCTTCAAGTCCCACGATTGGTACATTGATAGCTACATTACTTCCACAAGAAAGCCCATAGGCTAATTTTTCGTCATAATTTGGTAGATAATGCACATGTGTTTTTAGAAATGAATCACTATCGATGACTTTTAAGAGATAACCGAGTAATCCATACATTTTACTATCGCCCTGATGTACTTTGCCAGTAAAAATATAGTGCGCATCTCGAGCCTTTAAAATGTTTTTTAGTCTTTCGATATCACGGAACGGCAAATCTGGTCGTTTGTATTCAACAAATCTACGCTTAAAATCAAAAATGAGATCATCGGCCTTAAATCTAAGAATATTACCGTATTGATCTGGATAATATTTTAAAATTTCATTTAAAGCTTCCCGACCTTCTAGTTTGAAATCTCTTATGTCTTCGGCTGTCAAGTAATTAATCTTTTCGGCATAATCATCGTTTAGGTTTAGACTTTCGTCTAGCTCGCCGGAATTTTGATAGAATCCAAGTAGAGAAGGCAATGTCCAAGTTCTAAGATCGATGCCATTTGTGATGGCTTTAAACTTAACTCTATTCCCAGCCAAATCGTGATAATTCGCTACTCTGGCATGAAGCTTTGACACGCCGCTACGAAGCTCGGCAATCTCAATCGTGATTGAAGATAATTTAATCTTGCCATTTTCGTCGAAATTATCTCTGAGCCATTTTTTTACCGCTAGAGATTTTAAATTTTGCATGACATATTTATCAAATTGCTCTCTGCTAAATTCTGCTTCGGCTGCTTGCACTAAAGTATGGTTGGTGTAGAGGGTGTGTTTTCGGGTGTAAACTACGGCCTCATAAAAATCCATTCCGTTTGCAACTAGCTCATCAAGCCTGGCTAAGGCTGCGAAGAATGTCGCCACCTCATTGAGCTGAATAACTGCTGGCTTTAGACCGACAAGTTTCAATGCTGCGTATCCGCCGAACCCTAAAGCGACCTCTTGGTATAAACGATGATCGGAACCACTCATGCCAGAATAAAGCTCACCAATATTAGGCTCAGTAATCGCCAGGATTCGAGTATGTTTAAATTGTTTCTCGATAACTGTCAATGGACACAAGTGCTCATTGCAACGAATATTGACGGTATCTATTTTTCTGAAACCGAATTCACGATAATCGACTGGAAGCTTTTCGTCCACCAACACCCCGTCCTTCATAAATTGTGCATATTCGGTCGGGTAAAAAATACTCACCAATACAAATGGGACGCCGGTTTCCTCAGCGATTCTTCTAGTATCAGCCGCCAGGATACCCAGGCCACCACCACCACGAAATCCGTTAGCCTGGTCGTATAACTCTATTGTCCAGTAGGTATATGGTCGTTCCTCGGAAATTGCCTTAGTGAGCTTTTTACGTTCAACAGCATCATAAAATAGGTCCACGTCCTCGATATTTTCTAGTGGATGATAAAAATACGGCTCATCTTCATCGTTCATGCTTATGATTTTATCACAAAAGAAAGCTTTTTAGTACCAATATTTTTTTGGTAACTCTTTGGCGATTCTCTCTAGAAAATCATAATCAAATCCACTTAAACGTTCTGGCTGTTTGGATTTAAAATACTTTTGCCTAATATACTTAGACGTCATTACTTCCCCACCGCGCAAAATGTACTTCTTACCAAAATTTAACCCACGCTTATAATCCTTGGGCGGTTCAATCGCTAGTGGTAAAAAATCGCAGTGCATATCTGGGTCCGAGTATAGCTTTACGGCAAGCATGGACATTGTCGGGATAGCTTCAACTTCCTTATTAAACTCTTCCTCGGATTTAAAAACCGTAGCCTGTCTAGTGGCTGATGGAGCCACAAAAACTACGCCACCATCCTTGACAATGTCATGGGATAATTGTGTATAAATATCGCGGAACTCTTTTTTAAGTCGTTTTCCTTCTGAATACAAAACCGTCCCATCTTTAAGCCCCATTTTTTTCCAAGTCGCAGGAGTGATTGTTGGAGTGATGATAAAGCCAAGCCGAGCGATGCGATCATAATTTGGCGCCAGAGCCTCATACCAGGGTAAGTTAACTGGAAAGATAGTCAACTTGTCGGGCATTAAAGCAACTTTCATAGACATGATACGACCAATTTCTCCAAGTGATGGATGATTAAATCCAACAACCAAACCATTTTCAAAATCCTTTGGCATTTTAGAATAGGAGCCTGGAGTTAGTTTTTTAAGAATCTTCACCAACTTCTTCTTAGCTGCAAGATTGTGTTTTTCCGGATTACTCTTAGGGCCAGTAGTTAAGAAAAAATAATTTACTGCCGCATTGCAAGCCTTACCAACAGGCACCATTTCCTTACGAAGATTTTCTGCTCCCAGAGTGGCTAAAAGCGAATAGTTTTCGTACTTTATTTTTTCAATAATTTCTTCAGCCGAAAGTGTTTTGAGCTCATTTTTCGAAAAACATTTTTTATTCTTACTCATGTTATTAATATAGCACACACAAAGGGCGATGTATACTGGGCAAGGCTTGCTCATTGTCGACAAACGATATACTACATGGGGTAAATAAAACTAATTAACCGATCGGCCTTATTACTAAGTGGTATAATTTTAGTATTATGAAAGATAACTTCAAATCTGAACAGAAAAGACCCAGGACTTTAGCTGCCTCGTTAGTTTACTTATACAAAGACGGCAAGGTATTATTGCAAAAAAGGCAAAATACTGGGTTTTCAGATGGTATGTGGGACGTCTCGGCTAGTGGTCATGTCGAAGGTGGCGAAACTGTAAAAGCTGCCGCCGTAAGAGAACTGAAAGAAGAAACTGGGGTCCTTGCGAAAGATTTGAGTTTTGTCGGCATCGTGCACGAATACAGCGAAAGTGCTAGGTTGCCATATGTACTGGTCGTTTTCCGAGTCAACAAATGGGCGGGTAAACCACGAATCTGCGAACCTAAAAAATGCAGCGAGCTTAAATGGTTTAACGTAAAAGATTTACCGAGTAATATAATAGAAAGTCGGCGAATGATTCTCGAAAACTTACAAAAACCGAATTTATATCTTGAATACGGATGGGAGAAGCAAATATAACAAAATAGCGTAGTATAAGCGGAAACGCTATATCATGTTAGATAAGTTGTATCGCGCAAATTATGCTCTGAAGCAATTGGTAACAAGCTTACTGAAAAGTATTGTAGCACTAGCTCTAACGAGCAATCAGAGCATCGTAATATGAGTCAATCTGTTCTTCGTCGATACCTAAATCACGGAGGATGGCATAGGCATGCTCGATATCTATAGCAAGAAAACAATCATCATATTTCAGTATGTCATTTATAATTTGAAATTTTCTAAATTCTATAGAATTACTACTACTTTTGCGTAAAAGCTCATCAGCTTTCCGACGTAATACCATCAATATTTCCATAACGTACTCCTTCTTTAAGTTATTTTATCTATACCCGGAATTCTAGGGTCTTCTAATCTAATATATTCAAAAACGCCACTGTTAAATCTTTTATATATTTCATCTTTTGGAAGCTGAACTAAGCCGTTATTGCTCGATAGATAATAATAACGCGTATTATTTGGATATTCGTTGAAGCCATCTTTATTAATTGAGATGACGGCACCTGTTTCAATATCAGATTCACGGCTTGGTGCTTCGTTGTTCCTTAAAAAAGAAATAGAAACATTATCTTCTTGTTCCCACGGGAGAAATAAAGCTTTTCTAAGTTTCGATGCATAGCCCATTGCGTCGATACCGCGTAGGCGGGTTGAATTCAGTTTCTCAATCATGATTGATTTTCGTTTACCGAATTCCATAGGGAATAGATTTGTGGTCAACAGGTCATATTCTTGCCAGGGGAACTTATCTTGTTCTTGTTGTTGTATAAGCTCGTACATTTCTGAAACAGATTGTTGGAATTCTAAAAGCGTTTTTTCATTTTTACTACAGCAGCGAATCCCACTTAAAGGTAATCCTAGTTTTACTCGAACAAGATCGCCATCAAAAATACCAAGTACCGCATCCGCTTCAACAATAAATTTTCCATAACGAAACTTTAGACTGGCATGGGAATTACCGTAATTTTCTTCAGTTGAATCTCTATATTCACTCTTGAAATGTAAATCTAACTCCGTGTACAATAGTGCGGCAAAAAGGGCGTTAAACTCAGAACAAGTGATTTCGTTGTTTTTTGGCGTAATCTTCTCAATGTAGTTTAAATTCTTATGTTTTTGGGTCGCTTCTCCATTTTGATTCTCAGCTTTAACTCTGTTATCATAAGTTAAAATTAAGCACATTTTAATATAGATGTAAATCGCCTTTTTAAGTTTAGAGATGTTATCGGGCATTCGTTCAAGAATTGTTGTTCTTAAATCTGGATTTATATTCACCAATTTATATAGAGTGTCGCCAGTTTCCGTAAGTTTATTTACGGCACTGAAATCTATGTACTGTCCACGCATGAGGCGCATCATGCGCTGCCTTAAATCATGTGGAAGTAAATAATCATCTAAAATATTATTTTGCTTCAAATACTCCGTTGTCGCATATGCGAATTCTGTTTTCGATAATTGACCAATCTTGCCGTCTAAATCATACTCAAATATTTTTTCAAACTGGGCTGCAGGTAAAGATAATAATGTAAAAACTTCTTCAACTGGAAGAACGCATTTTTTACCATCTACAGTAGTCATATGTTGCGCTCCTTGTGTCTTTCTCAATAGTGTATCGAGTGAAGTGATTTTCTTGAAATTTGCTAATCGTTTTCTTTCAATGTCAGACAAATTATCGAGTTCTCCACGCGATTCAAGTATTAATAGTCCCCTGACTAAATCGCTTTTGCTATGGATGCACTCATTAGTGAGTAAAAGTGAGTCGAGGCTTTCATTCTCGCAATAGTTCCGTAATAACCTTGTGACATCAATAACATTCGAGTTAAGGCCGTCTTTGAGCATATGCGACATAGCCAATACGTAATAGGCATCAATCTGTAAACATCTTTTAGATAACTCTAAATTAACACTGTTACCATCCGAGAACCTTACTTTTTCGGTATTTTTTAGAAAAAATGCGTCGTCGACTGTTGTAATAACGTATGATCGTAGCGTTTCGAGATTCCTAGCACTGCGTGGAAA
>JAEEGL013397439.1_pt1 | contig 16985 bp, 14 predicted proteins | sample 9134231 | NCBI WGS metagenome assembly JAEEGL01 (sample SAMN16246548, study PRJNA631951) | gut metagenome | biome: gut microbiome; feature: rumen; material: fiber-attached | host: Bos | place: Iran: Karaj | collected 2018-10
ATGCTCAAGCGGACAGTTCACAACTAATTGAAAGAACTCCGAGACAGATTTGGTATCAAAATAGAATGTGTCATCCGCCTTCAACACGAGGTAGGGAAGAAAGCATTGTCGGAAGAGAACCGAAGGTATCGCTATCGACTAGTGGAAGAGCCACGGAGCAACAACAACCCTTGGACAATGCCGTTTCTAATGGCTTTTGAAACATCAGCGGCAATGAAGCAGTTACAAGATTCGGAAGAAAACAAAAAGTATATGCACATCGACTGCAAAGCCACTGGTGTAGAGAATGTAAATATTCTGATGGATGCTATCCGTCAGCAAAAGTGTGTTGATTTATACTACCATCATCCAAGAACTGGTTTCCCTTATCATCAGGAACTATTTGAACCAAGAGGATTGGTAATGAAAGATTTTGTTTGGTATGTTTTGGGACATACGAACTATCGTATGGAGACGATTTGGCCGTTGTATTTGCTGAGTGATATTAGAATAACAGACACAACATACCGTCATTCCACAGGATTTTCACCAGAGAGATTTTGGGAAAACCATAAAAATCTATGGCAAGAATGTCTAATATAATAATAACTTATTTCAACTTGGTCTTACGTGCAGTTTTAATTGGTTTTGCAACCATAAAAAGATTATCGGTTTGTTCTTGCCATAAGCAGACTTATATTCCTTCAAATACAGAACATTGTTTTCAACTTTCTCAAAGTGTTGATGGCTCATCTGGGTCTTCACCGGACTTTTCGGAATGACAGACCGACTCTCAATAGTTAGATGTCGTCGGCATACTCCATTATATAATCAACTATGACAAATTGAAAGAACGAGAAGAAACGCAACAATAATGACATAGGAGGTAATTATGGGAAGAAAGAAACTTAAAGTAGATTATTTAATGCTGTACGGGGATGATATTGCCCTGTTGAGAGATGGACTATCCCTACGTCGAGTTCGGAGCCGGACCGGTCGGGCCATAAACACCCTCCGAAAATTGAGGACACTGTTTGTGATATGAATAATAAACAGGGCTTCCCCCATCCCCAACAACCCCAAGTGCAAACCCAATCCCAACCATCACCATCCCACCAATGACCATAGTCCCCATCCTTGCACACCGATGCAACCTGTCGAGCCCCGATGCAACCAGTCGAAACATATCGACCCTCGAAAGCTTGTCGGCCTGTTTCGGGGTGATGCAACCGGACAACCGGATGAGCCCGACACCATTTTCAAAAAGTCGAGAGATGTTTCGAAGCCCGGGCCACTCGAAAATCAGTCGGGGTGTATCTCGGTCAAAGGATGTGATGAACTCGGGATGGATGGGACACAGGGGACAACCAGATAGACGACCATCCAAAGTTGAAATTAAATCATCAAAACTGCACTGTGTATCGAATATTTTTCGTACTTTTGCAAAAAGTTCTTTGAAGGTATTGCCGGTAAAAAAATGGGATAAAAAACCGATTTTTGTTCCATAATTGTACCACAAAAATGGAAAATCCTGATAACCAGTACCGATTATATAAGAAGAGGTCAAGTAATTTAGATCCCCCTTCACAATTAAAAAAATCCCGCTTCAGCGATGAGGCGGGATTTTTTTCTACCTTTGCCCTGTAAAAACCATCACCATGAAAATGATTATCACCAGCTTACTTACCCTGCTAGGTTTTGCCGCCTGCGGCCAACAAACTTACGAAGTCGACAGTTTCACCACCAAAAGCGGGAAGACGGTCAAGATCCATGCTTTGGTCCATGCCTCCATGCGCATCGAATACGAGGGCAAAGAAATCCAAATCGACCCTGTGACCCAACTGGGAGAGAAGACCATCGACTATGCCGCCATGCCCAAAGCGGATTATATCTTCGTCACCCATGAGCACCATGACCACCTTGACGAAACAGCCATCGGGATGCTCACCAAGGACAACACCCAGCTCATCACCAACCCACGCTGCGCCGAAATGCTCGGTTATGGTACCATAATGGCCAATGGCGACAGGCTTCAACTGGCTGACGACATCACGGTGGAAGCGGTTCCTGCCTACAACATCACCGAAGGCCATCAGCAATTTCACCCCAAGGGAAGGGACAACGGTTTCATCTTAACCCTCGATGGATTGAGGATCTACATCGCTGGCGACACCGAAGACATCCCTGAAATGGCCTTGATCCATGACATTGATGTCGCCTTCCTGCCTTGCAACCAGCCCTACACCATGACGGTAGACCAACTCGTCAAGGTGGCAAAAATCATCAAACCCAAAGTACTGTTCCCCTATCATTACAGCCAAACCGAAGTGAGCGGCATTCCTGCATTGTTGAAAAACCACGGAATTGAGGCCAGGATAAGGCATTACGAATAGTCATCTCTAATCTCAAGCTTCAAAAAAAACCATGAAAAAACGCTTCCTCACCCTGATCCTCTTTCTCTCCTGCCTTGCAGGCCTTGCACAAGAACCCATCGAAGTGATGGTGCTGATGAAAGAGCAATACAACCGCACTGAATTGTGTCGGAAAGCCGACTTTGTCCCTACGAGGACCGCTCGACGCGATTTTGTGGTCAAAGAGCTTCAGAATTTCACAGAAGCCTCCCAATATGATCTTAAGCTCACCCTCAATGAGTTAGAGCAACAAGGGCTGGTATCATCGGTACACAGTCTCTGGTCGGCCAATGCGCTCTATTTCACCACCACTGAAGAGGTGATGCAGTCTTTATCGGAACGTCCTGACATTGAAAGCATTACTCGTGTTAAAGAATACCCATGCATTCCCGAGACGACAATGAAACTTGAGCAACAGGTTTTATATGATGGTATCGCACCGAACATCAGACAAGTGAACGCCCCTCAAGTGTGGGAGCAAGGCAACATGGGCCAAGGCGTGGTGGTTGCTGTGGTTGACACTGGAGTGAATTACAACCATTTGGATATTGCAAGTCATCTCTGGGATGGTGGCGAGGAGTTTCCCAACCATGGTTTCGATGTCTATAACTACGACGATGACCCGATGGATGACAACGGCCATGGCACGCACTGTGCCGGCGTCGTGTGCGGCGACGGAACGGCATGGCTGGCAACTGGTGTGGCACCCCAAGCCACTTTGATGTGCGTCAAGAGTGCCGGTGAAGAAGGGAACGCCGGGGCTGTCAATATTGTCAAAGGCATGGAATGGGCGGTGGAACATGGTTGTGACCTCATCAACATGTCACTGGGCGTAGCCAGGGCAGAAATAGCTGACAAAGAGCTTTTGCGACACTGCTGCGATGCCTTGTTGGGTGCTGGTATCATCGTCATCGCTGCCGCAGGCAACGAGGGCAGCGAAACCATGCAGAACTTATGTCCCATCCCCAACAATGTACGGGTTCCTGGCGGCTGTCCTCCACCTTATCTCGACCCAGACCAGATGGAAAACCCTGGTGAGCTTAGTTCTGTGATATGCGTCGGCGCTGTAGACGAAAACGACTCGGTGGCGAGTTTCACCTCACATGGTCCTGTTACATGGGAAAACACCGAGTATGGCGATTACCCTTATCAACCCGGCATCGGGCTCATCCGTCCCGATGTTTGCGCTCCAGGCGTGATGATCTGGTCGTTGCATTACAACCACATCAACGACTACGACTATGGAAGTGGTACTTCTCAGGCTACGCCTTGCGTTGCTGGCGTTGTCGCCCTCATGCTGCACGAAAACCCCGAGCTGACTCCTGCGGCCATCTGCCAGATTCTTGAAGAGACCGCTTTGAAACTCACCCCGACGAAGAGCAACCTCACCGGTTTTGGGCGGGTGGATGCCCTAGCCGCCGTACAAGCAGCAGCGGGATGGGACGCTGTAGACGAATCCATCGAGGTCGGCCAAGACACCTTCGACGCATCCACGCAAAGGGTCTACGACCTTACCGGACGGATCATGAACACCAATCAGCTGGTACCCGGCATCTATATCCTCCAAGACCTCAAAGGTGGCCAGATGAAAACAAAGAAAATCGTGATCCATTAACGACGGTCACGTCCAAACAAGGCTCAATCCACATTATCCTTTGGGAATGGCCAACTTACACCACTTCACTTGAGGTTCAACGGGCTCGCCGAACGACTTGATGAGGGCGTCGCCTTCCTCGTTGGAAAGCGCTTCACCGTCCTTGTAATATTCATCGTCCACTCCGTCCGTTTCAAAGTTATATGATTGCATGTTGGTGAGCACGGACTCGGGAGCACTGTCTTTCACCTTGGTGTATTGCACATAATAGCAACCTGTTCCGCAACCACCTGCGTCACCGACAACTCCCTTATAGAAGAACAAGCTACGCTTAAAGTCCTTGCCTGCCAGGATTTTAACCTCCCCTTCCACCACCGAAAGCACCACTTGATATTCCTCGTCCTCGGTGCTCAGCCAGATTTCGGGTTCACCGTCCTCGTCAATGTCAATCAAGGCATACTTGCTGAAGTCGCCCATTTCGTAGGTCATGTATTCATCGTAGTACTGGTCCATGATCTCATACATGCCGTCGAACACCACCTCGGGTTCGGTAAAGTTCATGCCGTCCCATTCGTAAAAATGTCTCAGGGACCACCACCAATTCCAAAAATACTCGTTCACTTCGAGAAGGTCGCCGTACTGCGGAAGGTTGTACCCAATGATAACATTGGTATGCGAAGGGGTGAAGAAATTGGCAAGACTCGTCTCTGGGGTCAGTGTTTTTTGGGCTGGGTCATAGTCGAAGAACGCCACAAAAGCCTTCACCTCAGAAGAAAGTTGGTCGAAGGCGATTGCAAAAAGCTTATGGCCGTTAGTGCGCTGCCACCAATGGGCCTCCATGCTTTCCGCGTCCCGGTCGTCGCTACCCTCGGCGAACATGACATACGCATTTCCCGAGTCATACACCGTGATATACTGCCGTTCCTCTTCGGGCAGTTTGACATCTTCAAGAAATAGGGCGACAGATTGGGTCGGCCATTGCTTATGGAAGGCCTGGACCATGTCCATCACATCATCGCTCTGCACTTTTTTGATGGTAGCGGTCTGCCACTGTTGATTCACTTGATCGATGGTCATGATCGGCTTGTTTTTCTCTTGACAAGCGACCATCAGGAGGCCCAACAGGACCATTGACAAAAAGACTGGTTTTCTCATGATATTCAGATTTTAGATTGATTGTTGCAAAGATAGCCTTTTTATGATTATCGTTCCCTACGGTCAATGACCTCTTTGAGGAGATAACGGTCACCCGTGGATTTACCGATGGCATCGATAAATTGCTGGTCATAACCAGGTGTGTCGTGACCCCAACGGGCAAACTGTCCATTCTCGTCCACGCGACGGACAATTTGGTCGTTATAGCGAACGATGAGGAACTTGGCCAGCTGGTCCCAGCGTTGCATCATCTTGTCGGCATAGGCGATGCTTTTGCGGTTGAGATATTGCTGCCGGTCAGCGGGCGTCATATCCTTGATGGCGTCTAACACGCTCTCTTGGTCATCAAAATAATAGTCTTCCAGCTCGTTTTGGGCCTTGCGGAGGTCACCAATCATCATGGAATAGCGGGGATAGACCATGTTGGCCACCCAGTTGTTCATCCAGAAGGCCGATTTCTCACTAAATTCGGTACGCGGATTATTCTCTTGGCGGAAACAGTCAGGCACCTGGGTAATGCAACAGTAAAGCGGCACGTAGGCAACCATGTTGGCATCGTCACAATTGAACCAAGTGACACCACCCACATCGTTGGGCAGCCAGGAACGCATCTGACAGGTCATGGTGAAGCCCGACTGCTGGCAAGCGATAGGGCGCTCACGGAAATAGGCCAGGCTGTCGCTATCCTTGAAATGCATGGGCAAAGGGCGGATGGGCATTCCCCAGGGACCCGCAGTCATGTCGGAAGTCATGTCCAAAGGCGTACCCTCAAAATGGTCACGCATGTCCTGCTGTAGGTCACGCATCGAAAGCGGCTGGTCGGGCTTGATCCACAACGGAAGATGATCGCAAACATCGAAGTCCCCGTTGATATAAGGCAGGTATTGGTCCATCTCTTCATGGCTGTAGTGATGGCGGAAGAAGCTCCACACACGGGCATCGGCGTAACGCACGTTTTCGAAGTCAATCGGGCAATAGGCATCACGGAACGAGAAATCGGCGTCTTTGCCCTTGAAGAAACCCTTCTCCCGGGCAAAGGGAATCACATCGTAGGCATAAACGCAGTCCACCTCGGGTTTGTTGATTTTTTTAAGATTCTTACTGTCAACGCTGGTTTTCCCTAACGGAAATTGCCTGATCCTACTCAAGTTGGCATGGGCACAGATGCAATCGTCGGGAATGCGCAATGCCACCCAAACAGCCCCTTTGCGGTCAGGTCCTTTGCCAATGATTTCCATGATCCAAGCCTCGTTGGAATCGCAGATGGTAAGCGTTTCTCCACTGCTGTTGTAGCCATATTCTTCCACCAATTCCGCCATGCATTTGATGGCTTCACGAGCCGTTGCCGAGCGTTGCAGTGCCAACCGCATCAAACTGAAATAATCCAACAGGCCGTCATGGTTCACCAATTCCAGCCGACCGTCAAAGGTGGTTTCAACAATCGTCACCTGCTTTTCGTTCATCAGCCCGACCACATTGTAAGTATAATCCACCTGTTTCACAAATTGGCCCTCATGGGAAGGTCCCCAGCCGTGAATGGCGATCAACTCGCCTGGTTCATGTCTTCCCGAGGGACTATAGGACAACGAGCCGGAGAAGCCGAATCCATCACAATTATAGGTACACATCACGCTGCCGTCGGCAGAGGCTTTCTTTCCTACGATCAAATTGGTACAGGCTGAGGCGGATTCCCATCCCAACACAACGAGCAACAAGGTAATAAGTAGTTTTTTCATCTATATAAATATGTAATTTATTATTCTATCGGTTCCACATGAACCGCCACGTGTGTCTCTTCGCCATAATGCTTTCGGAGCAGCGCTTCCACCTCGGAGGCTTTGTCGTGCGCCTCCTTCAAAGTAAGACGACCATCCATCAGGATGTGAAGTTCAATGGCATAATGGTTGCCGATGCGACGGGTACGCAATTCGTGAGGCTCCGTAACGCCAGGTACCGTAGCCGCCAATTTGAGAATCTCCTCCTCCACCTGGTCGGGCAACGACTGTTCCATCAAATCCCCAATGCCGTTTTTCAACAGGTCAAAGGCCACTTTCACGATAAAGGCACCCACCACCACAGAGGCAATCGGGTCGAGGATGGTCCAACGCTGACCGAAAAATATGGCCCCGCCAATACCCACTGCGGTGCCGATGGAAGAGAGGGCATCACTGCGGTGGTGCCAGGCATTGGCCTCCAACGCCTTGGAATTCAATTGTTTCGCCTTGATGATGGAATAGCGATAGACGCCCTCCTTCAAAACGATCGACACGATGGCTGCCCAGAAAGCCAACATCCCTGGAGCCTCCAGCGACTCACCATTGGCCCAGGCAGCAATTTTCAAAGCCCCCTTCACAATGATGCCAATGGCCACCGCCATCAAGGCGATGCCGATGATGGTCAAAGCCAAAGTCTCGTACTTGCCATGCCCATAGTCGTGCGACTTGTCCTGTGGTTTGCTGCTGATTTTCACAAAAACCAGCACGATGAGATCGGTCACAAAATCGGAAAGTGAATGCAACGCATCGGCAATCATGGCAGAGCTATGCCCGATAGTACCCGCCACAAACTTGAATATCAAGAGGATAATGTTGACCAATCCTCCTGCCAAGGTTACTTTGTAAATCTCTTTTTCTCTTTTCATGTCGCAATGCGCAAAAATACAAAAAAACACTATCTTTGCTTTTTAAATCGAACGAATTATGAGATACTGTGTCATCGGCGGAGCAAACGCTGATATTGTCGCAACGACATTCCAACCTTTTGTACCCAACGATTCCAATCCAGGATCCATCCGACTGGTTGCCGGAGGCGTAGGACGCAACATTGCACACAACCTCTCCCTGCTGGGCAACGAGGTCGTGTTTCTAAGCTTTTTCGGAGGCGACACCTTCGGCTGGTTCACGGCTGACAGCTGCCGCAAGGCAAAGGTGGACATCAGCCTCAGCGATGCAGCACCAGTGGGTACCCGATCCTGTTTCTTGAGCATCAACAACTGTGACGGGGAAATGATCGGTGGGGTTTCCGACATGGTCTCTGCAAGCTGTATCACCCCTGAATGGATTGCCGACAAACTCAAAAGGGTAGGACCCGTCGATGCCTTTGTTGCCGACACCAACATCCCCATGGAAAGTTTGGCATTCCTCATCGACCACGCCTACGCACCGCTTTATGTGGATGCCGTATCAGGTGCCAAGGCCCCTAAGATTGTCGAGGCGATGAAGCTGTCATCGAAAAAACACTTCCATACGCTAAAATGCAATCGGATGGAAAACGAAATTATCGGAACGCTCGATGGCGTGGATCGTCGCTTCATTAGCCTGGGGCCTGATGGCTTGGACGTGATCGAAGGTCAAAAAACCACACATTTTGAAGCCCTCCCCTGCGAGGTGGTGAACACCAACGGCTCTGGCGATGCCCTAATGGCCGGTTTGGTACATGCCGGACCGCAAGCCGCTGTCGAAGTGGCTGCGCTGGTGGGGCTGCGTTGCGCCAAAATCACCGTGGAATGTCCCGATACTGTGAACAAACAACTGAAAACACTGTATGAACAACTATCTTGACCTCTCACCCGAAGTGGCAGCAGCCATACAGGCAAAAAAGCCTATCGTTGCGCTTGAATCAACAATTATATCGCATGGAATGCCTTATCCACAAAACGTGGAAACCGCCCTACGCGTAGAGCAGACCATCCGCGAAGGCGGTGCCGTTCCCGCCACCATTGCCGTTATTAAAGGACGGTTGAAGGCCGGTCTCACCCCCGACGAAATCGAATACCTGGGCAAGAAAGGCACGGCCGTGACCAAAGCCTCGCGTCGCGACCTTCCGGTGCTGGTCGCCCGAAAGCAAGACGGGGCCACCACCGTGGCCACTACCATGATCATCGCGGCCTTGGCAGGCATCAAGGTGTTCGCTACAGGAGGCGTGGGTGGGGTCCATCGGGGTGCGGAAGTCACCATGGACATCTCTGCCGACCTCGAAGAGCTGGCCCGTACCCCCGTCATGGTCATCTGCGCGGGTGCCAAATCCATCCTCGACCTTGGACTCACCTTGGAATATCTTGAAACCAAAGGGGTTCCCGTAATCGGTTATGGCACCGAAGAACTGCCCGCCTTCTACACCCGCAAGAGCGGCTTCAAGGTGGACTACCGCCTCGACACACCTGAAGAGTTGGCCGCAGCCTTCCAAGCCAAGCAAGAGATGGGCCTGGGCGGCGGCATGCTCGTCACCAACCCCATCCCTGAAGCCTACTCCATGGATGCCGACCGTATCAATGCCGCCATCGACGAAGCAATCAACGATGCCAAACGTCTCGGCATCCACGGCAAGGAAACCACCCCCTACTTGCTGGCTCGCGTCAAAGACCTCACCGGTGGCGACAGCCTAGCCTCCAACATTCAACTCGTACTCAACAATGCCCGACTGGCAGCCCAAGTGGCAAAATGTCTCCAGCTATGAAAAAAACATTCCTATTCTGCCTCCTTGCCCTGCTGTTTGCAGGAAACACCTTTGGACAACAACTGAAAAGTCCCGATGGAAAACTGGAACTCCGGTTTGAATTGAAAGACGGCGTGCCGTATTATGCCCTTGACCGTCTTGGCAAACCTGTGGTCCTGCCCTCCAAGATGGGCTTTACCCTTGAGTGGCGCGACGATCTGGCCCATGCTTTTATCCTTAAAGACACGGAATACGGCACCTTCGACGAGACTTGGGAACCCGTCTGGGGCGAGGAAGCCCATATCCGCAACCATTACAACGAGATGCTGGTGACGCTCGAGCAACCCATCGGCTCGGTGGAAAGCATGGACCACTCCACCGAAAGCAAGGCTACCGTGATGCAGATCCGATTTCGTCTTTACAATGACGGCCTAGGCTTCCGCTATGAGTTCCCGATGGAGAATGCCCTCGTTTGCTTCTGGTTCAAGGAAGAGTTGACCGAATTTGCCATGGCCGGCGACCACTTGGCTTGGTGGATTCCCGGCGATCTGGACACGCAGGAATACAATTATACCGAATCCCGGCTGTCAGAAATCCCCAACCTATGGGAGGCAGGCCACAAAGACGGAGGCTGGCCCTGGACCGCTTTTTCCAAAACAGGCGTGCAGACCGCCTTGCAAATGAAGACCGATGACGGTCTCTACCTCAACATCCATGAGGCCGCCACCCTTGATTTCCCCACCATGCACCTTGATCTCGATGTTCCAAACAAGGTGTTCCGAGCTTTCCTTTGCCCCGATGCCACCGGCTATAAAGGCCGCATCCAAACGCCTTGCCATACCCCTTGGCGCACCGTAATGGTCTGTGAAAAGGCCACCGACGTGCTCGCCTCGCGTTTGATTCTCAACCTTAACGATCCTTGCGCCTTGGAAGACGTCTCGTGGATTCATCCCGTGAAGTATATGGGCGTGTGGTGGGAGATGATTTCCGGCAAAAGCACATGGTCTTATACCAACGATTTCCCTTCGGTGAAATTGGGGCAGACCGACTATGAACACGCCACCCCTAATGGCACCCACGGCGCAAACAACAGCAATGTACGCCGTTATATTGACTTTGCCGCCGCCAATGGCTTCGATGCCCTGCTCATCGAAGGTTGGAACATCGGCTGGGAAGACTGGTATGGCAAGCAAAAGGAATTCGTCTTCGATTTCCTCACCCCGTATCCCGACTTCGACCTGCCTGCGCTTAATAAATACGCCCATGAAAAAGGCATCCGCCTCATCATGCACCACGAAAGTTCCGCATCGACGGTGAACTATGAGCGTTGGATGGAAAAAGCCTATACCTTGATGAACCAATATGGCTACGATGCCGTGAAAGGCGGCTATGTGGGCACCATCATTCCTTTCGGTGAAGGCCATTACAGCCAGCCCATCAACAACCACTACCACTATGCCATTGTAGAGGCCGCCAAACACCATATCATGGTGAATTCGCATGAGGCGGTAAGACCTACGGGCCTCTGCCGTACCTGGCCCAACATGATCGGAAACGAGAGTGCCATGGGCACGGAATTCCGCGAACGCATCAAACCCGGCCACACGACCATTCTACCCTTCACGCGTCTGCAAGGTGGCCCCATGGACTATACCCCGGGCATTTTTGAACCCGACATGGGGAAAATTGTTTCTTGGGGCAAAAAAATGCACCATACCATCTGCAACCAGTTGGGCTTGTACGTGACGTTTTACTCACCCTTGCAGATGGCAGCCGACTTCCCAGAGCATTATGAACCCTACATGGACGCCTTCCAATTCATCAAGGATGTGGCCGTCGACTGGGATACCAGCATCTATATTGCCGCTGAGCCAGGTGATTTTATCATCACTGCCCGTCACCCGAAGCTTTCCACCCTGAACAAGGCCGCAGAAGGCGTCGGCACCTTGCCCGATGGCAAGAAAGGGGTGATCTCCAACGCTACAAGATTCGTTTACAACATCCCCGAGGAAATCCAAACCCTCACCCCTAACTCCTCCCTCCCCACTCCCCATGACGTTTGGTATGTCGGCGGCATTACCGACGAAAACGCCCGTGAAGTCAAGGTGAAGCTTGATTTCTTGAAACCTGGGGTAAAATACGAAGCCACCATCTATGCCGATGCCAAAGACGCCAGTGGCCTCCCCGACGACTCCTCATTCCTCACTCCTAACCCCTCCCTAAAATACAACCCCCAAGCCTACACCATCACCAAGAAAACTGTCACCTCGAAAACCGTTCTGAAACTCAAGATGGCGCCTTGCGGTGGCTTTGCCATTTCACTGCGGTCGTTGTAAATGTAAATCATTGACACTTTATTCGTCTGGGAATCACACCATGAAAGAAGCAAAAGTCATATTGATTACAGGCGCCAGTAGCGGCATTGGCTATGATGCAGCTACCAGGCTTGCCCAACAAGGACATTGCGTCTATGCCGCTGCCCGCAGGCTGGAGCTGATGGAGCCCTTGAAAGCCCTTGGCGCAAAGGTCTTACGTCTGGATGTGACGGACGAAAACTCAATCCAGCAATGTGTAGAGTCCGTTATTCAGGCCGAAGGTCGTATCGACGTACTGATCAACAATGCGGGATACGGCTTTTTCGGTGCCATTGAGATTGTCCCCATGGAGGAAGCACGTCGCCAACTTGAAGTAAACCTGTTCGGGTTGGCCCGGTTGACACAACTGGTGCTGCCCCAAATGCGCAAGCAAGGTTCCGGTCGCATCATCAACACTTCGTCAATTGCAGGGAAAATGGTGATTTATTTGGGCGGTTGGTACAATGTGACCAAATATGCCGTGGAGGCTTTCAGCGATGCCTTGCGCATGGAAACCAAACCTTTCGGTATCGACGTGGTGATGATCGAGCCAGGAGCCATCAAGACCAATTGGGGACCCATTGCTGCCCAACACCTCAGGGATTCCTCGGCAGGCACCGCCTACGAGGAGGCCGGAGCGCGCTGGGCCAATAGCATGGAGTGGTTTTATCAAAGCCGCTGGCTTTCGTCACCAGACATCATCGCCAAAGCCATCAGCCGCGCTGTCAACAGCCATCACCCCAAGGCCCGCTATTGCCGCGGCCGTTTCTCCGTCTCAGGTCGTGTAGCACACGCACTTCTACCTGCCCGTTGGTGGGATGCCCTAATGCGCCGGATGGGGCGTGTCAAGATTTGATGAGGGTTGACTCGCTAGGATTAGTGACAACCTTCCCTGTTTTTCACCATTATTTGTGAACAAAAAGCAGTATCGTTTCCGATAATTTTGCAGCCATAAACTTTATTACCATGGAACACCATCACGAAAACGAATGCTGCGAACACGAGCATCATCACGAACACAGCCTGAAAGGCCAACTCATCAAAATAGCCGTCACGGTCCTCCTTTTGGTGGCTGCCGTCCTCATTGAAAAGCAATTCAACTTGCCCACCTGGCAGTTGTTGTTGGTCTATTTGGTCCCTTATCTCATCGTCGGATTTGACACACTCAAGGAAGCCGCCGAAGGTTTAGCCCACGGAGAGGCCTTCAACGAGCATTTTCTCATGTCGCTGGCCACCATCGGAGCCCTCTGTATCGGCTTTCTGCCTGATGCCGAGACCCAATTTCCCGAGGCGGTCTTTGTAATGCTTTTTTTCCAAATCGGAGAACTCTTCGAGGGTTATGCCGAAGGCAAAAGCCGTGACAGCATCGCTCATCTGATGGACATCCGACCCGATGCGGCCAACGTGGAACGCAACGGGCAACTGGAAGTGGTGAATCCCGAAGAGGTGAAAATCGGAGAAACCATCATCATCAAGCCAGGCGAGAAAGTGCCTTTGGATGGCGTGGTCATCGAGGGCGTTTCGGCATTGAACACCGTGGCCTTGACTGGTGAGAGCGTACCTCGTGACATTGCCCAAGGCGACGAAGTCATTTCCGGCTGCGTCAACCTTTCGGGCGTCATCAAGGTTCGCACCACGAAAGACTTTGGTGAGAGCACCGTGTCGAAGATCATCCATCTGGTGGAAAGCGCCACCGAAAACAAGTCGAAGAGCGAATACTTCATTACCAAATTTGCGCGGATCTATACCCCCATTGTGGTATTTGCGGCCATTGCTTTGGCCTTGTTGCCTCCCCTATTGTTCTCCCAACCCTTTTCCATCTGGCTCTACCGTGCCCTCATGTTTCTAGTGGTATCTTGTCCTTGCGCCCTGGTCATCAGCGTACCCCTCACCTTCTTTGGCGGCATCGGCGGTGCCTCACGAAAAGGTATTCTCATCAAGGGTTCCAACTACATGGATGTGCTAGCCCACGTAAACACGGTGGTTTTCGACAAGACCGGCACCCTCACCCGTGGTCAGTTTGCTGTTACCGCGGTTCATCCAGAGACATGCGATGAGCAGCACTTACTCCATTTAGCCGCACATGTTGAACACTTTTCAAACCATCCGATTGGTGCCGCCTTACGCGACGCTTTCCCTGATGAGGCCTCTGACGGCTGCCAGCTGAGCGAAGTGGAAGAGATTGCCGGTCAAGGCATCAAAGCCAAAGTGGAAGGTTGGACGGTCTGTGTGGGCAACACCAAAATGATGGATGCGGTCGGGGCGCAATGGCATGATTGTGAGCATGTCGGAACAATCATACATGTCGCGATTGACGGGGAATATGCCGGTCATATCGTCATCAACGACCAAATCAAGGAAGACAGTGCAGAAGCCATTCAGGCCTTGAAGTCGTTAGGAGTAAGCCGCACCGTAATGCTGACGGGTGACCGCAAAGAAGTCGCCCTCGATGTGGCCCAAAAACTCAAGCTCGACGAATACCACGCCGAGCTCTTTCCGGCCGATAAGGTGGCTTTTGTTGACCGCTTGCAACAGACCCCCCTCGCCTTTGTGGGCGACGGCATCAACGACGCACCCGTCTTGGCCCGGGCCGATGTAGGCATTGCCATGGGCGGTCTTGGCAGCGATGCCGCCATCGAAGCAGCCGATGTAGTCCTTATGGATGACAAACCGTCCAAGATCGCCCTCGCCATCCGTATCGCACGACGCACGTTGGGCATCGCCAAACAAAATGTCTGGTTCGCCATCGGAATCAAAATCGCCGTTTTGGTATTGGCTGCCTTCGGCATTGCCACCCTCTGGATGGCTGTCTTCGCCGACGTGGGTGTCACGGTATTGGCCGTGCTCAACGCCATGCGTGCCTTGAATGGCTATACGGCCAGCAAAACCAATAATTGAGCAGTAAAAATACGCAAAAACATGGTTAAAGGATAAACAGTTGCATATCCCATATTGGGAAGTTTGCAACCTTCGGGCGCCATGGTATTGGCAAAAGCCAACGTCGGCGGATCGGTGTGGGAGCCCCCGATAAATCCCATAAGGGTATAGTAGTTCAACTTCAAGACCAAACGGCCAAAAAGGGTGACCAAAACAGGCGGCACCATGGTAATGATGATTCCGTAAACCACCCACATATAGTGTTCTTGCACGGTAGCCACAAACTGTCCTCCTGCACTCAAACCCACGCCGGCGAGGAAGAGTGCAATACCCACTTCACGGAGCATCCAAACGCCGTGGCTATCCGTATATTCCGTAGTAAACCAACCTTTCTTCACGCCCAGCCAGCTCCCCAAAATAGCCACCACCAAAGGACCACCCGCCAGCCCTAGTTTGATGGGTGCCTTCATCCCTACGGGAATCGGAATGGATCCCACGATGATGCCCAAGGCAATGATGACAAAGATAGGAATGAGATTCACCTTATGTCGTTGCGAAACAGATGTAGCTTGCTTTTCGGTAACAGGCTCGAGGGCTGTCTCAACGAAGGGCTCTTTTTTCAAGTCAATGCGGCAAAATGCCTTCAGCAGAAGGCAACTTACAATCATGCCTACCACCGCCAAAGGATAAGCGACCGCATAACCAGCCGCCAGCCGCTCGGCACCACCATCAACACCCATATCCACGACGGCTTGTTGCGCCGCAGACAAGCCCGGCGTATTGGTGATAGCACCCGTATAAACCCCCGCCATATCGGCGAGGTCTTGATGGGCAACATTGGAAATGATGATGGTGATCAACACGCCTAATGCCACATTTACCAATGCCATCAGGTTCATGGCCAGACCGCCTTTTTTGAATGAGCGGAAAAAGCCAGGCCCTACCTGCAATCCGACCGCCACCACAAACAAAATCAGGCCGAACTCCTTGATCACATGCAACATCTCTGCATTGAGGGCAACCCCACACGCACTAAGGGCGATGCCCACAAAGAGCACCCAGGTAATGCCTAACGAAATCTTGGCAATTTTGATTTTTCCCAATAGCAGTCCTACAAAAATGGATAGGGACAAATACAGAATGGTGGGACCAACACCCGAACCCGTGAAAAGATTCATCATAATATCCGCTCTTTAAATTTTTTGCAAAAATACTGAATCTATCCCTAAAAACGCCCCTCTTCCCGAATAAAATCTGTATCTTTGCAGCCGCAAAAACAGCAACCATCATGAAAAGATTGTCCATTCTTCTTCTACTCACCCTTTCTATGACAGTTCACGCCCAAGTCACCAAGATGCTAGGACAATGGAACACCTTCGACGATAAGACCGGTGAAATGGCCTCCTGCGTACAAATCACCGAGAAAAACGGCGTTTATTCCTGTGTCATTGTCAACCTTTATGAAAAAGACGGCAAAGGTGGCTACCGGGTTATGAATCCCCCTTATCCCAAGCCATTCGAAAAAATTGTCGGCACACAACTCTTCATTGACATGAAGGAACATAAAGGCCACCTCAAAGGCAAGGTTTACGATCCAGAAAGTGGTAACACCTATCACGGCAAAGTGACTTATGAAGCCAAAACCGATGAGCTGATCCTCAGGGGCTCACTTGACAAAGCTGGAATTTTGGGACGTTCACAAACCTGGAAACGCAAAAAATAAAATCATTTGTCATGAAAAAAATTCTTCCCATTCTCATCTGCTTCCTCGTTGCCATGACTTCATGCCACAAAAGTGGTGTCAATCTGTTTTCCGGTGATTATTCTTTCAAGACCTCAGGAGAAATCTCCATCAAAGCACAAGCCGTCATCGACAGTATCAATATCAATATCCCTGCCGAGTTCAATGCCAACTTATCCAACGAAATCGGACAACTCAACATCAGCGTTTCCGACAAAGAAAACAATGAGGTTGTCGTGGTCATCAACTACCTGAACGGAGACGTGGTGGTTACCACAGGAACTTGTGACGGGAACCACATCGAACTTGATGAGTTCAAGCGAAACACCCTGCCTGCTTCCATCAACACGTCGCTTACCATCAGTAGCACCTATATCACGGTCGGTGGATCGGGGCAGATGTATGATGACAACATGATTGTATTCGACATGAAGTACAAG
>JAEEGL013812163.1_pt1 | contig 16985 bp, 17 predicted proteins | sample 9134231 | NCBI WGS metagenome assembly JAEEGL01 (sample SAMN16246548, study PRJNA631951) | gut metagenome | biome: gut microbiome; feature: rumen; material: fiber-attached | host: Bos | place: Iran: Karaj | collected 2018-10
ACAGATTATCCTCTTACAATCGGTTCAGGTGCTTTCATTCCTGGATTCGAGGAGCAGCTTGTTGGATTTGAAATTGGTAAGGAAGGCGATGTTAACGTAACATTCCCTGAGGATTACCAGGCAGAGGAGCTTGCTGGTAAGGCAGCTACCTTCAAGTGCACAGTAAAGGCTATCAAGGCTAAGGAGCTTCCTGAGCTTAATGATGAGTTCGCATCAGATGTTTCTGATTTCGATACCCTTAAGGAGTACAAGGAAGACGTTAAGAACAAGCTCGTTGAGAGAAAGACAGCACAGGAGAAGGCTAACAGAGAGGATCTCGTAGTTAAGGCTGTAATCGAAGATTCAGAAATGGAGCTTCCTGAGGCTATGATCGAGACTCAGCAGAGACAGATCGTTAATGACTTTGCACAGAGACTTCAGATGCAGGGCATGAACATGGATCAGTACCTCCAGTACACAGGCAACACAGTAGACAAGATGCTTGAGCAGGTTAAGCCACAGGCTATCGAGAGAATTCAGGCTCGTCTTGTTCTTGAGGCTGTTGCTGAGGCTGAGAAGATCACAGTATCTGATGAAGAGTTCGAGGAAGAACTCAAGAAGATGGCTGAGCAGTACAAGATGGATGTTGATAAGCTTAAGGGCCTCATGGCAGAAGCTGAGCTTAAGACAATGAGAGAAGATATGGCTGTTCAGAAGGCTGCTGATTTCCTTGTAGAGAACGTTAAGGAAGGCGCTGCAAAGAAGAAAGCAACAAAGACTGCTACAAAGAAGGCAGCTGATGACGCTGAAGAGAAGCCAGCTAAGAAGACAACAACAAGAAAGACAACAAAGAAGGCAGCTGATGAGACTGCTGAAGAGAAGCCAAAGAAGACAACTAGAAAGAAGAAGACAGAAGAAGAGGCTTAATCTTTTAGAAATAATAAAAGCTCGTGGATTTGTTTCCACGAGCTTTTTTCTTATCAGTATATAGTTTTATCAGAACTCTGTATTTGGTACTTCGTTTACGCCTTCGCTGGCGCTGTCTGAAGAATCAAAATACTCATCAGATGAACTGTTGCCGGAATTATCTTCAGGTGTAGGTGTTTCTGCATCATCACCAGGGGTGTCATTATAATTACCGCTGTCTCCAGGCTCTTCAGGAGCAGCAGGCTCTGGGGCCGGTTCAGCAGGCGCTGGAGTGACGGAGCTTTCGCTACCTGAGGAACTATCCTCTGAACTTGCAGCAGATCCGCTGTCTTCAGGAGTCTCTGTGGTGCTGCCTGTATCGCTTGCCGGGTCTGTTTTATTATCAGTTGGCTCGGTCGGAGCAGGTGCAGGTGCAGGTGTTTCGGTATTATCATTAGCAGGTGCTACAGAGCTTTCTGATGAACCAGGATCCTGCTTTGATGGTTCTGAAGGAGCTGACGGAGCAGGCTCTGTGCTACAGGTTGCACTCATTGCTTCTACAGGTTTCTTTTTGCTGGTTGAAGGTGTGGTACCACCGCCTGATGAAGGAGTACTGCCTCCTGAGCTTTCTGATGTTGTAGGTGCAGGTGTATATGAACTTCCTGTATTTGTGTTGGCACTTGAACTTGTCTTTTTGTTATCAACTGAAGCTACTGTTGCAGCTGCTGTAGGAGTACTTTGCTTGGTCAGCTTATATTTACCGGTGCTGATTCCCTGACTCATAGCTTCTTCGCGATCCTGCTTTTCGGATTGAAGAATTGAAAGGGATATATCTTTATCAGCCGATGAGGATCCGGTTTCAATCTCATTAGAAAGCTTATTTCTAAGTTTTTCATCATTGGAAACAACGCCAATAACTACTTCGTTATCATTGGCAGAGAGGTAATCATTTTCTTTTAATACAACTACAGTCATTTCAATGGCTTTTGCCAGAGTATCGTTCTTTATTCCGTCGCGCTTAAGTCTTTCTACGATAGCTTCGGAATCCTTATCAAGAGCCCTGATATCAACTACCTTATTAAGGCGGTTTAACGAATATTCAATAGATGCATCTGCATCAAGAGTTACATAGGAGTAAGGAACAGTAACTTCGTAGAAGCAAAGTCCTAAAAATACTGCGGCGCAAGCAGCCAGACCGGAGAAAACAGCACCAGCAGAGATTTTTCTTGGCTGGATGAAGTCGCTCTTTCTAACCTCCAGGGTCTGCCCAATCTCGTAGGAACCCTTGATCTTTCTGAAGGTTCCATTGTCACATAGGACTATATTTAATTTTCCAGCTTTTGACATTACAACGGCTTTCATGTTAGAAACCTTCCTTTTTTACAAAATGCATATATTCTGAAAGTAGTGGATAGTCACCACATACTATTTCTACAGCAGCAATAATGTACTTCCTGTGGCGATCCAGGATCTTTTTTGAAATATCGCTTCGGGCTGACAACTCTTTTATTGGAAGGGCATGTAGCCTCCTAAAATCCCGCATCAGGTCAGGCGAAGAAATGAGCGTGTTAATCGCAGCTGCGCAGGCGGCCTGAGTCTTCTGGGCAGTTGGGGAACACTTTGTAAGTTCCATGAATCCAAAACCATATTCTGACAAAACTAAAGAAAGAGCATCTATCTCGTCTTTTACGGTAGCGGTGCTCTGAATATCAGCGTTCTGCTCAGATAATTCAGCTGTTTTTTTCTTTAGCTCAAAAGCGAGAGGATTTTCTTCGTTTTCATCCAACTCACCTTCCATGGTGTAAGGTTCAACGCTGATTTCCTGTTTGTGGCGATACTCAGCTTGCAGGTAGTCCAAAAGCCTTCTTTTTATGACCATTTGAGCGAAGGAAGAAAAAGATCCCTTACTTTCGTCAAAGGATTCGATAGCTTCGTTGAATGCACTAAGTGCAATTGAATATTCATCATCACTTTCGGTAATAAATCTGTGAACAGATTTATATGCACAGAACTTTATGAACTTAATGTTTCTTTCGATGAAGGCATTAAGTTTTTCCGGATTTTCACGCGTTTCCAGAACTTCAATGCCAAAAGCATCTTTAAGCATAAAAATCTCCTGTGTCATGTTATATTAATTCGATTATATCGTAAAAAAAAGTGGGGTTGTTCGTTTGAAAATATAATTTAGAAATAGTTTATAATATGACCCCGGATTTTATATTTAAGCCGTCGAATTCTTTTTATAACCGAATAACAAGAAGGCATTGTGCCAGATGCCTGAAGGTAACTCGTGTTGTGAAATAGTATTGTGGAAATCAAATTGGGGTAAGTAACTCGTGTTGTGAAAAACATTCAGAGTCAAAGACCATTTTTATGCGATGGGTAGACGACTTCGGAGGCCACGACGAATTTGGCAAAGACGACTCCGAAGGCCGGAGTGTAAAAAATGGCAGGAAGTATTGTGGGATGGTAAAAATTGAACGAGGAAGGTGTGTAGGAAAGAAAGTATTTGGGGCTTTCGGACAATAGTAGTGACCAGAGCAAAATCGCCTGGTCACTACTATTTTTGTGTAGAGCACTTAGTGAGGTTTTTTACGAACTTAGTGCGAACTATACAAGTCGACTTGGCGAGGTTCTATCGAGCCTAGTCGAGCTTGTAATTCCTTCAAATAATGAACTTTTTATAAAATCTCCAAAAAGCTTTAAAAAAAGCGGTTTTAGCCGTATAATATAGAGTGGTTGTGTGTTTTTATTAGTAGGTGCACGGCCGCAATATTTTATTGGAGGTGTGAAATGAGTTTAATACCTTATGTCATTGAGCAAACAAGCCGTGGAGAGAGATCTTATGATATTTACTCCAGACTTTTAAAAGAGAGAATCGTATTTTTGGGAGAGGAAGTAAACGCTGCATCTGCAAGCACAGTGGTAGCTCAGCTTTTGTTCCTTGAGGCAGAGGATCCTAATAAGGACATTCATATGTATATCAATAGCCCTGGTGGAGAGATTTCTTCCGGTATGGCTATTTATGATACCATGCAGTACATCAAGTGTGATGTAAGCACAATCTGTATTGGTATGGCAGCAAGTATGGGTGCTTTCCTTCTCGCAGGCGGTGCCAAGGGTAAGAGAATGGCTCTTCCAAATGCGGAGGTTATGATTCACCAGCCACTTGGCGGAACTCAGGGACAGGCTACAGAAATTGAGATTGCTGCTAAGCATATCTTAAAGACAAAAGAAAAGATGAACAGAATGCTTGCTGCAAACTGCGGCAAGAGCTATGAACAGGTTGCTGCTGATACTGAGAGAGATAACTGGCTTTCAGCTCAGGAGGCTCTTGATTATGGCCTTATCGATTCTATTATCGAGAATCGTCCATCTGAAAAAGAAGACAAGAAATAATTTTAATGAGGTGACAAATTAAATGGCAGGAAAAAATTCCGGAGAGATCAGGTGCTCTTTTTGCAATAAGACACAGGATCAGGTAAAAAAGTTAATTGCAGGACCTGCAGGTGTATATATCTGCGATGAGTGCGTAGACATTTGTGCAGATATCATTGAGGAGGAATTCGAGGATGAGCCTGTTTCCGGCAATGCGCAGCAGATCAATCTCTTAAAGCCTGCTGAAATCAGGAATTTCCTTGATGAATATGTTATCGGACAGGATGAGGCCAAGAAGGTTCTGGCTGTTTCTGTTTATAACCACTATAAGAGGGTGCTTGCACCAAAGAATGATGAAAAGAATGATGTTGAACTTCAAAAGAGTAACATCATTATGATAGGACCTACAGGTTCAGGTAAGACATACCTTGCTCAGACTCTTGCAAAGATCATTAATGTTCCATTTGCAATTGCTGATGCTACAACTCTTACAGAGGCTGGTTATGTAGGTGAGGACGTTGAGAACATTCTGCTTAAGCTTATTCAGAATGCTGACTATGATATTGAAAGAGCCCAGTACGGTATCGTATATATCGATGAGATAGACAAGATCACCAAGAAGAGTGAGAACGTTTCTATCACAAGAGATGTTTCAGGTGAGGGCGTTCAGCAGGCACTTCTTAAGATCGTTGAGGGTACGATCGCATCAGTTCCACCTCAGGGCGGACGTAAGCATCCACATCAGGAGCTAATTCAGATTGATACCAGCAATATTCTCTTTATCTGTGGCGGAGCCTTTGATGGCCTCGACAAGATCGTAGAAGCAAGACTTGACCGCAATTCTATCGGCTTTAACGCTGAGATTGCTGACAAGACTGAGAGAGAAATCGGAGAAGTCCTCAAAGAGGTAACTCCTCAGGATCTGGTTAAGTTTGGACTTATCCCTGAGTTTGTAGGACGTGTGCCGATTACAGTAACTCTTGAGGGACTTTCAAAGGAAGCTCTTGTAAAGATTCTTACAGAGCCTAAGAATGCTCTTGTTAAGCAGTACCAGAAGCTCTTTGATTTTGATGAGGTTAAGCTTACTTTCGAGGATGAGGCTGTTCACAGAATAGCTGAGATGGCTTACGAGAGAGAGACTGGTGCAAGAGGTCTTCGTTCAATCATGGAAAAGACTATGATGGATGTTATGTATGAGATTCCATCAGATGATACTATCAGCGAGTGCGTTATTACTGATGCTTCCGTAAATGGAACAAGTCAGCCGCTTATCGTACACCGCGATGCCAAGAAATTAAAGCAGGCGAAATAAGACAAAATAATACGCCGTCGGGCCAGTTGGCTCGGCGGCGTTTCGTGTTATTCCTCAGTAGTTGGAGCGGATTCAGCTAGGAGTTCATCCATGTAATCGTAAATTTCCTGACGACCTTCCTTGGAGAGAGCTGAGTACGGGAAGATACGGATTTCTTCCGGAAGACCTAGACCATTACGAAGCATGTTAAGGTGCTTTTCGTGCTGGCTCTTTTTGATCTTGTCAGCCTTGGTTGCAATTATTACAGGCTGGAAGCCCTGATGAACAATCCATTTGTACATCTGAACATCATTGGCTGATGGCTCGTGGCGAATATCGATAAGAAGGAATACTCGTCTGAGCTGCCTTGAGGTATGGAGGTAGTTCTCAATCATCTTGCCCCACTGCTCTTTAACTTTCTCAGGCACACGAGCAAATCCATAGCCTGGAAGGTCTACAAGGTAGAATTCTCCGTTTATGTTGTAATAGTTGATTGTCTGGGTCTTACCAGGCTCCTGGGAAGTGCGGGCGTAGTTTTTGCGGTTCATGATGCCGTTGATAAGAGAACTCTTACCTACATTACTCTTTCCTGCAAAAGCAAACTCAGGAAGTGTGTTATCCGGGAGTGTGCTTGTTATTCCGCAGACTGTTTCAAGATTTACATTCTTTATAACCATATATTTTTCTCTATCTTTCTTGATGTGATGTTTTTTCTTCGCACCTATTGTAACATGAATTGAAAGAAATTGAAAAAATAAGCCCACACCTGCGACGAAGGGAGTATAATACTCGTATTGATAAAAATATCCACAAAAGGGGATGGGGGTTACCATGAAAGCAATTAAAAATATCAGACTTGATTATGTGATAAGAGCGGCAATAATGATCGCTATTGGCGTGGTACTGGTGGTTTGGACCAGAGCCAGTATCGACATTGTGGCAAGAGCGCTGGCTGTTCTGCTAGTAACGATTGGAACTGTTTTTATTGTCAGCTACCTGACTCATAAAGAAAAAGGATTCCAGAAGACCGGATTATTTGTAGCTGGAATTATTGTTGCAGCTGTTGGCGCGTGGATTTTCCTTAATCCTGGCCCATTTACAGATTTTATTCCTAAATTATTTGGAGTATTCATTTTGGTAAGTGGCCTTAGCAACCTGGGACAGACTATTTCTCTTATCAGATATAAGTCGATGACATGGGGAGTATCACTAATTATCGCTATAGTTACGATTTGCCTTGGAGGATTTCTTCTTCTTAATCCAACAGGAGCCAAGGAGATAGCGGTTACCTTGATTGGAATATTCCTCATCGTCGATGGTGGTACAGATCTTTTGAACTGCGCATTTGTTGGCGTTGCCAAGAACAGATACGAGCAGTCAAAAGAAATAGTCGACGTAGAAGCTGTTGTTGTAGGTGAAGAGACCAAGGAAGAAACACAGGAAGATACAGAAGAATGAACTTTACTTCACTAAGAGTATCGCTTGATGAGGCCTGTATAACGGATTTCATCAGGCGATATCATTTTGATGAAAAAGATAAAAAAGAGATACAGAGGATTAACAGGCTTATTGCACCAAGGGTACATGCGCAGTTTCACTACGTGATGGAATCAAGTGAGAAATGTGCTGATACAAATGTTGCAAGATACGACGAAGGAAGTGGGGATGTTCCTGTAAACTACGCTACTGTCGTGGTTACTCTGGGTAAGGCCTTTGATGAATATCAGGAAAGCCTGCAGAAGAAAAACGACATTCACGGAGCCTACATCATTGATTGCCTCGGACTGGAGCTTTTAAGAAGGGCCTACGACGAGATTGATGAAAAGCTCTATGAGTTTACAGGCCTTTTCGCTGGGGATTATATTTTTGCCGGAGAGGACAGACTTCCTCTTAGCAAGGTGCCAGAGCTTATGACAAGGCTTGGACAAAAGCTTGTGATCTATAACGATGCTTATGTGCTGATTCCCAAAAAGAGCGTTGTTATGGAGATACCACTTTATAAGGTCCACAAGAAAAAGCATGGACTGTGCGCTTTTTGCAGTAATGAAGGCTGCGAAAACCGCAGAGAATCAGTAATTGAGCTGGCTATTTGATAATAAGCAAAATAATATTTAGAAATAATTAGCACTCTCTTGACGAGAGTGCTAATTTGTGTTATAGATGTAATAGAACAAGTGATAACTACGACTAAACGGGGTAAAATTTTTACGATTATTGCTGGCAGAAGTGATAATTGATGGAACCTGGCCCCTGAGAGGAGGAATTTATGAATATACAGAAATTCACACAGAAATCAATAGAAGCTGTGCAGGGCTGTGAGAAAGTGGCTTATGATTATGGCAATCAGATGATTGATCAGGAGCACCTTTTATATTCACTTCTTACAATAGAAGACAGCCTCATTGCCAAGCTTATAGAGAAAATGGGCATTGACAAAGATGCATTCCTTAGAAGAGTAGAGGAAGGAATAAAGAAGCTTCCAAAGGTTCAGGGTGGACAACCCTATATTGGACAGGATCTTAATAAGGTGCTGCTCTCAGCAGAGGATGAGGCCAAGGCTTTTGGAGATTCCTTTGTTACAGTAGAGGCTCTTTTCCTATCTATGGTTAAGAAGGCTAACAGGGAAGTAAGTAGTATCCTCAAGGAGTTTGGATTTGATAAGAATACTTTCCTGCAGGCTCTTTCAGAGGTTAGGGGAAACAGAGTGGTTGATAACGATAACCCTGAGGCTACCTACGATACCCTGAACAAATACGGAACAGAGCTGGTTGATAAGGCAAAGAAGCAGAAGCTTGATCCTGTAATAGGCAGAGATACTGAGATTAGAAATGTTATCCGTATTCTTTCCCGTAAGACCAAGAATAACCCTGTTCTTATTGGTGAGCCGGGTGTTGGTAAGACGGCAGTTGTAGAGGCTCTGGCACAGAGAATTGCCAGTGGCGATGTTCCAACAGCCCTCAAGGATAAAAAGATTTTTTCTCTTGATATGGGTGCTCTTGTTGCGGGAGCTAAGTATAGAGGCGAGTTTGAGGAAAGACTTAAGGCTGTTCTTGAGGATGTAAAGGGCTCTGACGGCGAGATTATTCTTTTCATAGATGAGCTTCATCTAATTGTTGGCGCAGGCAAGACTGACGGAGCCATGGACGCCGGCAATATGCTTAAGCCTATGCTGGCCAGGGGCGAGCTTCACTGTATTGGCGCTACAACCCTTAATGAGTACAGACAGTACATTGAGAAGGATGCTGCTCTTGAGAGGCGTTTCCAGCCTGTTATGGTGGATGAGCCTACAGTTGAGGATACTATCAGTATTCTTCGTGGACTTAAGGAAAGATACGAGGTATACCATGGCGTAAAGATCATGGATTCTGCGTTGGTCAGCGCTGCGGTTCTTTCAAACAGATATATTTCCGACAGATTCCTTCCTGATAAGGCCATAGACCTGGTGGATGAGGCCTGCGCGCTTATTAAGACAGAGATGGATTCAATGCCTGCTGAGCTTGATGAGCTTAACCGTAAGATAATGCAGATGCAGATTGAAGAGGCAGCTCTTAAGAAGGAGGATGATTCACTTAGCAAGGAGAGGCTAGCTAATCTTCAGAAGGAACTGGCTGAGCTCAGAGAGAATTTTGACTCAAGAAAGGCGCAGTGGTCTAATGAAAAAGAGGCTGTTGATAAGCTTGCAGCCATGCGTGAACAGATAGATACCATCAATTCTGAGATTGCGATAGCCCAGAGAAATGGCGACTACGAAAAGGCTGGAGAGTTACAGTATGGAAAGCTCCCTGCACTTAAGAAGCAGCTTGAAGAGGCTGAGGCCATAGCCAGAGAAAAGGAAAGCGATGGCACATTGGTACATGAGAGAGTATCCGATGAGGAGATTGCCGGTATTATTAGCAGATGGACAGGAATACCTGTTAGTAAGCTGACAGAAAGTGAGAGAAACAAGACTCTTCACCTTGCGGATGAGCTTCATAACAGAGTGATTGGTCAGGATGATGCGGTAACCAAGGTCTCTGAGGCCATTATGAGATCCAAGGCTGGAATCAAGGATCCAACAAAGCCAATAGGGTCATTCCTTTTCCTTGGACCTACAGGTGTTGGTAAGACAGAGCTTGCCAAGAGCCTTGCGCAGGCACTTTTTGACGATGAGAACAACATGGTCAGAATTGATATGTCTGAGTATATGGAAAAATACAGCGTCTCTCGCCTTATAGGAGCGCCTCCCGGATATGTTGGCTACGATGAAGGAGGACAGCTCACTGAGGCTGTAAGAAGAAAGCCATATGCTGTAGTCCTTTTTGATGAGGTTGAGAAGGCACATCCTGACGTGTTCAACATTCTTTTGCAGGTGCTTGATGATGGACGTATTACTGATTCCCAGGGAAGAACTGTGGATTTCAAGAACACAATCCTTATCATGACTTCAAATATTGGTGCTCAGTATCTTCTTGATGGAATAAGAGATGATGGAACTATCAGCGAGGAGGCTGAGAAGGAGACCATGGAGGATCTTAAGGGACACTTTAGACCGGAGTTCCTGAACAGGCTTGATGAGATCATAATGTTTAAGCCACTTACCAAGGGCAACATTGGAGGAATTGTGGACCTTGTTATTGCAGATCTTAACAAGCGCCTTGCTGACAGAGAGATTGAGGTTAGACTGACTGAGGCTGCCAAGGACTATGTTATAGACAATGCCTATGATCCAATCTACGGCGCGAGACCATTAAAGAGATATATCCAGAAATACGTGGAGACCCTTTCTGCAAAGCTCATTCTTGAGGACAAGGTTCAGCCGCACGACGCAATAGAGTTTGATGTTAATGATGAAGAGCTTGTAGCAAGAGCGGTGCATGATGTAAGATAAACTCTAGGAGACAGACTAAAGGCATAGCCTGATTATAGCCCTATATCAGAATAGAGGAGGATGGCATGATACCACAGGATCCGGTGATGCTTCTTAGCTTTTTGAATATGAAGCTGAGGGATAATTATAGCAGCCTTGAAAACCTGGCTGATGATCTTGATATTGGAAGTGATGAGCTTGACAATATCCAAAAGAAGCTGGAAACAATTGGATACAAATACGACAAACAGCGAAATCAGTTTGTTTGAAGGATGGGCCGTGATTCTTTTTTAGGAATCACGGCTTTTTGCGCACCATACATTCTAAAATAACTTGAATAGCGTTAATTTGGTAACTGTATCATGTTGAAAGAGTGCTAATTATAGGTGTATAATTAACTTGTAATACCATATATATGTGTGCGAAAAAATATTAAGAAAGGGTTGCAAGTGCCAAAACAGGCATTGTAGTCTTGGTAAATATATGCAGACATCTATAGATATTCATTGTCATATCATGCCAGGGGTGGATGATGGCTCTCCTGACATGAATACCAGTCTTGAGATGCTTAGGATTGCTGAAAAGAATGGGGTTGAACAGATGATTTTAACTCCGCATCACAAGCCCATGCATCACAATGTAAGTCCACAGCACAATATAGTGTATACAAATAAATTGCAGGAAGCTGCAAGCAATTTCGGAATAAATATAAGGCTATATTCGGGAAATGAGATATATTACAGCGATGAGACCCAAAGGGAGCTTGAAAGCGGTAAGATATGCACTATGGCCGGCTCTGATTATGTTCTTGTGGAGTTTCATCCGACAAATCCATACAAAGCAATTCATAACGCCATGTATCAGGTGCAGGCAGCAGGTTTTATCCCAATTGTTGCCCATGTTGAGCGCTACAGCGATATGGTTTCACATCCTGCTTATGTAGAGGAGCTTATAGATATGGGCTGCTACATTCAGGTAAATGCAGCAAGCATAATGGGCAAAGTAGGATTTGGAATCAGCCTTTATACGAAAAAGCTTTTAAAGAACCATTTGGTGCACTTTGTGGCATCTGATGCCCATGATACGAAAAAGAGAGCACCGGATCTTCTTGAGTGCAGAAACTATGTGACCAGGAAATACGGAGAGGCCTATAGTAGCAAGGTCTTTTACAATAATCCTATGGCAGTTATACATAACGAAAGCATCTAGATTACTTAGGGGAGACTAATGGGAACTAAAGACGACGTACTGGAAATTAACCTTGGGGAATTATTTGCTGTACTGTGGGGAAGCGCCTTCCTTATCATCAGTGCAGGAATCTTTTTTGGACTGGCAGGACTTTTTCTGAGCAAGTTTGTGATTCATCCGATGTATGAGTCCACAACCAAGATTTATATTCTCAACAAAGAGGAAAATCAGACGGTGACCTATTCTGATGTGCAGATATCAACGCAGCTGACTCAGGACTATGCGGAGCTGATAAAGTCCAGATATGTTTTAGAGGAGGTTATTCAAAGGCTTGACCTTGTTGACATGGACTACGATGATCTGTCGGATGTGCTCAGAGTAGACACTCCTTCTGACACCCGAATTGTTGCGATAACGGCAAAGGATGAGGATCCTTTGATGGCCATGAAGATTGCAAACTGCATCAGAGAGGTTGCCAGTGAGCATATCACCAATGTTATGGACATCGATGCCATTAACGTGGCAGAGACAGCCAATGTACCCACTGAGAAGGCAAGTCCCAGCGTGGCAAGGTGGACGGTGATTGCAGGATTTTTGGGATGCGTGATTGTAGCCTTTTTTGCTATCCTTGGTTATCTTTTGGATGACACCATTAAGAGCAATGATGATGTGGAAAGATATCTTGGAATGAGTACTCTGGCGCTGATTCCTCTAACTCTTGAGGAAGACGAAAAGAAAAAGAAGAAGAAAAAAAGTAAGGGGAAAAAATAAAAGTTTATGCAAAGTGCAAAGCTTCATTTTAGCCAATCAGAGAATAACTATCAGACAAAAGAGGCCTACAAGACTCTTCGAAGCAATATAGAATTCAGTGGAGAAAAGGTTAAGGTGGTATCCATAACCAGCTGTACTCCCGGAGAAGGTAAAACTACAGTTGCTATGGCTCTTGCTAGAGCCTTTGCTGAAGCCGGGAAAAAGACGGTGCTTGTGGATGCAGATATGAGAAAATCTGTACTTGTGGGCAGATATAAGACCGGCTCTGTAAGGCTCGGACTTACCCATTGCCTGGTAGGAAGAGAAAGATTATCAAGTGTTATCTGCGAGACTGATACACCTAATCTTTATGTGGTCTTTAGTGGACCGGTTCCGCCAAACCCAAGTGAGCTTTTAGGAGGCAGAATTTTTGGTAAGGCTCTGGAAAACATGAAGCAGGTTTTTGACTATATAATTGTTGATACGCCGCCTCTTGGAAGTGTTATTGATGCGGCGGTTGTGGCAAAGCAGTGCGATGGCACGGTAATGGTTGTTGAGTCTAATGCCATCAGCTACAGATTTGCTCAGAGAGTTAAGGATCAGCTTGATAAGGCAGGTGCCAAAATGCTTGGTGTTGTACTTAATAAGGTTGATATTAACGGTAAGGGCTACTACGGCCACTATGGTAATTATTACGGCAAGTATTACGGCAAATACTATGGCAAGTACTATGGAAATTATGGCGAGGACAACCTAAACAGTAATTCCAAGTCAAGGCCGGGACTTAAGGCAGAGCCGGATGAAAGTGACCTTGATGAGCTTAATTATCTGGCTGGGGTTATGCGCAAGGATTAAAACTATCGAAGAAAACAGCATTGGGGGATCAAGGTGAGAGGCAATATTCTTGGAATATTTTTTACAATATTGAGCGGCGTTCTGATTGCGCTTATCGTTATTGCATATGGGAGAAGCGATAGGATTGCTCCGGAATTCAGATTCTCTGCGGTTAATCTGACCTATGACTCTGAGACTGCAGACAAGGATCTCATTACCGGAATAAATGCATACGACGCCAAGGACGGAGATCTGTCATCACGAATCGTAGTTGAGAAAGTTGTCCTTAATAAGGATGCAGGAACGGCTGTTGTGTACTATGCAGTGGCTGACTATAGCGGAAATGTCACCAAGCAGTCCAGGGTTTTTCCTGCAAATATCGAGGATATAGAGGATAATGGTGATTCGTCAGAAACCATGGAGGACAATTTTTTTCCTAGTATGAATCTTGATGAATCGGTTTGGGGAATGAGCGCAGATGAAAGCGTTAATGAAAAAAGTGGGGACTAAATCTTTATGAAAGGTGACTAACCTGAACCTATGGCCAAAAAAGTAAACATCTTTCTCCTGGTATGGGCAATCCTTATGACCTTCGTAGCTGGAGGTGCGGTGGGATTCGAAGCCATGAGATACCTTGGAAAAACTAATCTTGAATCAAAATCAGCCACCGCGGCGCCAATGATGGACCAGCCAAAGCCTCAGGTGGTCGAAGCATCTGCGGTTTCTACCTGGCAATCTGACTGGGTCAGGTACAACGGGGATGTTTATGATTATAACGAGGATATAACTACTTTTTTGATAATGGGAATCGACAAGGATGACGATATCGCAACAGAGGTTCCTGAAGGAACTGATGGAGGACAGGCGGACAGCCTATTTTTGCTGGTGCTTAATCCTCACAAAAACTCAGTTCAGATAATTGGTATTAATCGTAATGCCATGACTGATGTGGATATTTACGATGACAACGGAAAATATCAGAACACAGTTGTGGCGCAGATTGCTACTCAGCACGGCTTTGGCAACGGAATGGAGGAAAGCTGCCAGTACCAGGTTAAGGCTGTATCTAACATGTTTTACCAGCTTCCTATCCATGGCTATGCGGCTATTAATATGAGTGCGATTCCAACGCTCAATGATCAGGTTGGAGGCGTTGACGTAGAGGTGCTTGAGGACCTGACCAAGTTTGATAAGAGCCTTAAAAAGGGAGAGCAGGTGCACCTTGAAGGCAAACAGGCGTATTACTATGTTAAGGCCAGAGATATCGAGAAGTTTGGGTCAAGCGATAATAGGCTTGAGCGCCAGAGGCAGTACCTTAATGAATTAATAAAAGCAGCCAGGGACGCCAGCAGCGAAGATAATAATGCGGCCATAGAGATTTTTAATGCGATTAGAAAAAAGATGGTGACAAATATTTCTGCGGACGAAGTGAGTTTTCTTGCACCGTACCTGACAAGCTACAGCTTTGATTCTACTGATTTCAGGATGATACAGGGCGAAACTGAGAAAAATGGCGAGTTCGAAGAGTTTTATGTAGATGAGGATGATCTGTACAAAACGATAATTGAAGTTTTTTATGAGAAAATTGATTATATGGACTAAAGTCATGAACTTTAACCGCCGATATAAATACATATATGGAATGATGAAATGGATATTTGTCTTTTTGCTGGTAGCAGCGCTGCTTGCGGGGTGTAAGGGAAAATCCTCCCATGATGAAGCGGTTGCTATTTCAGAAGAAGCTGGTTCAGGTAATGAAGACTATCGCGATGCTTTCATCGATATCATGGAAAGGAACAGCGATGCTTTCGCCTGGATAAAGATTCCGGATACTGAAATTGATTATCCCATCCTGCAAAGTCAGGAGGGTGATGATGATTTTTATAAGACTCACAATGCTTATGGACAGGAAGATCCTAAGGGAGCTCTTTATATCGAGTGTGCCAACCTGAAGGATATGTGTGATTTTAATGAAGTAGTTCATGGCTCATCTATCGATGAAAACTCGATGTTTGGTCCACTGCAAAAGTTCCTGGACAGAAAGTACTTTGAAAGCCATGAATATATATATGTCTATTTAGATGGAAATGCGCTGGTGTACGACATTATGGCGGCATTTAGCAGAGATGACACAAGGCTTTTGGAACAGTACGATTTTTCCTATGCCTATGGATGTCAGGAATTTATTGATGAGATCTATGATGGCCGCAGCATGACCAAGAATATCAGGCAGGGCTGGGAGGAAGGTCTTTCTCCGGAGCATTTTTTGATAACTCTTTCCACGCAGGATCCCAATAACCCTGGAAAGCAGATAGTTGTCATTGGCTGCCTGGTTGGAGATATAGCCGGAAAAATAGACAGAGTTGTTGATTACACTGAACCTGATGAACTGTATTAGCGGTTTTTATGTTTTGCAACTAATAATGTTAGGATGTTGTGAAGTTAAGATGGAGGCTAAGGAAATGATGAAGAGATTTTTAGCTGTTGCTTTGGCATGTGTGTTTATTGCAGTTACTCCGGTAAATGTTTTGGCGGCTACAAGTTCAGCTGCCGCACAAAATAGCGGATCAACGAGCCCAACAGCTGAGAAGATTAGGGAACTCGAGGAAAGAATTAAGGAGCTTGAAAAGAAGAATAAAAAGCTTCAGAATGCTTTGACTGCAAGCCAGAAAAAAGCAAATTCTCAGCCTCAGGGCAACGGAAGCCCGGCAGCAACCACAGATCAGAGAACTATCCAGCTTGCAAAGAACAATGCTGTTGATTGGGGCGGAACCATCGTTTCCCAGGGCGGCCATGTAGAGATCAATGGCGGTAGAAGTAATGTAACCTTTATGGTTGGAGTTCCTGACAGCAAAACTCTTTCCTCCGCTAATTCTCTTGCAGGAAGCGTTGGCGGTTCTATCCTCGGCTGCGTAAGTGTCAGCACCAGCGCATCTTTCAGAACTGCAAAGGTTAACTTCTATGTTTCTGGAGTTACAAATAATGACAATATCGCAGTTTACCAGCTTCAGAGTGGCAAGTGGGTTCAGCTTCCAACAGCAGAAGTAAGACAGGATCACGTTGTTGTAAACATGACCCGCACAGGAACAATCGCATTTATCAGAGTTCCGGTTCTTGCAGCTGTTACATATTGATGGAAGGCTGTTATCCTGATTGGATTGATTATAGTACTACGCAGACCAGTTGGCCTGCGTAGTTTTTTGTTGAGATTTATTATATTTTTTATGGTGAGGGGTAAGTTGGCGAGGATTTGGGCGATATCTTTTATTTTTAATGCTTTACCCACGAGGGAAAGACGTGTTTTGGGTAAGAACACCTATTTTAGATATCTTACCCAAGAGAAAAATTGCGTCATGGGTAAATGCCGTTATTTCTTTGAATTTACCCACGGATAATCGGGATCTCGAGCCAAATCTTAAACAAATTTAGATGTGTCATGGGTAAAAATACGTATTATTAAGCGCATGCCCATACAAGCAATTTGGGACGTGGGTAAAATCCTTATTTTCAATGCATTTACCCAAACAGAAAAATTTGGTGTGGGTAAGATGCTGATTTTTGTCTGATTTACCCGTAGCGCCTTTTATAAACTACTACCTATATAGTGGACAGTTTTATTTCAACTTTTAGCCCATCTATTTGAAGCGGGCAAATCATCGCTATGATGTCATAGTTACTGTTCACTCGCTTGCAGCTCGCTCCAGTAACGAATTCGCGCATTCATTCCAATTCGACTTCGTCGAAGGAATGCGCTCACTCCTGATTCACTTTCTCACGAAATGCGCAGCAGAGTGCGCATTTCTGTCTGAACAG
>JAEEGL014156033.1_pt1 | contig 16985 bp, 21 predicted proteins | sample 9134231 | NCBI WGS metagenome assembly JAEEGL01 (sample SAMN16246548, study PRJNA631951) | gut metagenome | biome: gut microbiome; feature: rumen; material: fiber-attached | host: Bos | place: Iran: Karaj | collected 2018-10
AATTAAAAATTCTGGAATTGAGTTTTTTAGTAGGAGAGTAATAGTAAATTTGGCACCTGCAAACTTAAGGAAAGAAGGCTCAAACTTTGATTTACCTATTGCGGTTGGTATACTAATTGCAATGGATGCTGTACCAGCTCAAAATGCTAAATTAGAATTAGAACATACAATTATGCTACGGAGAACTATCTCTTGATGGTAGATTAAACAAAGTTACTGGTGTTTTACCAATATGCATAGAAGCTAAAAAAATGGGCATAAAGAGGGTGCTTTTGCCTGTAGACAATGCAAAGGAAGCTGCTATTGTAAAAGGAATCGAAGTTTATCCTATAGATTGTTTGCAACAGATAATACAGTTTTTAAATGGGGAAAAAAAGATAAAGCAATTTGAACAAACAGAAAGAGATAGTTTACTTAATTCTCAATATTTAACAGATTTTTCTGAAGTTAAAGGACAGGAAAATGCCAAAAGAGGTATGGAAATTGCTGCTGCACGGAGGCCACAACTTGCTTATGATAGGAAGCCCAGGCTCTCGGTAAAACAATGCTTGCAAGAAGACTACCAAGCATATTACCAGCATTAAGTTTTGAAGAAGCCCTTGAAGTCACTAAAATTCATAGCATTGCTGGGCTAATATCATCAGATACACCAATGATACTTACAAGGCCATTTAGAAGTCCTCATCATACAATCTCAGGAATATCATTAGTAGGGGGAGGAAGAACTCCAAAACCACGGAGAAATAAGTTTAGCACATTATGGAGTATTATTTTTAGATGAGTTACCTGAATTTAGCAAAAGTACTCTAGAGGTATTAAGAGGACCATTGGAGGATAGAGTAGTTACAATAAGCAGAGTTAACGCAGCCCTTACATATCCGTGTAATTTCATGTTTATTGCCAGTATGAATCCATGCCCATGTGGTTATTATGGATCCAAAGAAAAGGAATGTACCTGTACTGATGAACAAATAAAAAGATATATGAGTAAAATAAGTGGACCATTATTAGATAGAATTGATATACATTTAGAAATAAGTGGGGTAAAGTATGAAAAACTTAACAGTAAATTAAAAATTGAAAATTCAGAATCAATTAGAAATAGAGTAAATATTGCAAGAAAAATACAGATGGAGCGATATAGAGAACATGGTATTTATACAAATTCAGAACTATCTCCTAAACTCATAGAAAAATATTGTAAACTAGATGAAGATAGCACAAAACTATTAGAAAGTTCTTTTCAAAAGCTAGGGCTAAGTGCTAGAGCCTATGGAAGAATATTAAAAGTAGCTAGAACAATTGCAGACCTAGAAGGAACGCAAAATATAAAAATAGAACATTTGGCAGAAGCAATAGGCTATAGAAACCTAGACAGAAAGTATTGGAAACACTAAAGGAGGAAGTAAAATAGAAATTATAAAATGGGATGACAAATGGTATCCTAAAAAATTAAAAAATATACATAATGCACCGAAACAATTATATGTAGAAGGAAATAAAGAAGTGCTTAATTCAGATGGAATTGCAATTATTGGTTCAAGGTCATGTTCTGAAGAAGGAAAAGAAGTTGCAAAAAGATTTGCAAAAGATTTAAGCAAGCAAAACCTTACTATTATAAGTGGAATGGCTATTGGCATTGATACTGCAGCGCACAAAGGCGCTCTTAATGCAGGAGGCATTACAATTGCAGTTCTAGGATGCGGATTTAACAATATTTTCCCAAAAGAAAATATTCCTCTTTATAGAGAGATAATTAAAACCGGTGGTGCAGTTGTAACAGAATATTTACCTAATACAGAAGCAATGTCATCAAGATTTATTGCAAGAAATCGCATAGTGGCAGGCCTCTCACTACGGAATATTAGTGGTAGAAGCGGCATATAGAAGTGGAACAAGCGTAACAGCACAAATTGCAAAAGAACAGGGAAGAAAGGTATTTTGCCTGCCACATGAAATAGGAAATTTACATGGTGTACGGTACAAATAAATTATTGAAAAAAGGTGCAATTACTGTAACAGATGCACGAGATATTGTTGAACATTTCCCTCAGCTATATTTTGATGAAAAAATATATAATGAAAATGAAGAAAATACAGATGTATTAGAAATACCAAAAGAATACATGCAGGTGTACAAATTCCTCAAGATTAATCCAGCAGAACCTAATATTATTTCACAAAAATTAAAAATTCAAATTAAGGATGTTAATAGAATATTGTTTATGCTAGAACTAAATGGAAATATAATAAAATTAGCAAACGGTGAGTACAAAGTAAATGGGTGATAATTATGTATAAAAGACATGAAATTGGCAAATGGCGGAGAAGATATTTCATGTGTATTTTTACAAAAAAATGGTTATAACATATTAGAAAGAAATTTTGAATGTAAGCAAGGAGAAATAGATATTGTAGCATGGGAAGAAGCAAAAAAAGAACTAGTTTTTATAGAAGTTAAAACTAGAACAAATAGGCAATTTGGAATGCCGGCTGAAGCGGTAAATGAGCCTAAAAAAAAGCATATTTATAAGGCTGCAGAGTACTACATATATATAAATAGAATAAAACATACATATATTAGAATTGATGTTATAGAAGTTTATTTAATAAGAAACAAGGTGAAAATAAACCATATTAAGCAAATATTTTAGATAATAGAATAATAAATTATGGGAACAGAATTAATCCTATTCCCATAATTATCATAAGCGCTAGTATAAATATAATTTATATTTTTATAAAAAATTATTTTTTTACAACCCACACAGATACACTACCGCTATTTACAAAAAATGTAGCATTACCATTCTCGTCAATTGTGACAGTTTCAGGCCTATTTCCTAAATAATCGTAAAATTCTTTTCCAGCAAAGCTTTTCCCAACGAACATATTTTTTTCTCCACTATTTTTCCCTGCAATCAAAACAGCAATGCCAGAATCTGGATGACCTAAATCTCCTTCACGAGTCCATCCAACAACCGAAGGATCATTAAAGTAATCATGTTGGACGCCATAAGCATATTCTTTTCTTAATAATAACAGCTTGTCTAAAATGTCATTTTTAGGAGCTATATTTTCATGCGCTATACCATAATAATCTCCATAGAACACGCATGGAATTCCTTCTTCTCTTAGAAGAATTATCGCGTACGCAAGAGGCTTAAACCAATCTTGTATCCAAGAGAATAATGATTGGCCAGGTTCTGTATCATGGTTATCAACAAAAGTTACGGCCTTAAAAGGTTCTGCTTTAACTAGTGTTCCATCAAGAATTTTAGACATATCATAATCTCCACCAGAAATAGATGCGTCATAAAAATTATAATGCAGTGGAACATCAAATAGGCACATTGTACCGCCAGTTTCACTTATATAACTTTTTAATATTTCTACATTTGAATTCCAGTATTCACCAACTGCAAATAAAGCTTTACCTGTAGCATCTCTAACATCACGAAGCCAATCTGAATAAAAGCTTGAACGCATATGTTTAACAGCATCTAATCGAAAGCCATCTAAATTACATGCCTCTACATACCATTTTCCCCATGAAGTAAGTTCATTTACAACGTCAATATTGTTTAAATCAATATCTGCCCCCATCAAATAATCATAGTTGCCGTTTTCCTTATCAACATCTTCATCCCAACGTTTTCCATAAAACTTAAAAATTGAATTAACTCGATTTCTATCATCCCAATCTACTCCATGAAAATGTGTCCAATTCCATTTAAAACTTGAGTATTTATCTCCACGCCCAGGAAATGTGTATTTTGTCCATGCTAAAATTGGAACAATGTGATTTGTTATTTCAATGGAATTATTTCTATTTGAAAAAGATTCTTGTGTTGCAAGAACTTCTTCACTTTCATCTGCACCAAATTTATGGTTAAGGACAATATCTGCATAAGCTTGGATTTGATTTTTATGTAATTCATTTATTGCAGAAATGTATTCCTCCTTTGTGCCATATTTAGTTGCAACAGTGCCTTTTTGATTAAATTCACCTAAATCATATAAGTCATATACTCCATAACCAGTATCGTTTATACCACCATTTCCTTTATATGCAGGAGGCAGCCACAGAGCTGTAATACCAAGATCTCTTAAATGACTGCTTTCTTCTGATACTTGCTTCCATAGAGGAAAGGGAGAAGGCAAGTACCATTCAAAATATTGCATTATAGTTAAATTATTCAAAAAAATCATCCTTTCATTAATAAAAACATTATAGCATTTAATAAAAAAAGAGGCAACGAAAAAAAATACTTTCTCTTGATTTTTATCTATAAATGTTGTATATTACTATACATAAAAGAGAATAATAGAATTGGAGGAAAATATGGTACTAGAAGTTAATAACCAAAATTTTGATAAAGAAGTATTAAGTGAAGAAAAAACAGTACTAGTGGATTTTTGGGCAAGTTGGTGTGGACCTTGTAAAATGCTTTCGCCACTTGTAGACGAGATTTCAGAAGAAGTAGCTGGAAGTGTTAAAGTTTGTAAAGTAAATGTGGATGATGAAGAAGATTTGGCAATGAAATATAATATTATGAGCATACCAACTTTGGTTGTAGTAAAAAATGGACAAGAAGTTAGAAGAATGGTTGGAGTACAACCTAAAAGTGCTATTTTAGAGGCTATAAAATAGTTTATGAGAATTAGAAAAAAACCATGGGCAAGGCCGGAACTAGATTCTTGCCCTTTTTTCTTGCAAAATCCAACAGAAAATAGGGGGAAATGGAATTCATTTTTTAAGAATAATGCACCAATTTATTTAGAACTTGGATGTGGCAAGGGGAATTTCATTGCACAGATTTCTTCAAAAAACTTAGACAAAAATTTTATCGCGATAGATTTAAAAGATGATATGCTTGGATATGCTAGAAGAAAAATAATGCAGAATTATAAAGAATTAGAACCATCAAATGTTGAATTGCTTGCGTATGATATAGAACGTATAGACGAGGTGTTTTCGCGGGGAAGATAAAATTGATAGAATATACATAAATTTTTGTAATCCATGGCCAAAAGCAAGACATAGAAAGAAAAGATTAACTCATACAAGGCAACTAGAAAAGTATAAGGAATTTTTAAGTAAAGGTGGAGAAATTCACTTTAAGACGGATGATTTAGGACTTTACATAGACAGCTTAAAGTATTTTGAAGATGCAGGCTTTAATATTATATTTAAGACAGAAAACTTATTACAAGATGAACCAGATAATATAATTACAGAACATGAAATAATGTTTAGAGATAAAGGAATTACAATAAAAAAAATAGTGGCAAAATTATAAGAAAAGTGGCTTTGCCATATGTCACGATTGCTGCGCAATCGGACGAATCAATGAAACTTAACCTTGTTGCTCCGGAAAAATCGACAGATTTTTCCGGAGCAATAAAAAAAGGACGTTTTCAACAATTAGAAAACGTCCTTTTTTTCTATATTAATGAGCATCCTTGATTTGGTCCTTCATTTTAACCGTTATAACTGTGCCTTCTTCAACTTGAGTATTTGCAACGTAATCTTGTGACATTACTACTTTGCCAGAGCCTTCCAGCTTAATGTTCAAGTTTTTAGATCTTACAGAATTTATTGCTTGCTCACTAGTCATACCCCTTAAATCTGGTACGGCAACAGAAACATGAACACTAGTATCTTGTGTATATAGATATATTAGAGAGTTCTTAAGTAAACGTACACCTGGTTTTGGCATTTGATCTGATACTAAAGTTGAGGTTTTGTTATCAGAAATACTTGATTGAACACGAAAGCCAGCGGCTTTTAATACTTTTTCTGCTTCTGCAACTGTTTTATTACGCATATCGGAAACCAATACTTCAGAAGAATCATTACCTCCGACATCATTTCCAGATGAACTTGAAGAAATACCGAGATATGGCAGAACTTCTGTAAATATTTGATTAACAACAGGACCTGCTGTATCTCCACCTTGATATGTTGCACCAGTAGGCTTAAATAACGCAACAAGAGCTACAACTTTAACATCTGTAGTTGGTGCAACACCGACAAATGAAGCAACATAACCTTCATCAGTAGCATTATAACGTGGCTCAGATGTACCGCTTTTACCACCTATTGAATATCCTTCAATATTAGCATATCTACCGGTTCCACTAGTTACAACCGAGCGCATCATGCTACACATTTCTTCAGATGTTTCTTTCGAAATAACTTGGCGAATTTGAACAGGGTCATTATTTGTAATTGCTCCTGTTTCTGTATTTATAACCTGCTTTACAATTCTTGGTTGCATTAGAACACCATCATTAACAATAGCACAAATAGCAGTTGCCATTTGTAGTGGAGTAACTGTAAAACGTTGGCCAAACGAAAGTGTTGCAAGTTCAATAGGAAGAATAGTGTTTTCATCATGCATTACGCTACTTGATTCCCCATATAGCCCAGAATGTGTTGATTCAAATAATCCAAAAGCTCGCATATAACGATAAAATCTGGTCACGCCAATTTTCATTCCTAACTGAATAAAAGCTGGGTTACAGGAGTTTTGCAGAGCTTGCCTTAAACTCTGCCCACCATGTGGATTATAATGTCTCCAACAATCAATATCTACACCTGTAACAGTATATTTCCCAGCACAGTTTAATGTGTTTGGCGTATCTACATCAATTAAGCCCTCTTCAAGTGCAACTGATGATGTTATTAGCTTAAAGATAGAACCTGGTTCATAAGTTGAACTAGCAGCTCTGTTTCTCCACATTTCATATAGCTTTGACGTTCTTTCTTCAGCTGTAAGCTCATCCCAACCGCTTGAAATCCAACTGTTTGGAGAATATGGATAATTCAAATCATAGTCAGGATAGTTTGCCATTGCTAGTATATCACCGGTTTCGGGATCCATCACAACAGCTGTCCCACCGAGTTTACAATTGTTTTCTATAACAGCCTGCTTCAAGTATTTTTCGACAATTGATTGAACATTATAATCTATACTTAGTACAATATTACTTCCATTTTGTGCAGGGATATATTGCTTGTTTTCATCTGGAATTTCTTGCCCTGCAACATTTGTTGATGTTACTATTTTACCAGGTGTTCCAGTTAAAATATTATCTAATGAACTTTCAAGCCCCCAAAGTCCTTGGTTATCTGTACCACAGAAGCCGAGAATGCTTGATGCAAGGTTGCCATATGGGTAAGAACGTTTAGAATCCTCGTCAATATTTATTCCAGCTGTAATTTTATTTTCTTTCATCCATTCTTTTAATATAGATATTTTATCTTGATCTACTTTTCTCGCAATAGTGCTAACCGAAGCATCACTAGAAACTTTAGCAAGAGTGTCATTATATTCTAGTCCAAAAATTTCTGCAAGTTTTCCAGCAACTAGTTCGTTTGGAACTTTTTTATCATTAGAGTAACGAATTTTCCCGAGGATTTATTGTTACAGTATCTACACGAGAGCTCATTGCCAATGCTTTACCTGTAGAATCGTAGATTGTACCTCGTTGTGGACTAATAATTCTATTTATAGTTTGTTGTTTATATGCTGCTTCTTTATACTCAGCGCCACTTACTATTTCAATATAAAACAATCTAAATACCAATAAAAAAAGCAATAAGAATGTCACAAAAAGCGTTATAGAAAGCTTTTTCCTGCGAATAGGCTTTAACGTTGCTTCATCTATTGGCTTAAAATTGCGAGTATTTTTAAAATTTGAAATTCTTTTCAAATTATTTCTTCTATTAAGTTTTTTACTCATATTTTACCAATCCTTTATAGATTGATTTTACAAGATAAAAAGAAAAAAATCAATATTTTTTTATAAATGCGGTTACATATTTAATGCAATGTAAAAAATTTCCAAAAACATCTTGTAATTTTTGGAAACTTGAGTTATAGTAAACAAGTTGCCACATTAACTAGTGGCAATTTATCATACGAAAGAAAGGAGAAATACGTTGTGAAAGCAGCAAGAAGTCTGTTTGGCAAAGAAATGTTACAGTTAGAAGACTTAGTAGATGCAGGAATAAATCATCCAATCGAGTTGGAGTATTATAGAACAAGTGAAATTTATGATACTGTTACAAGATTTGGTGTAGAAATAGTAAAAACGGATTACTTGGAAAATGGAAAAAAGGTAGTAAGTAGAAGTTTAAACTTATTAACAAAAGATGAAACTAAAGCTAACAATATTATAGAAATATTAAAGAGAAATAAAGTAACACCATCTGGACTAAAAGAATCTGTGACAGAACTTATTAAAATGGGGGCGCTATAAGCGTCTTTTTTTCTTTCAAAATAGCAGAAAAATTTGACATTTGCATAAGTGGCTTTTATAATATTTATGTAAAAGGGGGAACTATGAAAAACTTAGAAGAACAAACAAAAAAACTGTTAAAAGAAAACCATTTGTATGCAAATAAAAAACTCGGACAAAACTTTTTAATAAACCAAGAAGTTGTAGATGGAATTGTAGAGGGAGCAAATGTAACAAAGGATGATTTTGTTATAGAAATAGGACCAGGGCTTGGTACTTTAACAGAAAAATTAATAGAAAATGCTGGATATGTTCTTGCAATAGAGCTTGATAAAAATATGGTATCAATATTAAAGAAAAGATTTAACACCATTACTAAATTTGATATACTAAATGAAGATGTATTAAAAGTTAATTTAGAAAAAATAATAGATGAAGTAAAAAGTAAGTATAAATTAAAAAATGCCAAAGTGGTTGCAAATTTGCCATACTATATTACAACTCCAATAATTATGAAACTATTAGAAGAAAAATTAAACCTAGAGAGTATAACAGTTATGGTACAAAAAGAAGTGGCAAATCGCCTAGCAGAAGTACCAGGAGGGAATAATACAGGGGCAATTACATATACAATTAATTATTATACAGAACCAAAAATAATTATTGATGTGCCAAGGAACTGTTTTATGCCAGAACCAGAAGTAGACTCAGCCGTTTTATACATGAAGGTTCTTAAAACTTGTAGAATAAAGGTAAGTTCGGAAGAAAAACTATTTGAAGTAATAAAATATGCTTTTATGCAAAAACGAAAAACATTAATTAATTCGTTATCAGGAAGTGGAAAATGGGATAAAGAAATAATTAAAAAGGCTTTGCAGGAACTTGGTATTGAGGAAAATATAAGAGGAGAACGATTAAGCTTAGAACAATTTGCACTTTTAAGTGAAGCGATAAATAATTAATAAAAAATGGAAAAATTCAGTTGCTGAAATATTCAAAAAGTAGTATACTATATACTACTTTTTATTCTATTGGAGGTAAAAATGAAACAATATATAAAATATATGAAAGGAAACTGGACGTATGCTATTTTAGCACCAATCCTTATAATGGTAGACACGGTTGGGTTTGTCATACAACCATTTTTCTTGCAAAAAATAATTGATATAGGAATTGTAAATCAAGATACCGGATATATTATTCAAACTGGAATAATAATGATATCTTTTGCTTTAATATCACTTGTTGGAGGGTTTTCCGCAATGTATTTTTCATCAAAAGCAGCTTATGGATTTTCTGCAAATTTAAGACAAGAGATGTTAAATAAAGTGCAGGAGTTTTCATTTAGCAATATCAACAAATTTAGTACATCTTCACTTGTAACAAGACTTACTAATGACATTGAGGTAATACAGCAATTAGTTCAAATGATGCTTAGATTAGCAATACGTGCACCTTTTATGTTAGTTGCTGGAATAATATTAACAGTAATAATGAGCCCTAAAGTTGCAATTACATTTTTAGTTATAACACCAATCTTAGTGGTAGTAATGTTATTTCTTGTAAAAAAGGCATTTCCATTATTTACAAAAGTTCAACAAAAAATTGATAAAGTTAATAGCATAATTCGTGAAAATTTAGTAGGAGCAAGAGTAGTAAAATCCTTTGTAAGAGAGAACTTCGAAATTAATAGATTTGGCAATGCCAATAACGATTTGAGAGACACAACAATTCGCAGTTTCAACTTAATTATATTATTAATGCCTGCAGTTATGCTTATCATGAACTTAAGTGTTGCTGCCGTACTTTGGATAGGTGGAAGTGGACATATAGAAGTAGGGCAAATAAGCGCAAGTATAACATATATATCTATGACACTAATGTCACTTATTATGCTTTCAATGGCGGTTATGAATTTTTCAAGAGCTAAGGCTTCATCAGACCGTATATTAGAAGTATTAAATGAAAAACCAGATGTAATTGATGAAAACTCTACAAATACAAAGAAAATTGAGAAAGGCTTAGTAGAATATAATGTTAAAAAATTTGTTTTTGCAGATTCTGAAGGTGAAGCAATATTAAACAACATAAAATTTACAGTAAAACCAGGTCAAACAGTTGCAATCATTGGAACTACAGGAACAGGAAAATCAAGCCTGCTCAACTTATTGCCAAGATTCTATGATGTTACAGAAGGTTATGTAAAAATTGACGGAATTAATGTAAAAGAATATGCTTTGCAAAACCTAAGAGAAGGAATTGGAATGGTACCACAAGAAAATAGATTATTTTCAGGAACCATTGAAGAAAATATCAGATGGGGAAAAGCAGATGCTAGTATAGAAGATATTAAAGAAGCATGCAAAATAGCACAAATTGATCAATTTATTGAAAGCTTACCAAAAAAATATGCTAGCCGTGTAGAAGAGAGAGGTGCAAACTTTTCTGGAGGGCAAAAACAACGTTTAACTATAGCAAGAGCGCTTATAAAAAAACCTAAAATATTAATATTGGATGATAGTGTAAGTGCACTAGATAGTACTACAGAGGGAAACCTAAGAAAAGCACTAAAAGAAAATTTTTCATCAACTACAGTATTCATTGTTACACAGAGGATTAATAGCTGTAAAACTGCAGATAAAGTTATTGTAATGGATGATGGAACAATTGTGGGAGAAGGAACACACGAAGAATTAATAAATGTAAACAAGGTATATCAGGAGATAAGCGAATCTCAAAAAGAAGTTATGCCAGAAGAATAGGAGGAAAGACATGGCTGGTGGAAGAGGACCGATGAAGGTAAACTTAGATAAAGCAAAGGATTCCAAAGGCACAGTAAAACGAATACTAAAATATTTTGAGCGGTCATAAAAAAACACTTTTTTTAGTTGTTTTGTTTATTGTGTTATATGTTGTTTGTAATCTAATTTCATCAATAATGCTAATGCCAATTATAGATGATTATATTATGCCAATGCTAGAAAACCCAGAAGATACAAACTTAAAACTGGCATTTGTTTCAATACTTGTAATATATGTAACTGTTATAGCACTTTCCACATTGTTTTCATATTTGCAGTCTAAATTGATGTTAAAATCTGCACAAGTGGCTGTTGCAGATATGAGAAAAGATTTATTTGCAAAAATAGAGAAGTTGCCAATACGATATTTCGACACACATGCAACTGGTGAACTTATGAGCAGAATTGTAAATGATATAGACAATGTAAGCATAGCACTTAATACTAGCGTTAATCAAATTATTTCTGGTGTACTTAATGTAATACTAACTCTTGCAACAATGATTATTATAAGCCCTATTTTAGCATTTATAAGTATTTTAACTCTACCAGTTATGATGATAGTTGTAAGCAAAATTGCAAAACTTAACAAAAAACAATTTATAAAAAGTCAAGAAAGCTTAGCAGAAGTTAATAGCTACATTGAAGAATATGTATCAGGGCAAAAAGTAATAAAAGCATTTAATAAAGAGGAAGATATAAAGTCTAACTTCAAAAATAAAAATGAGAAACTAAGAAAAGAAGGCTTTTTAGCACAAGCTGTTGCAGGTATTGTTATGCCTGCAATGGGAAGCTTAAGTAATATTTCAACTGCAATTACAGCAATTGTATCGGGAATAATGGCTGTAAATGGTAAAATATCAATTGGAACAATTGCACTTTATACAAGATTTTCAAAAGAATTTTCAAGACCTATAAATGAAATAACTAATCAGTTTAATGTTATACAAGCAGGAATAGCTGGTGCAGAAAGATGCTTCGAAATAATAGATGAAGAGGTTGAATTCCCAGAAAATACTGGAAAACCAGAATTAAAAACAACAAAAGGACATGTTGAAATTAAAGACGTTTCTTTTGGATATGAAAAAGGAAAACCAGTATTAAAAAATGTAAGTATAGAAGCGTTACCAGGTCAAACAATAGCAATTGTTGGACCAACAGGTGCTGGTAAAACAACAATAATTAATTTGCTGACTCGCTTTTATGATGTTGGAGAGGGCGAAATTTTAATAGATGGAAAAAATATAAAAGATATTAATAAAGAATCTTTAAGAGAAGCTCTTGGAATTGTGCTTCAAGATACAGTAATGTTCAACGAAACAGTAAAAGAAAACATTAGATTCCGGAAAACTAGATGCAACAGATGAAGAAATAGAAGAAGCTGCTAAGCTCGCAAATGCACACTCATTTATTAAAAGATTACCTCATGGATATGATACAGTATTATCAGACGACGCAGGAAACATTTCAAAAGGTCAGGCACAGCTACTCAATATTGCAAGGGTAATATTAAACAATCCACAAATATTAGTTTTAGATGAAGCAACAAGTAACGTGGATACGCGTATGGAAGTTAAAATTCAAGAGGCAATGAACAAATTACTAAAGGGCAGAACAAGTTTTGTAATTGCACATAGACTTTCTACTATAAGAAATGCAGATAAAATAATAGTTGTTGGAGATGGACAAATAAAAGAACATGGCACGCATGAAGAACTAATTGAACAAAAAGGTATTTATTATACAATGTATACTGGTATATTTGAAAATGCAAGCAAATAAACTATAGCATAAAAACTTCTTTGTATTCATATAATTAATGCAAAGGAGTTTTTTATGGTTGTATTGCGAAAAAATAGACTAATTGGACTGTTTTATATTAGTTTAATCATTTTAATTGGAGGGGTTTATTTACAAGCAAAAGATGAAAAAAGTATCCAAACAATGGCAATACCGGTTTCAAACAAAGTAGTAGTTTTAGATGCAGGGCATGGGCTTCCAGATGAGCGGAGCTGAGACAGAAGATGGAACAAGTGAAAGCAGTATAAATTTAAGCATAACAAAAAATGTTCAGGCTTTACTAGAGCAAAGTGGATGTACAGTTATTTTGACAAGATCTGACGAAAATGGAATATATAATGCAGATGACAATACCATAAGAAAAAAGAAAGTAAGTGACATGAAAAACAGAGTAAGTATTGGAAATAACAGCAACGCAGATATTTTTGTTTCTATCCATTTAAACAAATTAGAGCAAAAACAATATTGGGGGTGGCAAACTTTTTTTAGAAAAAATGATGAAGAAAGTAAAAAACTTGCACAATGTATCCAAAGTGGGCTAAATGATGCAATTCAAAAAAACAATAAAAGAGAACCCTTAAAAATAGAAGACAAATATTTAATAAAAAATGTAAAAATACCAATTGCAATTTGTGAATGTGGTTTCCTATCAAATAATGAAGAAGCAAATTTATTAAAGCAGGAAGAATACCAAAAGAAAATTGCGTTTGGTATTTATATTGGCATTATTAATTATTTTTTTGACTAGATTTAAAAAAGCAAAAGGAACTAAAAATAAGAAAATAATTTTTCTTATTTTTAGTTCCTTTTGTAATATATGTGAAACTATTTTGTAATTTACAGCAACATTTATTGTTTTTCTAAAGATTCGTCATAGTAAATTTGGTCTGTGTATTCTTCGCTAACTAAGCTTTTTTCATTTTTGTGTTTATCAGTACATAAAAAATCATTGCTGCCTTTTTTCCAACGGACGATACGTGGATTTTTACTTGGTTTTACTTTAATAGATTCACGAAAAGACTTTTTACTAGTATCTTCCATAATAAAGTGTCACTCCTTTCTTTTTTACGTAAATAAAATATAGCAAAAATATATATATAGTATAACATAAAACAACAAAAATGTCAAATGTTGGAATTAGGTATAAAATTTCAAAAAAATACAGAAAATAGTGGTAAAAGAAAAGGAGTGGAATTCTTTGACAAACAGAGATATAAAGTCTTTTACCATAAAAGGAGCTGTATTAGATAAAAGTAAGCTATGTTCATATTTGGAGAAACTAGCAGCAGAGCAAGTATGTAAGCCATTTTCAGACGAAGAGAAATATCCAATAAAGGATGTAAGAAATAATTTTCAAATAATAAGAAAAACTAATAATTTATTAAATGAACATATTAAACTAAAAATATCAATAGACCCAGCTGGAGAATGGCTTCTTGATAATTTTTACTTAATAGAAGAGGCTACAAAGTCCATTGAAAAGGAACTTAGTAAAAAAATGTATAAACATCTTTGGGGATTGGCAAGAGGAGAATACAAAGGATTTGCAAGAGTATATGTTCTTGCATCTGAAATGATTAATTATACAGATGGAAAACTTGACGAAGAATCTATAAGCTTGTTCTTAAAAAGTTACCAAAATAAAAAAATGCTTACTATGGATGAAATATGGAGCTTACCTATTTTCCTGAAGATTTCTATACTTCAAAATATTCGAGAACTTTGTGAAAAAATATACATTTCGCAAATGCAAAAATATAAAGCAGAAAGTATGATAGAAAGATTTGTGGATAAAACAGAAAATCAAATATTTAACAAAAAAGTTAAATATGAGAGAAACAAGGAAGAGAGCATTAGCTATTCTTTTATAGAATATTTATCATATAAATTAAAAAGCTATGGAAAAAAGGGAACAGCGTATTTAGAAATACTAGAAGAACAAGTAAACAAAATGGGCTTAACAGTTTCAGACGTTATTAAACAAGTTCATTTTTCATATGCGGTATCTAAAGTTACAATGGGTAATTTAATTACAACGTTAAAAGAAATATCACATATAGACTTTGGCTTAGTTGCGAAGCAATTAGGTGGTGTTGAGGAACTATTGAAGCTTGACCCTGCAGGGGTTTACAGTAGAATGGATTACTTAAGCCAAAATGAATACCAAAACAAAATACAAGAAATTGCAAGAAAAACCAATATTTCAGAATTATATATTGCAAAAACATTAATTAAATTAGCATCAGAAGAGCAGAACAATAAAACTTTTAAAGACGGTCTAATGCATCAAAAGAGAATGCATGTTGGCTATTATCTTATAGAAAATGAAAATGAATTATATAAAAAATTAGAAATAAAAGAAAAAAAGCTTACAAAGGAACAGAAATCTAAACTATATGTATGTTTACAATTTGAAATGCCTGCAATATTATGCTTTATTGCTTATGTATTATTGTATGCGTATAGCAAAGATACATTTATGTCAGTAGCTTCAGCAATACTACTATATTATCCTTTTACTGAAATAACCATGCAAGTATTAACATATATACTAGGTAAGGTAATAAAACAAAAACGAATACCTAAAATGGATTATCTAAGTGGTGTACCAAAAGAAGCGGCAACATTCGTTGCAATTCCTACTATTTTAAGCAATCCTAAAAAAGTTCAAGAATTAGCTAGAAAATTAGAAGTATTTTATTTGGCGAATAAAAGCGAAAATCTGTATTTTGCAATACTAGGAGATGTTACTTCAGAACAATCAGAAGAAAAAACTGTGGATAAGGAGATAGTAGAAGCGGGAATAAATGCAATAAAAAAGCTAAATGACAAATACAAAGAAAAAGAAGGAGAAGCAAAAAGGTTTCATTTTTTATACAGAAAAAGAAAATGGAATGCAAAAGAATCTACCTATTTGGGATGGGAGCGAAAAAGAGGACTTCTTATTCAATTTAACAATTTTTTATTAGACAGCCAAAAAAACGATTTTAGGTATAACTCCATGGAAAATGAAAAAAAACCTAACGTAAAATACGTTATAACGTTAGATGCCGATACTGAGCTTATCTTAAATTCTGGACTGGAGCTAATAGGAGCAATGGACCACGTTCTAAACTTGCCTATAGTTGAAAATGGCAAAGTGGCATATGGACATGGATTGATACAACCACGCATAGGAGTAAATCTTACTGCTAATTCTGCGTCGACTTTTAGCAAAATATTTTCTGAGCCGGGAGGAACAGATCTTTATACAAATGCAATCTCAGATACTTATCAAGATAATTTTGATGAAGGCATATATACTGGAAAAGGTATTTATAACTTAAAAGTTTTTTCTCAAATTCTAACTGGACAGATACCAGAAAACCTAGTGTTAAGCCATGATTTGCTAGAAGGAAGCTACCTAAGAGCTGGGCTTGCTACAGATATTTTACTTTTAGATGGATTTCCTGCAAAATTCAATAGCTATATGACAAGGCAGTATAGGTGGATAAGAGGAGACTGGCAAATTTTGCAGTGGTTAGGCAAAAAAATTAAAGGAGAAAAAGGAGATAAAATTCAAAATCCACTTAATACTCTTTCAAAGTTTAAAATATACGACAACTTACGAAGAAGTATATTACCTATAATTTTAATTATATCAATACTTGTATCTTTAATGCTTCCTAAAAAATATGCACTTTCAATTTTTATTATAAGCCTTTTTGCTTTAGCTTTGCCAACTATTTTAAGCTTAATAGATAGAATAGTATTTAGAAAAGAAGTAGAAAAAGATAGTATAAATGCAAATAGAAATTTTACATGGAAAGTTGTAGGCTTACTTCGGAAGCTGTTTTCAGACAATACTAGAATTTTCTTTTTTACCATACAAGGCATTTGTGTCTGTAAAGGCTATTTCTAAAACACTTTATAGAGTTTTTATAAGTAAGCAAAATTTGCTAGAGTGGTTAACTGCTGAAGAGGCAGAAAAACAATCTAAAACAACAATAAAATCATACGAAAACCAAATGTGGATAAATACCATTATGGGAGTTCTTTTATTATTAATAGGTATTGTTACGCAAAGTACATGGAAGGTGATATTAAGTTTAATTGTTTCAATCATTTGGGGACTGGGACCATTTGTTGCATACT